>LFCJ01001384.1_pt1 | contig 16806 bp, 17 predicted proteins | sample 643141 | NCBI WGS metagenome assembly LFCJ01 (sample SAMN03766243, study PRJNA286221) | soda lake metagenome | biome: soda lake; feature: Kulunda steppe; material: water; isolation source: sample B1-Br-g2 brine of Lake Bitter-1 | place: Russia: Kulunda steppe | collected 2010-07 | reverse complement strand
GAAATTAAATTTAGAAATTATATAATTCAATTAAGAAGTAGTATTCGGACTTGTATATTTCTTCAAGAAACGCATCATTATCGTCAAGCCCTGCTCTGAGGGCTGTTAAATAGACATCTATCTTGTAGACGGATTCGTCGAGCATCGTAATCGCTAATGCCTCGAGCACGGCTAGTCGCTGTTGATCGCGATCATTTCGTCTGGATGCCGGCCTGTGGTCTCAAAATAGTACTCAGTTACGGCTGGCGAATTTCCAGCGCAGTCAGGACAACTCACTGTCAATATCATGCACCATGAAATACGTGATTGCAACCGGGTAATTCATTAACGCCGAACCATTACGTATAGACACCGACTGCCCGGCTTCGCGGACTGTCGCATGGATAATAATCTACCGGGCAATGGATCTCCAGATCCAGATCCGAGAGACACTTCTCAGAGATATCAAGACGGTTCGTGTTTTGAATCAGAGGGCATCGAAAATGGCGGACCAGACTACATAGGGTCGTCAGCCAAAAAAGAGCCTGTCGAGCTCGATCAGTGGGAAGAATGTCCTGTTACTCGCAGTACAAATAGTTCCGCGGAGCCACTCGAAGGAGAAACACCAGACTGTTATGGCCTACACGAGCCGATCGCGCCGGACGCCGACATGGTCGATAAAGACAGATATCTTACCGAAGATGGATCTCCACTCACTCACTTCGAGGCTGTCAAATCATATAGCGAGCAACGTCATGGGGAGACTACAACAGCAAGCAGACACGGATGGAACAAGGGACGACAATACTACGCGAACCGCCAGTATATGCGAGGAATGGCGATCGATCGGCAGTTGCTAGATTCGTATAGCAACCCAACGACTGCTCTGCTCTCGCTTCGTATATCACCGACCCCTGACGGCCGACTGATGATGCTCACTACTCTCAAGGAAGCCGTTGACGAGACGATCGGCCAACTACGCTATCGCATCCAGAACGCACCGGAGGCGCCGTTCGACTCTGATGAGTGGGAATTCATGGGTGTATACGCTGGTACAGATGAGCGAGCGACTCCTCACTTCCACTTACTGGTCTATATCGACGGCGACATCTCTGAGAGTGTGTTTGAACCAGTGGTGAACGTCTTCGTTAGTTCGTGCGAGTTCACGCCTGACGACGGAAGGGGAAACCGTCCCGACGAAGGAGCAGTTGAGGTCCGCGGAAACGGTGATGAATCGATCCCGTATGTTGATCGGGAAACAGTACTGAGCGAAAAGAGCTATGCAGGGCAAAACAGCCAAGGTGCTGTCTATATCCTCACACAACTTCCTCACTTGCGTGACGTAGATGAGATGGCACGCGACGAACTGCTTCACTCAGCTACGACCGACGCATGGGGTAAACATGCCTTCCGATCCTCAATGAGGAAGTCTGATATCGACGAGAAATATTTACCTAGTGACCCTATGTAATCTGGTTTTATTCTATTTGTGGTTCTCCATATAGAGTGTATCCCAGGCGCACAGAGTCGCACCTCTAATCTTAGTGACGGGATTGATACCCACTGAGAGTGAACAGCACTGAATCGTGCTGCTATTTTGGTGGAAGTCGCATCTGTATTAGCCAATTAAATTCTGATTTGATCGCGATCAGCAGTTTCGATATAAACACATCTAGCAGGCCGACAGAGAGGTTTCTTTCACAGAATGATGGATATCTCTTCTAAGATTGCTAGATCGAACTGGTGGACCTCATATTTCCTCTGCTAGCTTTGTGTGACCCTGTCTGGACTATACTGCGGAACTCGTATCCTACTGCCAGCAATCGATATGCGTGCGTCCGATATCGGCCTCTGATCTGAGCTCGTCGACAAACAAGTCTCGCCTGTCCTTGTCGGCCCTTAGACAAAGGCACCAGCATCTCGAAGTCAATCGCCATCCGAAATCGGCTGTAACGCCCGTGAAAGCGTCGAGAGCTCGTCGTGACGGTGCAGTATTTCTGAGGGCTGAAAGTCAGCCACCAAGACACGTACGTCGACAAGCATATTGCTGTAGACGAAGACCGGTGTCAAAGAACCGACGGCGTGGATTCCGATACTTCCGATGTTCTGGGGATCTCATTCGCCGGTCAAATGTTGTCCGAAGGGAGATAGTCGGAACACCGAAGATTCAATATTCTCGGTGTACACCGTTTTGCTACCCGTCGTCTTTGGACGACGGTCGGGTAATACGATCAGGGGGGACCCTCGATCGGGCTGGACACGGCCCCGCACCCACCGTTACCAAACTGTGTAGTCGATACTATTTTGTCCATTCCCAAAACATATTTATGATTAAGAATTTGTATAATACTTTTACTATGATTACTATCCAACAATTAATAACGCAAAAATTGAATATACAATTGCTAACGACTATGTTTCGACTTCAAACGTCGAAACAGTTGTCTCTGTGTCGGTGTCGCCTGCGTTAGCTCCAACGTATGCAACGACACTATAGGTCCCATCTTCACCACTATCAATATCAATTCCAGAAGCACCGTCACCAATGGTAGTCGATGATCCAACTGAGTTTAGGTCGGCATCACTTGGTCCTGCACCCTCACCTTGGATGAAGACTCCATCTGTACCACTACCGAGTGAGTTCAGTGTAATAGTGACCTCTGTGGTGCCATCTCCATCAATATTCACACCCGCTTGTGCTTCTTGATCTATTGAGTCACCCAGGTCGAGCACGAACGCTGCGATCACAGCCGCAAGAATGACTGTTATCGCAACCATAAGTATGACTCCAATGACCGGGGAGACTGCACGTTCGTCTTCTTCCCCAACTAACTTCTTACCGGCTGATCCAAACATTATGTTGTAACCTCGAAGGTTGCGACAGTTGTCTCAACGTCTTCGTCATTGTTGATCGCAACAACTGAGTATTCATTCACGTCGCCAATTGTTTCCGATTCGCCCACGCTTGATAGTGTTCCTGCATCAGTCCCATCTGGTCTTCTGATTTCAACTATGTCTGTGCCATCACCGAGCGAATTTAGCGTAACAGTCGCCTCGCTTGTCTCGTCACCATCAATATTCACGCCTGCCTGTGCTTCCTGCTGGATCGAGTCACCCAGATCGAGCACGAAGGCCGCGATCACAGCCGCGAGAATAACCGTTATTGCGACCATAAGTATGACTCCGATCACCGGAGAAACTGCACGCTCGTCCGCATCGCCCACCAATTTCGTACCGATTGTATCTAACATGATTTTGTCCAGCACCGAAAACGGTCGCAAGGATTAAGCACACTGATACGAAACCAGTGACTTGCGCTTAGGAAAGTGGGGGCAATCCACCACAGCGCATTTTACCACCCTTCCGATCGCGTCTGGTGCTACTTGACAAGGCAAGGTGGTGTCCATATATAGGTAGGGGACCGTGACTGTTTTATGGGAATACATCACTTTCACATGTGATAATTAGGTGTGCATAGAAGGTCTACAGCACCCCCTTGAAGCACCGCTGTCTTGCGATTAGCACCGATATTTCATAACCACCTACGGTTATGGCCAAGCAGTCCCAGTGACCATCCATGAACGATTCGGATCGATTGGTGACCGAACGAGACCTCGCCCGCACCTTCGATGGAGGTGCGTATGTCGATGGATGGGACGCCGTCGAGCAGTATCGTCGGGCGATCGCGCACGCGACCCGGAACGACTGTGGCTCTGGTGCAACTGCCTCGGCGCTTGAGCTCCCCCGATCGCGCTTGCGAACGTGGATCGAGGGTGGCGGCGCACCCGATCAGGTACACGCGATCGAGACTGCCCGCGATCACGGCTGGCTGGACGTGACGTGTTCAGACCCGGAGTTCACGGCACTCAACACGCTCGTCGCGAACATCTTTTCGGGCGGATCGATCGCCCAATCCAGTTACGCCCCATCGTTTGCGATCAACCACCGTGGTGGGGACTCTCATATTTTTGACGCGCTCGATTTAGCCGGCGTCGAGTATCGTATCGAAGACGATCGCGATGGCCGGGCTGACGAGGTCCGACCGACGACCGATGGCACAGTCTTGGGTCGCGTCCTCGCTGTGCTTGGTGCACCTGTCGGTCCAAAGGCTGCCCAACAGGTTTCGCTACCGAACTATCTCACTGATGCACCTGCGGATATTCGAGAGGTATTCGTCTATTCGTATTTGGAAAATCGCGCAGTCGAACACGATCAGAAAGCAACGTTGACGATCCGTGAAGAACGGAACCGATCGTATCTCGAGGAGCTGACGACACTCATTAGGAGTGTAGCAGATGGTCGCGTTGAGCTCGGAGAACAGTACATCACGATCTCTGCTGACGCTGCCCGAAGCTTGGGTACTGTTCGTTGATTGATTAGTTTCCATCTCAACCCTTTATTTCACCCCCTACTTCTCTAACTATCGTCTTGAAACACGCGCGCGAGACCTAATTGAACCGGTCATCTGTCGAAAACAGATTTGTTACCAATGGATTCGAGAAATTCGATGTATATGTATTTAATAGTAGGCTGACGCCACAGTGATCGTCCCGAAACGGGGCCGTCTGAACCTATTGTCACACCTGAGTGTGTCTCCGAGTAAGGTCTCGATCTGTAGGCCGAATTAGAACATCGGTCGGAACCACAGGGGAACTCTTATATAATCAAAATAAAGCTACAGGGCTCTTTTTTTATCAGCCATCGAAAGCCAGACAAGCGAGCTCGTCAGCCCGATCGATTCGGTTTCCAGGCGCTTGTGATCGATGTTCCAACTCGAATTCGTCGAACTCTTCGATAAGGTCAGTGACTTCCCGAAAGTACGGCCTGATATCTGGGCTTTTTACGTTGTATTCTCCTTGAATCTGTTTGATCATGAGCTCGCTGTCGGATAGGAGCCGGACTGAGCAACTATTTCGGTCATAGTTCGCGAGAACCCAGTTGAGTGCCTCGATAGCTGCTTGATACTCAGCACGATTGTTCGTCCACTCAGGATCATGCCCTAACAGTTCGCCCTGCTCTCGGACATGTTCGTTCTCCTCGTCAACTATGTAGCCGATCGCGCCCCGACGGTTTTTTTCGCTCTGATTATCTTTCGATGCTCCATCAGTTGCAACCACGAGATTAGTTGTTGCATCAGTCTTCTGTCTTGGGTTGTCTTGCTCTGTTTTTTGACCCATGATGATAGAATAGACCTCAAGATATATATTAGATCTGTAATCTGGACACTACAAGAATACAGTGCTTCATATGCATATAGCACAGGCCGTTCGGATTGTCAGTATTAATGTTTGACACATAGAGACATAGCTAGTTGATACATTCAACTATACTGGGCGCTCCCTAGCCGGAACGAGGCCGGTCGCTCGCTGCGCTGTGCTCCCTACGGTCCGGGCTTGCGCTCATTGCGTTTCGCGTTCCGGGCTACCGTCCATCCGGCACTCGCGCCCACCGCAACCGCAGGAAGGAGGGTGGCTATAGGACACTTCCTCTGTATCACCGCTTCAATACGACCCGTACCTTCCGATTCGAGGCGATACTATAATAATGCTCCTCAGTAATATCCAAATTCTCTTTCAGATTTCAAGCTCAATCCCAAACTCTGGAAAGTGTCCACCTAATCTTCTGCGACCTGCATCATTAGGAGCGGGTTGAGACGAAAACAGGAGCTGTCTGAGCCGGTTGGAGGCCAAGCCTGCGGTTGGGGAACCGTCGCGACAGCAGACCGCCTGACACCGGCCTGTGGCTCTTGAGAGACGGCTAAGTGATAAAGTCAGATGGAACAGGACGTCCAGTAGGCCGATCGTCTCAGGAGATCAGAATATGTTCGAGTTCAAGTCAAGATCGAGGTGAAAACCGATCGGATTCCGCGACTTCACCCCTCTTCCAGGCGACTGTCATCTTCTGGGACTAGCATTTATCGCCTCGCTTTTTTTATATGGAGTGAAAATCCGTATGTAGCAGATCAGGGGTGGAAACTCGCGAAAATAACCTAATACTAAGAACCAGATGGGAGAATAATTACGCGAATAGCTTGCATTATATTAGTCGTCCTGACTACTGAAGTATTAGAGAGGAAATTATAGGACTCAAATCATCACTGAGATTCGTCCGCGGATTACTTCCTTTCCGTCGCAATGACTGACAGTTCGAAATCGACTATCACGGTACCATCAGACAAACTGGAAGAAATCCATCGCGTCCATGGTGAATATCAAGAATTTCCTGCCAAAACACCCTTACATGCGACTCTCACCGATGCACTGGATTCGCTATCTGAGGAACCTATTAATAAAAAGTGAACAGCTCCGATATTTGGAAATAGATCTATGGTAATTACAATGCGAATGTTAATCTATTCGTTAATTAGGATATAGACACAGAAGTCTGAGACCATAGCGCTTCTTTTCAGTTTTCTAATGGTTCAGACCGATCGAGCACCACGTGTGCGATTACTGCGGAAAATCGCCGACCGTGGCCAGCCGTTTGTCGCAATGATTCGAAAATTCACAGACAGGCGAGGCTATACAATTTACGCCGATGGCCATACTCTGGTTCGGGAACATCAGCTTGTAGCGCTCGTTGAGAATGACCCTCACGATGTTTTTTCTGAGGATACAGACGTACACCATCTAACTCCAACCTTCCAAAGTGCAGGAATCAAACTTGATATTCCAGGTAGCGTTTGTGTAATAGAGCGATCAGAGCACCGAAGACTACACGCGAACGGCGATCACACATCGGTCCCGATCGAATCAGTGTTGGATTCGAGCAACAAGGAACCGAAAGAATTGGATGGTTTATGATAAATATCTGACATAAATACGGTCGGAGTCGATACTGCCGTTGTCTCCCCAGGCACATCTGTATATCCAAATAAGATCTCGTTCGCCTCAGAATCGATTGTAGATAAACTCCCAGATCGGTACTTAGAGGGCAACAGAACCCCGCTTTCCTGGAAGGAAGCCAGTGAGCGATACCGAAATCACCGCTTGGGAGAGGACGCAAGTGCGGAGGAGAATGGATTCCGAGGCGGACTTCGACCGCGAGCTCTCAAAAAGAACGGTGCAATCCACGAGGCAGATCGGAACTTCCGCGCAGAATTTAGCGAACCTATCGTCGGACTGGTCACTGCTTTCGGGTCTTACTCACCTGTTGATCCGGTGTATGGGCCAATTCTAGACTACGAACAGGCTCTCACGGAAGCGATTAACGAGACGACCCAAACCATTCAGTACCGACTCCGACAGCATCGGAGCGCGGAGTACGCGCTTATTGAGGCGGGGACAGGGACGAATGGGATTCCTCACTGGCATCTTTTGATATGGGTAGATGGATCTGATGCCACCGAATTCCGGACAGATCTCGAGGCGATCGTTTCTCGAGTTCAGTCAGACCTCCCTCCGGATCTACGAGAGTTTCAATCAGAAGAAGAGAATGTTTCAACTGCCGCAGTACTTGTCGATCAATCGCCGAATGAGAAACTCGAGACGTATCCCGCAGACCCTGATGGAGAACCCGTTCATGCGATGGCTCGCTATGTTGCTAATCAGCTACCACACCTTGGTCGCGCCGACCGAGACTTGAACGCCTTTGACGGGATGAGCAAGGCAGAGACACAATTTGGCGCTGTTGCAGACGCATCATCTACTCGAAACTACCGGACGAGTTCTGGTGTACCACCAATCAAATGAGACTCTCGTTATCGGGCCATACAGCCGTTCCTCCCTCCAACTACGAGTTATGCCAGTAGTATACCAAATTTTCTTAACGCTCGTCTGTAGAAGCGAATTCCCGGGAGTTTGAACTGTGATTTTGTGAGCGAACGGTGTTCATCGTTCCAGTATTCACAACAACTGCTATCGATCAGGGTCGCTGATCCAACGAGTTAGAAATAGAATTCCGATTGAATTGAGTATAGAAGTCTGAAACATGTGTGGTTGATATTCTACTCACTCTCTCAGCAACATCTTCATCAACGTAACCTTCTTCGGCCACATATTTGCTAACAGCACCTCGCAAGTCTCCTGCTTGCAATTTAATCAAAGGAGTGCTCTTTTTTTCTTTATCAACTTCAACAAGTTTCCAATATAACCCATCTGTTATCAGCCCATATTCATAATTAGAAAGTTTTGCATATTCGAATACTTCTTCGTCAGCACTTGAATAGTGCCCGAATGTTTTGATTTCACCGATAATCCGACTGGGTGTGTTAGTAATCAAAAAGTCAGAATTCTTTGAATGCATAGATGCCTCAATTTTATATTCATATCCAAGTATTGATAATAGTGGCCAGACAAGATTTTGGTTAATGAACGTTTCTGGCGCTTGTTCTAAGTATTGACTTCTCAGGAGAGAGCGTTCTTGTCGGGTGAAAAGCCGCTTGAAAAATTTGTGACTGTTCGTACCAAGGGCTTCAGAGAGTTGGTCCGTCGTAGATTCAACCTGGGTTTGTAGTAGCTCTACGCGCTTCTCTTGGCTTGCATTTTTCACTCCCTCTTGTGTCATCACAAATGGTTCCATACCTCATATTCATATCACAGATTATAGTATCTTCGGATACTAGAAGGTTTGTTACAGATGGATCCAGTTGTATCAGGTGAGGACTGTTTTACATAGTCAATCGAATATCGCTGTATCACTCGTTTCATAAAATTTTTCAGTATGACTATTGTCAAAGTATTCGTTGCTCATTTGTAGAAGCGAAAACTGTACTGACTGGGAGCATGAATTCAATCAAGACGGTACTGTCCACCGAACCGTTCCAACCCTAGTTTACCAGCAGTTCTTCTGCTCGTTTCGTCCACATGCATAATAAGTGAACAAACATGCAAAGCTGCATTCGTATGCAGCGACGTAATTAATTATTATTCGATATGGGTTCAAAGGAATTAATTATACTTGGACGAGGTATACGTTAGTATGATACGGGCACCGACAGTCAGTGTCAATCAAGACCCATTTTTCGGGATCAAAATAGATGATGACTATGTTGGTTTAGAAGAAAGGTCTGTGAAAAGAAAAATATGGAGTGAAATAGATGACGAAGGTATGATAGAATGTCGATTCTGTAATAAGAGAATTGCTAGCGGAAAAACTTCGAGTGGTAATATAAAAGACGGAAACATGCACCATATCATCAAAAAGCAACGTTTCCCTAGCAAGCACCAAGAAAATAAGGACCACTATACTAGAGAGGAAAGATTGTCCAAGCATCATCCATCCAACTTAGCGCCGTGTTGCGAAAGTCCGTGTCACAGCTATTGGGAATCTTGGGCTAATGGACGACCACATATCAAAACTTGGGCGCTCTCTAATACGAATGTGTTAGAACAAGATATTGATCTGATACTACTCAATGGTGACCCAAATAATAGTTGGCAGCAGGCGAAGTGGCAAAGGGCGGTAAATGATTCGTATGAGACGTACAACTCATGTGTGTTGTGTGGGGCTAAATGTTCTGGAGAAGTTTCACTCACTTTGCCGTATAAAACCGAAGATGTGATATGTGAAGATGAATATCTGAAGCCGGTTCATATTGTGCCTCCGTATGATGCTCCGTGGTTAGTTCACGATCAACAGAATATCGCACTGATGTGTCTACACTGCCTGTTTATTGAAAATTGGAAAGACAAAAATCCGGTAGAATGGCTTGAGAAGCTTGGAAAACAGTTGCCGAAACGCGATCGAGTTCTTGTACACAGTCTACTAAAAGAAAAAATAGATCTAGAGGAGGTTTTATGAGGTTTATTCAAGAGATCTCCTTCTTCCCACATAGATGCGAACACAGACGGACACAGCGACATCTGGAGTGGTGCGACGTTGTCGATGGAGTGTGACACTCGATCGATCGGGAGATGTCACCAGGACCAAGACAGCGCCTCAAATCGTTCAGAAGTGATCGCGACCGTTGGACTTTCGGACCGTCGGTAGGGATCTGGAGGCATTGTAATCCCTCGAGGGGAGTCGCAAAGTCTTTCCAGACTCAGCCAACCCAGTAGACTGCGATCGGAATTTTGATTAAACCGATCGGTCTGCGCAGAACGAGGTCACTTGAGGCCGATATCGACGCCGTTGTGGCCAATATTGAGACGCTCGAGGTGGATATCGGCGCCCTCGAGGCTGACTAGGTACCCGTTGGCGCGAGTCCAGCTTCGGCGTTGCGTCCGTCTGCCTGTCGACAGACGAACGCTTACAGCACGGATAGGATGGTGCCCAATAGAGGGTGGGACGTCCAGCCGACGTACGATCGTTGGGAATCTGGCTGGCTGGCACATTGATCGGGTAGAACCGGGAACGAGCTTATAGGGGACCTGCTCCGTTAGTTAACAAATAGCATCGATGTTAATTAACAGCCATCACTTTCGGGGCTAATCAGCTGGCATCAATCATGGCCGAGTCGATCGAACTCAAGTCGTGCTCTACTGCGCCAACTTCGAATAGACAGTCAGTTGGCTCCATACCTTCCGTTCCAACCGCGATCGCTGTCCGCTCTGACGATGCTAGTGTCGCTTTAGAGTAGACGGTGTCCGTACTCACCATGCACGGTCGCCTTGGTATCGATACAGCTTACAGATCTGGACGAGAGACGGAATGTCCAGTTCAAACTTGAGGCTGCCATATTCCATACTTACGGGCTTGGTTACGATCGAGCAAATCCGTCCTCTCGACGATTTCTATCGAGTATAGAACCATGCCCTGTGACAGGCGAGTACGCAGATCTTGTACCAGAGAAGCGTGTTGGATTTGTAGAACTACTCCTCGTACCTGTAACAACATAGTACGGGAGTCGCCCACCATCCATTGAACCGGCGGGGTTGCTTTTGAACCACCACGATCCGTTGCGGAGCTGTCCAATCCTCCTGGGTACCCATCCTTATGCGGTTTCGACGAACGATTTCTGACAAGTCAGATATCGTGAGTCGTCTGCTGGGCGGAGCGGTATAGTCCACGAAGAGCGCGTCAGTTAGTACACAACGTGTTCGTTTACGACATCCGCAGTTACGTCCATTAGGACGATCGATGGGAGAGAGAATACTCTGGAGTACACCCTTACGTCCCTACACAGGTGGAGCGATACCGAGAAAGCAGGTATCGATCTCCACCTACGGACAAGTTGTCCGACGTGATCCGATGTCTCTTGGCCCGTACTCAGTTCCGGGCTCCCCATCACGGCTTCGGGATGCATCGTACCCCAGTAGTAATAGCAGCGGGATACTCGGCTTGCGCGATATCGGTGCGGGCTTACTTGGAGGAGTCATCGGTGACTCCACAAGTTCAAGGGATCTGCTCGCCAGACCGCCTCAAACTTTGCTGCGAGTGCGACAGTATCGTTGAACGAAGCCGGTGATGGGTCCTACGAGGGATCCATCTCGTCTAAGTGAATGTATGGCCCCGACGAATGTAAACCTGTTGTTGGCGATTTGTAATTAATTTATGTGCAATCAGTCACACTGGATTGGATGGTGAACAGCACCGAGCTCAAAGCAGCGTAGACTGATTCTCATCCACGCAGTTTTGTTTGTACCATTCGGGATTGTGATGATTCGATTGTTTTTGTTGGTGATGATCTTCATCTTCTTGTGCTCGTGTGGCCACATGACCGGTAAGTGCATCCCCGTCATCGAAGGTCGCTGTACAGTTTTCGATCGGGCAAATAAGGTTGGTCACATTCATAAGATCGCAGACATCGTACGAACAACTTTCGAACTACTCGGGCAGAAAGCCGGCCTCTCCTCACGATTGATTGGGAAATGCCATCAAGAGCCGGAGAACGCCTTATATTGCACAGGAAAGTGACTGCGCTCGTTGGGGGTCCAGTCCTTGTTCAAGGCGAACACCAAATCATTGATCGTAGAGGATGCTGGTTAACCAATCGATCGGCGCCAAGTGAGCTCACTTGAGGCGGATGTCGACGCCCTTGGAGACGATCAAGCACCCGGTCGGCGCCAAATTCATTTAGGGTTCCATCGATTGCGCTGACGAGTCGACAGTGCCTTTTTACAGCCTTCTGGAGCGCAACCGCTGTCGAAATCCGGGGGATCCTTGTTTGGAACACCCCTGTTCTCTCGGACGCCGAATATCGAGGAAAAGAGAGCCCTCTTCTTCTTATATAGGTGCGAACACAGACGGACACAGTGACGTCTGGAGGGGTGCGACGTCGTCGACGGAGTGTGGCCCGCGATCGATCGAGAGATGCCACCAGGGCCAGGACAGCACCTCGAGTCGCCCAAAAGCGAGCGCGATCGTTGAGGATCGGAGCGGGTTCTAGGCCGACATCGAAATTGAGGGGAAAAAGGGGTTAGAATAGATCGGCCAGACGAGACCGAAGAGAACCAATCCGAGACTCAAATTCTGCAGAACCCGTCTTCTCCGGCTGATCCCCAAACTGAATAACCAGATCCTCGCCTGTCAACTTCGCCTCAATATCCTTATTATCAATCTCACCATCCTTGTATAGCGACAACATCCGATACACCTGAAGCGATGTGATAAACTTGGAACTGTACTCGTCCAGCTTTTCGGTGAAATTATTCGGATTGAGAGGCCTCGATTCAGGATCTTTCTTCCGGTGAGCGTTGTACACTAACAGGCCCGTACCGTTCTCACAGTATCCTGCAGCCTTCGCATCTTGAACATGGTCCTCCATCTTATCTATCTTGTGAGGTCTGACTCCCCTCCTACGTCCTGTAATCTCCAGGATAATCGTTTCATTGTTTAATAAAATTCCTCCGTCACGTCCGCCTGATACCTCGCCGTCAACATTGAATCCGACTTCCCGGAAGGCCTCACGTACAGGCTCCTCAAGCTCAAAGCCCTCTATCTCATCATTCGCAAACAGGAGTTGGCGGAACCACTCCGCCTTCTCAACCTTTTCCTCCAGTTGTCCAACCTGGCTTTCTAAATCCTCTAACTCCCCTCTCAATTGGTTTTCGCCAGGTACACTGTAATCAGACACCCATACCGGCTTCTCCTCAATATCTAAGTCGAAGATATCGACCAAGATATCCTGGACAAACTCGTCAAACCCCTTTTCGGGGTGAGACGGCACCAGAAATACTGACCCAGGAGATTCAATTATCTCCCCACTCTCGTCTTCTCGGCAAAGAGATACTTTTGACGCAACAGTCCTGTTCACGTTCTCTATCGCAATCCGTTTATCAGAGACCTCCGGCCCATACCGAGAAGGCGATACCCGGCTCTTGATTACCGGTTCATCAGGATCACGCTCGACAGGCCGAGGATCACCGTACGCTTCACCGTTTCCATATAGGCCTCGCTGCCCTACTCCCTCGATGATCATCTGCCATTCAAACCCTTCTGAAAAATAGGCCTCCCACTCCTCAAACATGTCCTGAACCTCGACTAGATCGTTACCAGGGTCCTCGTTGTTCAGCGCTACCCCAAAAGGTAGCCACTCAAGCAGATTACAATCATATCGAATAGGGTTCCCATCCTCATCTGCATGGTTCCCATCCCTATCCATACCACGTAGCTGGATCTCTTTCTTTTCAGGTAGCTGGATCACCAGATCGTTGTTGCCTCCAAGGAACTGTGTGACATCACTTCGGCTTGGAAGATGTACTGCATCTTCCTCGTCAAACCAAGGATGCAGGAACTCGTTCTGACGTGGAACCAGATCCGACAAATCGTAGAAAGCGATGTTATAACTCTTCAAATCCTCTTCTTCGTTCCAGTCAAAATGGTGATTCTCAACACCGGAGCGGGATCCTTTGGTCAGTATTCTCGTCATCAGTTGTATACCAATCTCTGTGATACGGACCTACCTTCAAGTCTACTAGTCACAGGCAATGTAGATCAAAAGGAATACTGTTACTGTCGACACCCGCTACAGATTTTTCGACCAGCTACTGTTAGTAGAATCTGTACTGAACGAATCATGACCCCACTATTGATTGAGGGTACGCTGACCGATTGGTGCCCCGTATCTTGTACGTGATTCCAGACTGGAAGGACGAGAGTGAGAAACTTTCTATAACACGCTTAACACCGTTGACGTCCAGACTGGGATCCTACCCCTGAACGACGTTGCCCACCGGCCGGCGACGATTGTGCTCTACTCCAGACTGACAGAGCTCTTGTTGACAGGCCTACCCATTCGAGTGAAACTCATCGATCACACACCCACCGTGCCAACTGCGAGGAGTACGACAGTGTGCAACATTATCGTTGATCGCGCTTCAGTCGATTGTGAACGAGCTCGAGTTCCAATACTCCCACTCCGACCAGACAGTCAGCGAACTCGTTGACGTCCGCTCCGACCATAATCGTTGTCCGCTCTGACATCAACATCGTTGGCCTCGAGTAGGAGTTTTAGGGTTGTACTCCAGCATGTCATAGAATACGTTTCACATCCTTTGCGCAGTGATTTTGACTGCTTCACCTTCTGCTTGAGTCGGGGAAACACCGTATTCAAATCTCTACTCTGGAAAGAAAGCGCGAATTGTTCTGGTTGGGAACTATTGTATGACACGCTTCTCGCCTATTGATGGATTGATACAGCTCGTAGCTTCAGAATGTATTGGATGATCCTCTCTTAGCTGGTACTTAGTTCAAAACGCCCCATCATCACTTCCGGGAGCCGTATACTCTTCAAAAAAGCAGCAGAATATTGGGCTTATTTTTCCTTGAGCTCACCCTACTGAAAACGCCACAGTACTAGTGTAGATATTGCGCCGAGGGCAGCAACTAGACCAAAGCCAGGTTGTCCATCATCGTTTGCCGTCCCCGTATCCTCTTCTTCGTCATTGTCCTCAACCCTCTCGGAGGGTGCACTCGTGTCGCTGTCTTCTGGTTCGTCCAAGTTGATATCGTCACTATCCTCTGGTTTGTCCGATTCGGTGCCTGTGTCGTCATTGTCCTCAGGCTCATCTGAATCAGACTCCGTTTCGTTACCAACTTCAGGTTCATCCAAGTCGGGATCGGTGTCGTTGCCCCCCTCAGATACATCCGAGTCGAAGTCGTCGTCCTCAGACTCATCTAAGCCGGAGTCAGCGCCATCAGATGGTGAACCAGTAGACCCACTTCCACCGTTAGTGCTGCTCTCTCCATCATCGTCATCGGACTCAGGTAGGGCGTCAGTCTGGAGTACTATTTCCTCATTCACACCGGATTCCCAGTCGACCGTTTCCAGTTGTTCATCACCAATCCTGAACGTGACCTCGTCGCCGGTTTCAGCCGTTACTGTGAGCTTCTCGTCAAAAGCACCGGGACCGCCAAACTCCCCGTTAGAATCAGTCATAATGGTACCTCTCACTTCTCCATCGACCGTCGCCTCAATTTCCACGTCTTCTGGCGCCGGATCGCCATCAACCAGAACTTGTCCATAATAGCTCGCAGGGACATCAGGAGGTCCTGCAGCAACTGTTGCTACCCCAACGCAGCTCACGATCATCATGCCAATACACACGATCGTGATCGTACTGCGCGCATGTTTAGAGCACTGGGACATGGTCACGGGTTAAGAAGGTCGTTGGCCTCGTTTAGCGTGATTCCTTCGTAAAGATTCACAGCGATTGTCCCGTCTTCGTCAATGTACACCCAGTACCCAGTAAAGGCGCTAACCCGGATATCCGATCCTGTTTCACCAAAGGTGTACGAACTGAAGCCGTCTCCAGCATCGAAGGGCTGTCCATCCGGATGGTCAAAGACGTCGATTACACGGGACGGTTCTGCAGTACCGGCACCAAACGCTTCTTCAATATCACCGTATTGTGGTGGGGCTATGAGATTCCATCCAGTACTTACTTCTTGGTCTGATGGGGCTGTGGGTGTATCTGAGTCCGTGTCCTCAAACGCAATAGAGAGTGTCGTACTCTCATCCGGCGTAACTACGACAGCATCTAAGGATTTAATCTCTTGATCGGAATCAGGTTGTTCCCACGAGTTACTCTCGGCATCGTACTTCCAAATCGTTCCCTCTACACCAGCAAAGACGTCACCATAGGTTCCATCTATTGGCCCTGGGAACCCAACTGCTTGGGCTTCATTTGCTTCAAGAGAGAGTATGTACTCGAAGTCAGTCCCATTTCCACCAATGATGACCGAGGAATGAGCGTTAGCTACGGTATCCGTTACTTCAATTTCAAACTCGTATTCTGCAGGGTCAATACCCTGTTGACTTTCTAAGTAATCGAAATCAGCGACTATTGCACCGTCACCACGGAAATTGTCCGAATCAGATAGATTCAGGGTAATGTACCCATCATTCTCTGTAAAACTCTCAAAGCCCGCCTGGGTCCGATCGTAGCCGTGTCGGTCAAGAGGTACGTGGTCAAGTTCAGTTGTCTCATTCAGGCCGTCTGTATGATCAACAAAAAGCGCCTGTAGCTGTTCGTAATCAAGTTCGTCAGAAGCGACTGTGACATTGTAGTTCGCACGGACGCTGTCGAGTTCGAGTTTGACATCAGTGTCAGTGGAGACACTGGTCTCTTCCCACTCGGCATCGAGGCCCTGCGTAGCGACCTCGAAAATTATGTCGTCGGTGCCGTCGTTAATGAACATACCACCGACTCGAAGGGCGTAGTCACCCTCGAGATTAGAGGTGTCCAGGTTGACGTAGTACACGCCACCGTCCTCCTTGACGCTCAGCTCTCTAACCAAACTGCTCGAGGAGACGTCTCCGTCATCAGTGTCGGACACTGAACGAAGCTGGACGGTACTTGTTGTAGCATCGATCGTACTATCGCTAGTTGTCCACTGTACCGATCACGCCACCGACAGATTCAAGCAAATAGACGAAGCGTGAGGCAGAATCAGTATATCGTTTGACCAGGAGACAGAACACAGATGGAAATCTGTCGCATTATT
>LFCJ01001382.1_pt1 | contig 16815 bp, 18 predicted proteins | sample 643141 | NCBI WGS metagenome assembly LFCJ01 (sample SAMN03766243, study PRJNA286221) | soda lake metagenome | biome: soda lake; feature: Kulunda steppe; material: water; isolation source: sample B1-Br-g2 brine of Lake Bitter-1 | place: Russia: Kulunda steppe | collected 2010-07 | reverse complement strand
TTTTATTTTCTTCTCCGCATAAGCTTCTTCTTTTGGACACCTGGTGTTCCGTTTTCATTTTCATTCTCATTTTCGTTTTCTTTAGTTTCGATGATTTCGTTCTCGTTTTTTTCACCATCCCCCTCTTTATTACTGTTTTCGGTATTTAAGGTTTTGGTATCCTCCACTTTCAAGCCCAATTCGATATCCCCGGTAGGGGCGTTCTTTACTTGCGAAAGAAGTCCGTCTATATCAGTATTAACAGTTTGTTTTGTTTCCTTTGTTTCTTTTTCTTTTGTATCCTTATTTTCTGTCGGTGTCTTGTCACCTTCATCTTCTAAGCTCAAAACAGGTCCAGAAGGCGATTTTTTCGCCTTTTCAGGTTTTGCGGCAACTTGGGTTTTCGCCATTTGCTCTTCTATGGCGCTCAAACGCTGCATGGTCTGCTCATAAAGGGTCATCAATTCGGTTTTGGCATTACCCACGACCTTCAAATGCTTATGTAAATCGTCAAGCTGTCCGCTCATTGTACTCACAGGTTTCACCTTTCTCTCTACGTCTAATTCGATGGTATCAATCTTATCTTGCAGATTCGCTATATCTCCCTTCAAGCGCTGAGAAAACATATCCACTTTAGCTTCTACATCCTTTACATCTTCATCCTTTTTAGTATCCACCATCATCGTTTGCACCTTGGACTGCAAGCTCTTCACTGCTGCGTTTATTTCGGCATACTGTATTTTAGCGTTTGATGAACTCGTCTTAAAGCTTTGTAGTTCATTTGTTAGTTTTTCCTCAAGCTTGTCCACCTGTTCTTTCAATCCATTCAATACATCATTCTTGTCACCCGTATTTTTCGCTTTTTCGTTTGTTTCGTAATCGTTCAACAATTCCTTTTGTGCTTTAAGAAGTTCTGTTCTAAGCTCTACTTTCATCTTTTTCAAGTCTTCCGGGTTTATGGAAGAATAAGAAGAAGCGCTGACTTCACCCATGCGTTTTGCCTTTGGATCTTTCAGCGCACGTATGTCATCGTTCACACATGTTTGGAATTTTTTCAGTTCCCGACAATAATTTTCAAGGTAATCCAAACGCTGCACCGATGAATCAAGCGTATCTTGCATATCATCATATACTTTTTTACCGTTATGGACAGGCAGTTCTTGTTTGTTGTTTAAACAAGAAGATGGATCACCACCTTCAAGTTCTTCGATCTTTTTCTGCATCTTGTTTACACGCGCATTCAGCGTGTTAATCACGTTCATCATAGTGTGGGCGCTCATGTTTGTTATTTTAGGAGTCTATGAAAAAAACGCTATATTAAACGAACTAAACGAATTAAACGAATTAAACGAACATAAATAATAAAGAAATGAAAAATTTGATGTTTTATTCGTATTTATATTTAATATTAAATATATAAGGACACGGCACGTTCAATAATAAAAAAATGATTATCCCCATTAGATGTTTCACATGTGGCAAAGTGTTAGCTGACAAATGGTTTGCCTATGAAAAAGAAGCACGTGCTATCGATGAAGCTTACGAAGAAATGATGGTGCGTGAAAACATTCGTAAGTATGCAATGGAATCAGGTCAGACATCATCCGCAGACAACACAAAAAACGAAAAACACGACAACAACGATCGAGAAAAAAAGGAAAAAGATGAATTACCCATCAGTCACAAAAAGAAATACAAAAACATCGAAGAAACCTATAAAAAAGACATTCTAGACAAGCTGGGTCTTAATCGCTATTGTTGCCGACGACACATGCTCGGTCACGTCGACATGATGACGAAAATCTAAGAAAACGAAATATAGCTTTACTATAAGTAAGACGAGTGGCTTTTCTAATTATTTTTTATTTTAAATTTTTACAAAAATCATTTTTTACCATGGAAACAGCGACACCCTTTCAAACGTATTCTTCTCTCCTTAATATGCTCAAGACGGATGATCTCTCACGCGAAGAAGTTTATAACACGCTCATGCAGAAAGAAAAAAACGTATTAAACGTAGTCAATCGAATGGCCGATAAAGATCACGATAAGCATCTAAAAAGCAATTTGTTCATCGAACTATCACTATCCGATTTAATCGCACGCTTTGCTTATACTTGGCAAAACATATTTAACGAACTTGTCATTCAGAAACGTTTTCACGAATTACCGGTCGTTCTTTTTCAAAATGAGCGTAAATTTTATGTTGGTGTTATGCTTCTTATCGTCGCCGTTTTTCTTTTTGTTATAGGTTCAGAGTAAACTTCTCTTTTCTCCGGTAAAAACAAGACTAATGATTGTTTTACCCTTTTCAAAATTAACGGAACAATTTACGGAACAATATACGGAAGAACCACAAGCCTACTATTGGGTCGCTTTTATCGCTTTTGCTTATAGCTTGCATACGCTTATTAATCTCGAACATAGGCGTTATGTGGTTGTTTTTTTAGTCATTTTAGCACTTATCGGGTATGATGCATATACCAAAAAAGAAATGTTTGCGAAAAAAACGGATACAAAAGATGCTTTTATGGAAGAAATGGTCGCTTTAACACAAGCGCAAGATACACATGAGGGACATCTAGAACGAAAATACGCTATCGGTAAATCTCTTTTACAAAGTGATCGAGGTCTTTGGAAAGCGCTGTTACGTTTTAAACGACTAGGGCAGCACGAGCATACAGCTTACGCTCGTATTTTAGTACTTCTCATGCGCTTTTACGAAGAATACGGTATTCGCTTGCGGTTTCACAAAAACATAAAAAAGAAAAGCCATCGCCTCGATGATATGCTGTTATTAAAATCCGAAGTTCTTAACGCCATACAAGAATTTCATCTTCAAACCCATCTTCAAAAAAATATGGATCGGGAAATTCAACAACTTACCTTAATCGTGCTCGCATCCCTCACGAAATGTTTACGCATCTTACAAAATCGCTATGCCTATGCGAATATCTCGACACCATATGCTCCAAATGCGATGGGGAGCGAATATCAAATATTTTAAGTGCGTTCACAATGCCAGAATATTATTTTTTTCTTGTTTATAAGCTTTAGGTTACCAAAATGAACAACGAACATGTCAAAGGTCTTTCGTTTATGTTCTCGTCTCAGCAGTTTTCAAAATTCATCGAACAGCATTATCCTTTCTGTTTCAATCTCATTTCATCCTCCTCTTACGAAGAAAACGGAGAGTCATACCTCGATAAATTAGAAGAATTTACTCATACCGGGTATTATACGCTATTTTTGCATTACTTAGTCACAAGTAACGTCGTGCTCAAAAGTAAGTTCCAGCGTTTTTTAAATGATAAATGCCATATTCTTGGAATCCCACCGATCGACCTCAATCGTCTTAAAGAAACATGCACAACTTACGATCGACAAACCATTTTAGTTGTTTCTTTGCTCTATTATTTTATCTAAGAAAGCGAATAAATCGTTCAAAATTTTTTCTCAGAAAGTAAAAAATGTCTCTAATCCGAATTTTACAATCTGGGTTAAAACCTAAGCTTTCTTTCTTCTCTAGTTTACAGAAATCAACCATGCGTACTTATCATGGACGTGTTGTAGATCATTACGAGAACCCGCGTAATATGGGGTCATTCGATAAAAACGAAGAAAATGTCTTTACATCTTTGGTCGGGGCACCGGCATGTGGAGATGTGATGAAACTATCCATTAAAGTGAATAATGACGGTTACATTACCCATGCGAAATTTAAAACGTTTGGTTGTGGTAGTGCGATAGCAAGTAGTAGCTATAGCACCGAGCTGATTAAAAATAAACATGTAACAGAAGCCGACAAGATTAAAAATGCGGACATCGCCAAACACTTATCACTACCTCCCGTGAAGCTCCATTGCAGCATGCTCGCAGAAGATGCCATCAAAGAAGCGATTAAGAATTATCGTAAAAATCGCAGAGAGTCAACATTCTAGTTCTCTGCGATGAGTTCGTCTTCCATTTTTTGGTCAAAATCATCTAGATCTTCTGGTTCTTTAACATAATCATCGTAATGTGTCTCCATGGCTTCAGAATCTATTTCAAGACGATCATTTATCCTTAGCCGCATATTTACAGACATCGCTTGCAATTCTTGGGATGCCAGTTTAAACGCATAAGGCATTTCCACTTTACTATACTTTTTAACACCATGATATATATCTTTTGACGGATTAATCCCTAAAATTTCGCCCGTTTCATCCTTTACATAAAAAGTATGTTTGTCCGATCGGTCCATCATAGATTCTTTAAGAAATCCGGACACACCATGTGCTGTCAAAGTATCCTTTTCCATTTCTCCTATTTTAAGACCGCCTGATTTTGCGCGTCCACCGGTAGGTTGCATCGTTAAAGAAACATTTTTACCTCTTGCTCGGTAATTTATTTTTTCTCCCACTTGATGTTTCAAACGGAAATAATAAGATGGACTTATCACTATATCCGTTGGCATTTGCTGACCGGAGCGCGGGTCATAAAGAACTTCATTAGCATATCTTTCATACCCATTTTTTTCGAGTTGGTCGTAAAAATAGTTAAAATCAGTTCTTTCGAAAGGAGTGCCATCATTCAAATGGCCTTCACACACACCAACTTTGTTCATGACCATCTCCAAAAGCATATTTAATGTCATGCGTGACGGTAACCCATGTGGATTGATGATAGCATCAGGTACAATCCCGTCTCTCGTAAAAGGCATATCCTCTGCGGGTAAGATCATACCAAAAACGCCTTTTTGGGCCGAAAAATTCGCCGCTTTGTCTCCTACCTCGGGCATTTTAAATTTTCGAATGCGAATCTTGCAGTTACGCGTCCCCTCCGTATAATTCTGTTTAACATATACTTTGTCCACTTTACCTGAGACCGTTTTCTTCGCGACATCTACCATGTTAATATAAGTCTTCTTACCGTCTTTTTTCTCGTGAAATACGTTATCCAAATTCAGATCTTTCTCACCTGCCCCTTCGGGTTGTTCTTTAATACGTCCCACAATTACCCTACCCTCATAAAGATCACTATTTACCTTTGGAAAACCGTTTTCGTCAAGCGTGGTATAGTCCGCATATTTGTCAACATTAATGTCCATTCCTTTTTCTTTCTCAAAATGCGGATTAGCGAAAAATATACGTTCGCCCGTTTTGGCGTTATAATCCTCCGTCGAATAATAATTCTTATAAGACGTGATGTTAAAACAACCGCGCTGGATGGATGTCTTGTTTAAAATCAAAGAATCTTCAACATTCATTCCATTGTGTGTGGATATAGCCACAATTAAATTTTCACCATTGGGCAATTCGTTATATTTAAGGTAATCGTAATAACGTGTCGCTGTCAGCCTTTTTTGGCCGTAATGCAAAATATACGTTTGGGTATCTATCCGACTTCTAAAATTTGTGGCATAAACAGAAATGGCTTGTTTCGCTTGGGCGAATGAAAAAATGTTACGCGGGGCTTGGCTGTGGTTCGAAAGTGTGATTGTGGATGCATAGGCCGAAAACATCAATGTCGGATGGATTTCAAGATGCGAATAATACGCAAAATCCCCATGTTTCGGTTTTTTATTTAAATCTTCAGGCATCATAGCGATCATTCTCGTATTCACTTCCTCTATATCCAGAAACTCCAGCGGCGCGGCGTTTTCATCCAGTTTTTTTATTATATCATTCAACTCCGTCAATTTCGTAAAAGTTGCAATATCTGCCGGATCATGAAAAGCATCGTCGTACATGTTAAACAGTTCAGTTGGTCGCGTATATCCTTTAGCAAAAACGTACCATTGGCCTATTTTTTTTTCGAACATCTGACGAATGAGCGCCCGATGTTTAGGCTTAAACAATTCAATTTCTTGGGTTTCTTCGTCCACAATCAACAAGGGTCTACATGGCCGTTTACCTTCTGTCAAAATATTTATTGTGCGGTCAAATACGTTCCATGAAACTGAGGTAAAAATATTAATCAATGCATTTCGTCTTAACAGGCGAATAAAACGCACTAGTGTTGGGGCATCCGCATCATCTATTACACCGATCCATGTGTTATTAATCAATAAACGTACCATATTAGCAGAAAACGAACTGCCATACAACAAATTTTCTAAGAAAGTCACTTTAAAATAACGTGTTACTGCTTCAAGTACATTGCGGCTATTTGTTTCAAAGGTAATATGACACATGAGTGCCATATGTTTGGTTAATCCTATTTTTTGTCCTTCGGGACTCTCAACTGGACATAAAATACCATATTGTGAACTATTCAGCTGGTGTGGTCGTTTCAATTTAAGTCCAGGGTCCATTTGGCTGTCAACGACCCGCATATTGGAAACATAAGAAATATAAGATATCCTGTTCACGTCCTGTACGATGCCCGTGCGTTTATCTTTACCCCATAACCCTTTTATCGAATTCGTAAAGCCAGTTGTCACAGCATCAGGTTTAAAGTATTCGTGTTTTGTTGTTTCGGTTATCGTTCGTGTTAAAATATCACGCGCCCCTAAATCACCTTTTTCATAAGTAGAATTTAACCTGTTCAAACATTCGTTACGAAAGATGTTATAAAAATCTTTGAAAATTTCACCGATTAAAAATCCAGAAATTGCCAAACGTCGGGTAATATAATTATCACGATCCGAGTCTGGTGCTATGTTCAAACATACACGCACCAATTTGTTTACGAGGAAACCCAAATACATCGCTTTGGCTTTGTTCACGACAAATTCGCTATCAGAACCCATATAAGGTGTTGACGTATCTATCCCACGCTCGTTGTTTTTATCAAAACGCTGGAGCTCGTATTCGACGTTAATCAAAAAGTTTTTGCGCAGGATAAATTCGACATTAGCCTCCGTGTTAAACGGTGTGGCACTCTGGAGATAACGAAGGGCTTGTTTTTTATTAAAAACGATATTACCATCAACGATCGAAGCATACAAAAAATCGATAAACAAACGGGCCATATCACTATCCAGTTCGTGACCGATGATACATTTCAAAATATCCATGTCACTTTCAACGCCTAAACAACGAAACAAGACAAAAAGTGGGACTTCCATGTTTAATTCGGGAATTGTCACGACAATAGCATCTTTGCGTAAAGCATTACGATAATACTTGCTAAACACAAAAAAACGCGTTGTCTTAGGAAATACGTCTTTAGCGGATGTGCAACGTATTTGCCCCTTAAAAGAAAATTTGTCTTGTTTGTGTTTATCGATTTTGTAAACGAACAACATATTATTTGCGTTTTCTTCGAGAGTCGAAATAAATTTTTCTTTACCATCAACTATAAAATACCCACCCTGATCGTAAGGGCATTCTCCCACTTCACGCAGCATACTTGGTGTTTGCCCGTTTAAAATGCAGAGTTTGCTGTGGAGCATGATAGGAATACGACCAATTTTAACTTTTTGCAAAAGAGTCGGTGTTTCATGTCTGACTTTTCTATTAGAATGGTAAATCACAATATCTGCGAATAAGTTAACCGCATATGTGAGATCATGGAGACGTGCATCATTAGGAAACATAAGACGCGTTTCGCCACCTTGGGTAATTGTCGGATGGTCAAAATATAGAGCACGACCATCTTCGCCACCAACAAATATCTGGATACGATGTTTTTCGGTCTTATTATCCTTCGCATCGAATTTGACCAGCTCAAATGGGTTTAAAGAATTAATTACTTGGGGGATTTTTCGATCGACAAAATCATTATAAGAATCCAAATGGTGTTTGGTAAAAAACGTATTACTTGTGGTAAAATAACTTTTTACCAGTTCCAAAAAAAGATCCGTTTTCATTTACAAAAACGTAAGATTATTTTATCCATTTTCTGACATGACAACGCAAACCATGAAAACGTTATTTTTATTTTCTTTTAATTCTATTTTTTAGCCTATTTTTTAGCCGATTTCTTTTTTGCTTTTTCCTTTTCTTGTTTGGCTTGGGCTTTGGCATCTTTCAAAGCTTTTTGCATTTTTTTGTGTTCTTTTTTTGCTTTCTCAAGGTCTTTCTTCTTTTCTTTTACCGAAGAGTTTGCTTCATTTACTTGTTTTTTGCCCGTCTTCTTCATTTCGTCTAATTCGTTCTTTAGTTTTTTCTGCATCTCTTTTTTGTCTTTTGCGTCGGCTTTTTTCTCTTTCATGGCCTTCATCTTTTCTACCGCTTGTTCACGTGTCTTCTTCATTTTTGCATTGAGTTTTTCTTTAAGATCTTTAGCATCTTTTTGGGCTTTCTTAACTGCTTTTTGGGCGTCTTTTACATCCTTTTCACTTTGTTGCACCGCTTTTTTCGCAGCGGAAGGAGAACTACCACCACCCCTATAATTCATGTATTGATTGCCCATTTCGAGTGCAGGTGAGAATGATTTAGCGTATTCGGGGTAATTTACGCTCATGGGCATTTGCTCGTAAGTAGGTAGGCGCTCATTCATAAGCGTATAAGACGGACGGGTAATGCTACCTATAATATCTTCGTTAAAACCAGAACCAGGATTTACAGAAGTATCCGAAAAAGGTGATCCTACTACCATAGTCTGCATATCGCTATATTGTTTAATATCTGGGCAATCGGGGATAATTTCATTACCTTCTGAACCGTAAATCCATCCACCACCTGCTTGTTTTTTTTGTTTCTTACGTCGATAGGTCATGTTTTAATTAAATTGGCTTGTGTATATAATTATCAACGAAAAAAATGTAGAATTACAAAAGGCTCATCATAGCAAAATACAAGGCCCCTGCAAAAACAGCTTTAATCACCACAATAGAGTAAGGAAATCGTTCGAGGTCGATATATTTACCGGCGACGATATCGAGTGGCATAAACGTCATGACGATAAAAACGACCATAATAATAACGATACGTTTAAGCTCACTATGTCGAGAAAATACGTCTTTAAGTCCACGTTTTAAGAAACCTTTTTTATTTTGTTCGATTTCTTCTTCGTCGTCACTCATCTCTTCGTCTTCTTCGTCAAAGTGTTCAGAATTGTCCCGCATTTGTGGCTCAGACATAGATGGCATAGATTGCATAGGTGCTTGTTGTTCTTGTTCTGCAGCTTGTTCTGCAGCTTGTTTTGCTGCTTGTTCTGCAGCTTGTTTTGCAGCTTGTGCAGCCATCTGTTGTTGCATTTGTTGTTGCATTTGTTGTTGCATCTGTTGTTGGGTCTGTGCGTTAGGGTTATTCATATTTAAAGGCATGGAAGGCTGTTGCATCATACTAGAAGCGTCAATATTGGGAATACCTGCTTGGGGAGACATCCCTGGTCCGGGCATATTCATTTGGTCACCGCCAGGAAGTTGGCGAAGCGCTTCAAGAATGGTTTCATCGTTATCTTCGTTAATATCGTTACCAATACTCGTGTTTACAGGAAACGGAAGGGACGGTACTTGGTTTTGTCGGTTATGAGCGACTTCAACGTTGCCTATTCTAGGAAGTTCAGACAAAGGCGTGGATTTTGTCATTTATATTCTTCTTTTTTTCTTTTTTTCAGTTTTCGTACGAGCGTTTGCCATTCTTTTAGCGCGTTTGTCGGATTTAAACGCTCCGTCAAAATTGGATGTGTGAGCTTCTTCAAAAGAGGGACAACGTTTTCTTCACACCATACTGCATCTTTAAAACGGTCCAATTTTTGTGCTAAAGCGTATATTTCGAAAAGCCCGACACCTAATCCAAATATGTCGATTTTTTCGGGAAGCTCTTTCACAAACTGTTTCAGCATTTTATCAGACTGTGTTGCCAAAGGCACAAAGTAGCGATAATAATCTTCTGAAAGAGCGGTTTTTGTTTGGTTTAGAGAAAAAGGTTCTCGCGAAAGCTTCGTCTTAAGTTCTAGCGCTTGTCTCAACATTTCAAACCGCTTTTTCACATTCACTTTTTTATTAAACAAAATGACTAGTATCAAAAAATCGATCGGATAGTAAGGATATTTATAATGCATCGCCCGACGCCAAAATGAACTTCCTGTCCTTTTATCTGGATTAAGTGCAATTTCGCGTAGTCGAGGTATATATTCAACTAGACCGAAATCAATAATACGAATTTTTCTAGTTTTTTCGTCTTGATTAAAAACTAAATTACCTGGTTTCATATCCATATGGACAATATTATGTTTTTGAAGGTGTATGAGACCCTCGAAGACATTCGTCAAATGCGGGAGCAAATCTTCAAACATAATCCATGTATGATTTTGGAACACCTTTTTGAGAGATGATCCACCATCATCATAAACAATCTGTTTTTTCTTCAAACTAGGTGCATCGTGCATGGCATTATAACCCTCATCACTTACTGTTCCACCTTTATTTGTATCATTATTGTTATTGTTAGCTGTTCTTGTTGTTAAAAAAGTACTATTGGTACTCACATCATCAAAATCACATTTAGAAAAGACATCTTCTGATAAAACAGAAATATCAGTAGAACATATTCGTGAAGGCATAATAACATATTGTTGTTCAGGATCAATTTTGATCAAAAGATCACGAATTTCAAACTCACGTTTGGCATTCTTTTTTTTAAAAAACAATTTGGATACCCCCGGTAAATCTTCATCTTGTGATTGTTTTGATTGCTTATATTGATTAGATTGCTTATATTGCTTAGATTGTTGCGTTTCTTTCGTCGATTTATCGCCTTTACATGGAAGCGCAGGTGTGACTACACAACCATAAGAACCTTTACCCTTAAACTTATAATCTATTTTCTTCTCTTTCTTTTGTTTATTTATCATGACTTATTCTTTTAATTATCGTTTGGATTAAATAATGAACCTTGTAAATCATTATCTTTACAAAAATTAACAAATATGTCAGAAAATATGTCGATTAATTCGGCAAACAACTCTGAAAATAATAGGGCGAAGTCTATCTATGTGGGAGAAGGTACTTACGGATGCGGGTTTCGCCCTCCGCTGAAATGTGTGGAAGAACAGGTAAATCATTCTATATCTAAATCACGGGTACCTATAATGGGTAAAGTATTCAATCGGGAAAAAAAGATGAATGAAGAAATAAAACAATTCGATGATTATATTTTACCGATAAATTCGGAAGGTCGTTTTACGGCACATGTCAAAGGTTATTGTGAGGTAGATCTTGATCATGCACTTCATCACAATCAAGACGAATTCAAACGCTGCAAAAAATTTACGGATTTATATGATAAAAGGAATAACATTATCCAAAAGGCTAATCGACGTAAATATCATCAGCTTCTTTTAGAAGATGGCGGCCCCGATCTTGATCAAGCATCCAAAAAGTTACATTTCTTATATATTTTTTCATTCATGACACCCTTGTTCGAAGGTCTTGTTCAACTGGGGAAAAAAGAAAAGGTGCATATGGATATTAAACCTGGTAATGTTGTGTTTAATCGAAATTCGAAAAGAATGCTTTACATCGATTTCGGTTTCGCTACGACATATGACGGATTGTTCACGGATGAAAATATATATCTCCATATGCACCCTTATTTCTATTTTTCTCCTGAATCTAGCTTCTTCGGTCATATTCTAAATCATGTTAAAAGCAAAAGTGCAACAGATCCTTTTAGGCCTGAATTAAAGAAGGAATACCTAGAAAAAGCCCATAAACCATTTTTAAAAAGGGAAGCGCAATTCCAAAATGTAGTTAATGCATATTTCGATGCACATGGGGGTGAAACGGACGCCATGATAACCTTTTTTATAAAAAATTTACGGCGAGCCCGTGTTTATTATGCAAACACTCTTTTGGAATCGATCGAACAAAAATACGAAAACGATAAAAACGAATCTATAAAAGTCTATAAAGATACCGTTAAAACAGAAATAAGAATAGAAAAAATATTCAGACCGTTTGCGGAAAAGTTTGACGTATACAGTTTAGGAGCCACACTTTACGAAATGATTTTGCATGCCTTTGATCGTTCAGACCCTCTTTCACAAAATCCGGACATTATTCAGTTTAACACATACCGTTCTTTATACAAGGACGTCTTTCAGCTCATAATGCAAATGATGCATGCTCATCCTGAAGAAAGGATGTCATCCCAAGAAGCTTTTAATGCTTACATGCGTATTTTAGAAAACATACCAGAAGAAATCGTAAAAACATACGAAGAAACAAGAAAAACGAATAATTCGAAAAATTATTATGCAAATAATAGTATGGATTGGACGGTTGACTCTCATTCAAGCTCGACAGACGTCACAAACTATAAAAAAGAAGATAACAGCATCAACTCCGATAATAATAACAATAATAGTAATACCACAAATAATTCGAATAATTCGAATAATTCGAATAATTCGAGTAACTCTAACAATACGTTTTACAAAACACTCAACAATAATAACTCCAAAAATAGTTTCAATAATATTTCTAATAATTCAAACAATGTGAAAAAGAACAACAATGCAAGATTAACGAGATCCTCTTCACAAATACCAGAAGTAGGACAAACAAAAAAATTAAAAGAAAAACTAATTCAATCTTTACTTTTGCCACAACTAAAGGTCCTTGCGAAGCGTTTGGGTGTGCCTCAGCGTCATAAAAAAAATAAAGGTGCACTTATCGAGCTTCTTATTTCTCGCAAAGATGAAATCCCGTTAGATTTAATCCCGGTTGGTAAGTTTTGTCCTTCAGGACAAGTACGTAATCCCACTACCGGTCGTTGTAAAAAAATCTAATTGCGACGATCACAATCCACGATAACAGGTGTATATTTAAAACAATCTTCGCCGTTCTTAAAAACATGATTTGCGATTTCTTCGGAATTCGGTCCTTTAACCACTACACAATGAGATCCTTTGCATACTTGGCGAAAAAGTGACGCGAGACCTAGACCGATGATAATGGAAAACACGATGGAACCCTGCTTTGTGCGAAAATATTCAGCCATCATTTTTCTTTTCTATTCATTCTACTATTTAGCCACTTTTTTATTTTTGAAATCTTCAAAAACAGGATGGGGTTTTATCTTGGTTTTGTCAGCCGGACAATCGTTTTTTTCGGCTTTATACACATAACACGTATCGTTTTTATCTCGATAAACAACTTTACCTGCATTATAAGGTGTGGGGAATTTCATTACAACTTGTGGTGGAGGTGCCATTAGATATACAAAGAAAAGCCCAATTATAAATGACACAAAAAAGGAAAGAGGGTGTAATGGAAATAAAGAAAATGATCCAGAGAAAAATCGTTTCATTCGTTCGTTTTATCACTTTTAAAATGATAAGAGATTTTACTCATTCAATGATTCTTAATTAATTCTTAATCGAAAGGAATATGGAAATATTTATTTTCGTACCGGGAAACAAAATAGTTTTTATGTGGCGAACGTTTTCCCACGAATAGCATTTTTTCATCCTGTTCATATAAATCTTCATAGTCTGGCATATCAGGCAGCGGCTCTAGAACGATGGGATTTTTTCTTACCATTTCAGTTAATGATGTTTTTACAACCGTCTTTTTTAATTTAACATCTTTTGTCAGTGGATTCACATGACCCTTTTCTTTTATTTTAGCATCTTTAGAAAAATATGATGCGATTGATGCTTGTTTTTGGGTCATGATATTTATGTTGTATTTTAATTCACGAATTTATAGAATTTAAAGAACGTTTATATGGTATTTTATATGCTATTTGTATCAATTTTTTTAATCAACTTTAAACCCATTTTTAACCCATTTTTAACCCATTTCTAACCCATTTTAACCCACCGCAAAATATCGATCTCCCATAATAGTACTAGCTTTTATTTTAGGACGCTCAAAGGCAAGCGAAAAAGACACAACTTCGTCCCATACGTTATAAACATCTTCTTTTAAACTATTTGACAGTTGTCGAAAAACATCCAAAGTACTTAATTCTTTTGGAAGAGCACAATCCCACTGGTAACACTCAGAAATATATCTTTCGTCATCATGCCACTTACTTCTTCTATTATTATTATGACTGTCGGTAAAATTATTTCTAATTGGAATCATTTTACTCTTTTTCGTAAAGCGTACAATAAAGCGTAAAATAAAGCGTAAAATAAAGCGTAAAATAAAGCGTTAGAGTTTTAGAAAACACTTGTAAGTTTATTGAGTTTTCTCATATACTTTATGCGGTAAAGTTTAATACAGCGAACAGACGCATAATAAATCTCACAACCTATTAAAATACATATCGCATAATTCGTCTTTCGTAAAATCCTGTAGTGGTTTATCCAATTTTTTCGCAAACCCGAGACGTTCAAGTACGTGGATTATATCGTTTTTACGAACAAAAGTTGGTAGTGAGGCTGTACGACTTTTGCATTCATCTAAGGTTTTAAAAGGAAACGGTGAGGAGGGTCCGGCATTTTCACTTTCTTTTTTATTTCTTATTTTTTGTTTCAATGCACTATCTGCATGTTTATCTTTATATGTTTTCTCGGATTTCTTAAGGTGAGTTTTTGAAGATTGTTTTCCAGTTTCTTTTGTTTGTTTTACAGATTTTTTAGAAATCGAAACAGGGTTATGACCAGTACTATCATAAGCATCTGTAAGATATTTTGTAATACCATGAGGTTTTTGCATTAATTCTTCTATTCTTTTCTGAATATCTTTCTTTAAAGCACGGTATTCCGTAAGATCATTTCGGGATGTCTGATTAAGTTTGTGGATGGATTGCCGTAACTCTTCAAATCTGCCGCGTACGGCTTCGTATTCTTTTCTTTTTTTATAGGTATGGAGTTCACGAACCCATTCATTTTTATGCGCATCTAATAAATAATTATGCAGTTTTTCGATGTATTGCCGTTTTGAGCTTGGAGTATTTTTATGACTTGCTAAAAGGACAGCCTGATTAACAAATCTGGGTATATCGATTTTTTCAGTATTCATACTTGTTACTTTTTCGTTGGATTTTTTATCTTTTTATCGATACTTTCAAAAAAAATGACAAACAGATGTTCGTTGGAGCGCACGTTTAACCATGGAAGTACACAACCCTGTTAAAGGCCAGTAACAGAGAAAGACAATCATGCTGAGTAAAAATCAGTGTTTTGTTCTGTCATCCGATAGTGAAGAAGACAAAACCACAGATGAACAGGCTAAACAAGATGAACCGAGGTCGGAAAGCAAGACGAAAATCAAGAAAAATAAACGACCTTTACCAGAACAAACGATGACAGAAAAACAAACCATTACTCTTTCATCAGATACGGAAGACGAAAATGAAAGGAAAGTATGTAAGGTTAAGGAAGAACCTAATGAAGAAACTAAGGAAAAAAGTAAGGAAAAAAGTAAGGAAGAAAACGAACGTCCTGTGAACAAGATCAAAACTGAAAATGAAGAACCATCTTTCGGGTCTATCCCTTCTTTTAGTGGATTGTTTGGCATGTCCGGTCCTCCTGTTTTCGATTTAGCCAATAACATGCAAGAAACCCAAGGTAATCTCCCTGTTATTTCAGAAAACAAGACAGAAAACAAGACAGAGAAAAAGGCAGAAAAAAAGACAGAAAAAAAGACAGAAAAAAGGACACAGAAAAAGAAACGGGTAGTTTTTTCTAAGAAATCCAGAAGCCGCACACAAATGGGTGATGTGAATTCTATTCGCAAAGGATTTGTGATTGTTTTGGATGCGCCTCGTGAGGGAGAAAGGGATTTTGAAGACAACCCGAATTATACGTACTTTTATAACCAAAATGAAAGAGGCAGTCCTTTGTGGATTGCTCAAGTGCAAAGCTTCATGCGTCATAAAGGAAAGGCAAAACTAAAATACTATTATTCTCCAAAAGGAAAGACAAATTTGAGCGACGACCCCGAGTTTGTTTTGGATGACAAAGAATTCTGCGTAAAAAACGTTGACCGCGCGCACCGACTCACGATCAAAAGTGATGAATTTATCGCCGAAACACTTATCGAAAAACTAGGTGAAAAGGGTTTTGGTATGACAAGCGTTGGTATGACAAGCGTTGGTATGAAGGAAATCAAAGAAGACAAAGAAACAAAAACACCGAAAGAGGACGAAGGCTCCTCATCCAATGATGAAAGAAAGTCAGGTAGTGCCTCAATCGAGGACAGCTCTTAACTTAAATGTAAAAAATTGACGAACAATGTACGAATATCGTGAAAGAAAAATGCAACAACTTATCACATGGCTTGAAGAAAAAGGATTAGAGTATACAACGGTCGATGATCGTTTGGTGATTAATCTATGGAGTATCTGTAATTATTTCGGTCTATCTTATGAAGATTATCCATTGTCAGAAGAAGATGAAGGCAAAATATACTTCGTTATTTTCGATTATGAAGTCTATCTAACGGTTGAAGAATTCTGCACTCGTTTTGGACATTTACTAAGAAATATTCTCTAAGCATCGCTTTCTTTATTATTTTCTTTATTATTTGTCTTTTCTTTCTTATTTTTTTGTTTACTATCGAATACGAATAAAACGGTAAAACCGAGCATTATAAACGCTACAAGAACGAGACGCACCCACGAATATTTAATCGATCCACCGACTAAAACGAAATGTGTATCGACTACAAGAAGTGTCATCATTGCCAGAATAGTTATAAAGTGTAGCAGAAGAATGACGTCATAATATTTAATAAGAACGATAAGGTATATGAGTCCGAGTATAAGAAAGAAAAACCCGACACCCATCATTTGATAAGAGGCGATGAGACGTTTAATTCCGAATATATCGGCGAGGTCGAACATAGTATTTTATCATTGCTCAGAAAAAAGGTTTTTTATCGGTTGATTTATCGGTTGATTTATCGGTTTTTAAGCTATGGGAAATGGTCTTTTCTGTCCAGCCATATCGATCATTAAAAACGTATAAAATAACACGATTGGCATGACCACGCTAATAAACCCG
>LFCJ01001381.1_pt1 | contig 16815 bp, 18 predicted proteins | sample 643141 | NCBI WGS metagenome assembly LFCJ01 (sample SAMN03766243, study PRJNA286221) | soda lake metagenome | biome: soda lake; feature: Kulunda steppe; material: water; isolation source: sample B1-Br-g2 brine of Lake Bitter-1 | place: Russia: Kulunda steppe | collected 2010-07 | reverse complement strand
GCGGATCTTTCGGCGACTCATCTTGACAGACTACGGCTAAGCGAGCCTTTCATTCCGACCGGGAAACCGGTTAGTGAGCGGTTTCTTGAGAGGTATTGCTCGGGAACGCCGCCTGACGGCGTTCCCTCGCATCCTTCGATCATCCAGCACTGGGAGAAAAGTCACACCCGCTGCGATCCCGGAGCCAACTCCGTCGTAGCTGCCTCGACGAAAGTCCGATTCGGCAACTACTGTGAACGGCGGGACTCCCTCGCTGGATTAGGTGGCATGGCCGCCGGCCGCGCCGACCGTCGTCGGCTCACCCCGCGGGCCGGCCGGTCCGCTGGTCCGCGGGGAACCAGGCCAGCTCGTGGTCGGCGGTGAGCGTGACCGCCACGCGACCGTCGAGATCGATCCGGTCGGTGTGGTTGTGCATACACTCGATCACCTCTCCGGAGTCGAGTTCGACCCGGTAGAGGACGGTCGGGCCGAGGTATCGCCGGTAGACGACCCGCCCGTCGGCGCCGTCGCCGTTCGCCGGCGTGGCGGTGGCGTCGTCCGGTCGGACGAGCAGGTCGATCTCGGTGCCGTCGTACGCCGGCGCGAGCCCGTCGACGAGCTCCCGGGGGACCTCGCCGAGACGGGTCTCGACGCAGTCGCTTTTCACCCGTCCCGAGAGGAACGTCGCGTGGCCGAGGAAGCCGGCGACGAAGCGGGAGGTCGGCCGCTGGAAGACCGCTTCGGGGCTGTCCACCTGCTCGAGCCGACCGTCGTTCATCACGGCGACCCGGTCTGAGATCGACAGCGCCTCCTCCTGGTCGTGGGTCACGGAGATGGCGGTCACGCCCGTCTCCTTGATGATCCGGCGAACCTCCTCGCGCATCTCGACTCTGAGGTCGGCGTCGAGGCTCGCGAAGGGCTCGTCGAGCAACAGCATCTCGGGTTCGGGCGCGAGCGAGCGCGCCAGGGCGATCCGCTGTTGTTGCCCCCCTGAGAGCTCTTCGGGGGCCGCCTCGGCGTGGTCTTCGAGGCCGACGAGTTCGAGCAGCTCCTCTACCCGGCGGTCGCGCTCGTCCGCCGGCAGCTCCGAGATGCCGAAGGCGACGTTCTCGCTCGCGGTGAGGTGTGGAAAGAGGGCGAACTCCTGGAAGACGACCCCGACGTCGCGGCTCTCGGGTGGGACGAACCGACCGTTTCCGGCGACCGAGGCTCCCTGGAGTCGGATCTCGCCCTCGTCGGGCCGTTCCAGGCCGGCGACGAGCCGCAGCGTCGTCGTCTTCCCACAGCCGGAGGGGCCAAGCAGGGTGAGGATCTCCCCGTCCCGGACCGCAAGCGAGAGCGACTCGAGCACCCGCTCGCTGCCAAAAGACTTCCCGACGCCGTCGAGTTCGAGCACGCTCTCGGCGACTGGCGGTTCACTTCGTGGTCTCCCGATCTGTCGTGCGTTCGCCATCTGATCACCCGCCGGCGTGGCGCTCGTATGTTTAGGCGGGCCTAAAGCGTATATATTTGACGGTCTCAGGCCGTGGTCACGCTGCTCGGCCCAGGATCGAGTCGTTCGAGCTACAGTTCGACGCCGCTCGGGATCAGGCTGTGAGCCCGCAGGAGGTCCCCCTCGTCGTCGTAGACGAGGAACGTGCCTTTCTCGTAGGTGACGACGGGGTCGCCGTCGACGGCGATCTCGATCCGGTACCGGCCGGAGCCGTCGGTCGTCGCCTCGCCGTAGCTACGGGCCGCACGGATGAACCGGAGGACGTCGCCGGCCTCGACGTTGAGCTCGAGGATGAAATCGCCCGTGAGACGGTCGGTGACGCCGACGACGCCGGCGGCCTCCTCCTCCAGTGGCTCCTGGAGCCGGAAGGCGACGTCGACTTCGGCGTCCTCGAGGAGGTCGCCGTCGGGCGCGGTGAGGCGCTCGCGGAGCGTCGTCGTCGAACCGGCGAAGTCGATCGATACCGACGGCTCCCGTGGCTCCCCGTCGGCCTCGACCCAGTCGACGTCCCTGACCTCCAGCGTGAAGTGCTCGCGCCTCATTCCGTGTCTCCAGTTCGCACTCAGACCGTATGAACGTAACGCCCTGAGCCGTAGCCGGCCGACCCCACGCTGTGGCGGAGACCGCCTTCGAACCGGTCGGCCGACCGCCGTCGGCCTGCGGGTCGACCCCCGGGGACGGACAACCATCGGAGGTCGAATCCCTTTTGCCCGCACCGATCGACCCTGACGTATGGATCGGCGAGTCGACGTCCGTGAGACTTACGACCGGATCGCCACCCACTTCTCGGCGACCCGCGAGTACGCCTGGCCGGAGGTCGAGACGTTCGTCGCGGACGCCCCGAGGGGGGCGGTCGGCCTCGACGTCGGCTGTGGAAACTGCCGGCACGCCGCGCTCCTCGCCGAGCGGGTCGAACGGGTCGTCGGCGTCGACGCGAGCCGTGGCGTCCTCGGAACCGGTCGTGAGCGCGCCCGCGAGCGTGGCTTTTCGGTCTCCCTGCTCCAGGCCGACGCCGCCGCTCTGCCGCTCGCGACGGGGGTCGTCGACCTCGCGGTGTACGTCGCCACCTTACACCACCTGCCCGGCAGGGAGAGTCGGGTCGCGAGCCTCGACGAACTCGCACGCGTGCTCGCTCCGGGAGGACGTGCGCTCGTGAGCGTATGGTCGACGACCCACGACCGGTTCGACGCCGAGACGGGCTTCGACACGACGGTCGCGTGGACGCTCCCGGACGGGGAGACCGTCGATCGCTTCTATCACATCTACGATCCGGCGGAGTTCGCCGCAGACCTCGAGGCGAGCGCGCTCGCGGTCGCCGACCGGTGGCTCTCCAGTGGCAACTGCTATGCGGTGGTCGAGCCGGGAGACCGCGGCGTGGTCGTCGAAGGGGGATAAGGTCGGGTGCGCCGGCGGCAGACGATTTAGCCGTGAGCGAGTAGGGTAGGGTAGTTCACAGGAAGTCCTCTACGTGTTCTGCGACCTCCTCGGGGGTGTCGCCGACGGGGACGCCCGCGTCGTTCAGCGCGTCGATCTTGCTCCGTGCGGTGCCCGTCCCCGAGCCGGAGACGATCGCGCCGGCGTGGCCCATCCGTTTGCCCGGCGGAGCCGTCCGACCGGCGATGAAGCCTGCGACGGGCGTCTCGACGTGCTCGTCGATGTACGCCGCCGCGGCCTCCTCGTCCTCGCCGCCGATCTCGCCACACATGGCGATGGCTTTCGTCTCGGGATCGTTCTCGAACAGCTCCAGGGCGTCGATGAAGCTCGTCCCGATGATCGGGTCGCCACCGATGCCGATCGCCGTCGTCTGCCCGATCCCCCGCTGGGTGAGGTTGTCGACCACCTGGTAGGTGAGCGTGCCCGACCGGGAGACGAGCCCGACGTTACCGTCGGCGAAGATGTTTCCGGGGAGGATACCGAGTTTCGCCTCGCCGGGGGTGATGATCCCCGGGCAGTTCGGCCCGATGAGGTAGGCGTCGGTCTCGTCGAGGCGACGTTTCACCCGGGCCATGTCCTGGGTCGGGACGCCCTCGGTGATCGCGACGACCAGCTCGATGTCGGCCCCGAGGGCCTCGAACATCGCGTCGGCCGCGAACGCGGGCGGAACGAGCACGACCGATGCGTTGGCGTCCTCGGCCTCGACGGCGCCGGCGACCGTGTCGTAGACGGGGACGCCGTGGACCTCCTCGCCGCCTCTCCCCGGTACGGCGCCGGCGACGACGTTCGTCCCGTACTCGATCATCTGGCCGGTATGGAACTTCCCTTCACCGCCGGTGATTCCCTGTACCACCACCCGCGTGTCGTCGTCGACGAGTACGCTCATTGGCTCACCTCCTGGGCGTATTCGACCGCACGCTGGACCGCCGACTCGAGGGTCTCCTCGACGGTCACGAGCTCCTCGTTGAGGATCTCCATCCCTTCCTCCCAGTTCGTGCCGGCCAGCCGGACGACGACCGGCTTGGGGACCTCCTCGAACCCCTCGAGGGCCTCGTTTATCCCCCGGGCGACCTCGTCGCCGCGGGTGATGCCGCCGAAGATGTTGAAGACGACGCTGTCGACGTTTTCGTCGGAGAACACCATGTCGAGGGCGTTCGCGATCCGCTCGGCTTTCGCGCCGCCGCCGACGTCGAGGAAGTTCGCCGGCTCGCCGCCGTAGTAGTCCACGAGGTCGAGGGTCGTCATCACCAGCCCCGCCCCGTTGCCGATGATGCCGACGTTGCCCGACAGCCGGACGTAGTCGAAGTCGTACTCGTCGGCTTTCCGTTCGAGCTCGTCGCCGCTTGCGGCCTCCGCTTCCATCTCGGCCAGCTCGGGCTGACGGAAGAGGGCGTCCTCGTCGACGTTCATCACGGCGTCGGCGGCGATCACCTCGTCGTCGGCCGTGACCATCAGCGGGTTGATCTCGGCGTCCGCGCCGTCCCTTTCGTCCCAGAGCCGGTAGAGCGTCGTGAGCACGCCCGAGACGTCGCGGGCGAGCGCGGGGTCGACGCCGGCGTCGTAGACGGCTTTCCGAGCCTGGTAGGAGTGCATCCCGAAGGCGGGATCGACGTGCTCGCTCGCGATCGCCTCGGGGGTCTCCTCGGCGACGGCCTCGATGTCGACGCCGCCTTTCGTCGAGACCATCGCCACGGGGCGAGCCTCACCGCGGTCCATCGTGACGCCGACGTACAGCTCGTCGGTGAACTCGACTGCCTCCTCGACGAGCACGCGATCGACGTGGTAGCCTTTGAGGTCCATCCCGAGGATCCGGTCGGCCGCCGCCCTGGCCTCCTCGTCGTCGTCGACGAGCTCGATCCCGCCGGCCTTCCCGCGGCCGCCGACCTGTACCTGGGCTTTGATCGCGACCGGGTAACCGATCTCCTCGGCCGCGGCGATGACCCCTTCGACGTCCGACGCCAGCCGCGAATCGGGGGTCGGAATCCCCGCGTCGGCGAAGACGCCCTTCGCCTGGTACTCGTGTAGTTTCATCTGGTTCGTGGGCTACTTTACCGGAAGCCGAGTTAGGTGTAACGAAACGTCCCAGGCCGGCCCGTGTGGATCCGGCCTGCGACGCGTCCCGCGATCGGTCGCGGCCGCCGCCGACGCGTCCGATCAGCCGGCCTCGAGCCGCGTCGCGAACAGCGCTTCCAGCAGTGTCGGGGTGAGGTAGGCCTCGACGAACGCCGCGACGACGAGCAACAGCCACGCGAACAGGATCAGCGAGCCCGTCCGCCGGAGGTACGCCCGATCCAGCGCCGCCTCGCGGCTTCCGAGCAGCCGTCCGCCGAGCCGGTGGAGCAGCCGGAAACCGACGCCGGCGGCGACGAACAGCGCGGGGAGCTCGAAGATCCCGTGTGGGAGCAAGCCGACGACGATGAAGTCGACGCCGACGGCGGCCCCGACGGCGAACGCCACGTTGCCGACGAGAAAGCCGTTGACGAACATCACGAGGACGGTGAGTGCGCCGAGGGTGAACGCCCCGAGGATCGAGACGAGAAATGGCGGGGTGTTCTGGACGACGAAGAAGGTCGCAGAGAGCTCGATCTCGAACTCCGCGGCCGGATCCTCCGGCTCCGGAAGCTCCTCGGCGAGCAGCTCGAAGAGCAGCTCGGTCAGGTCGACGCCCGCCAGGTAGAGTGTGGCCCCGAGCAGGGAGCCGACGCCGAAAAGCCCCACCGAGAGGTGGACGTACCGCCGGTGTTCGGCCCACGCCGCCGCGAGCTCTTCGGGGACCGCGGCGACGACGCCGGCCGAGAGCGCCGCGACGAGGACGACGCCGGCCGCGGCGACTGACGGGCCGTCGCCGACGACCGTCACGCCGGCGGTCGCGGCCGCCACGAGGAGGGTGAGCGCCGAGACGGCGAGCCAGTTCCGGCCCGGACGGGGGCGGGGTTCCATACCCGCTGTACGGTCAACGGCCCGATAAACCCCGCGAAGACGGCGACAGCCACACCCGGCCGTCGGGGGCGGAAACCGCCGCAGGCGGACGGGAACCGACGCCCTCATTTACCGGCCCGAGAGAGCGACGTGCGAACTCCCGGATGAACTGGCGGTACCGACACACCGTACTCACCCTGTGTACCCTCGCGTTCTTCGCGACGATGGCCGCACGGCTGGCGATCAGCCCCGTCGTCCCGGTCATCGTCGAGGAGTTCGAGGTCTCGAACGCGGTCGTGGGGGTGGCGCTGACCGGCCTCTGGATGGCCTACTTCCTCTCGCAGTTCCCGAGCGGGATCGCCGGCGACCGCTTTGGCGAGCGGCGGATCATCCTCGTGGCCGTCGGCGGAACGGCCGTCGCGAGCCTCCTGATCGCGGTCGCGCCGGCGTTCCCGGTGTTCGTGCTCGCCACAGTCACACTCGGGTTCGTCGCGGGGCTTCACTACACCGTCGCGACGACGCTGCTCAGCCGGACGTACGACGACATCGGCACCGCGATCGGCGTCCACAACGGCGGCGCGCCGCTGGCCGGCCTGCTCGCGCCGGTGCTCGCCGCCTGGATCGGCACCACCTACGGCTGGCGGCCCGCGGTCGCCATCGGGACGCTCTTTGCGGTTCCCATCTTCGTCGTCTTCGCCCGACGGATCCGGCCGACCGAGCCGCGCCGGCCGGACGAGCCGATGGCCGACCGCCTCGAGGTGGGGCCACTCGCCGAGTTGCTCACGAGACGGAAGATCGCGTTCACCGTCGTCCTCTCGGTCCTCTTTGCGTTCGCCTGGCAGGCCGTCGCTTCGTTTCTCCCAACCTTCCTCGTCGAACACCGCGGCTACTCCGCGACGCTCGCCGGGGTGATCTTCTCCGCGTACTTCGTCGTCCAGGGCGTCGCCCAGATTGGGGTCGGTGCGGCCTCCGATCGGTACGGCCGACAGCGCTCCTCGGCTGGCTGTGCCGGCGTCGGTGCGGTCGGCTTCGCGCTCCTGGTCGTCGGCGACGGGGCGCCGTCGGTCGTGGCCGCCGTCGTCCTCGTGGGGATCGCGATGAGCTGGGGCGCGGCGCTGTTGCCGCGGGTGATCGACCTGCTCTCGGAGGCCGAACGCGGCGCGGGCTTCGGGCTCGTGCGGACGGTCTACGGGGTTGTGGGTGCGCTCGGATCGGTCGGCACCGGTCTGGTGGCCGACCTGTTCGGCTGGGCGGCGGCCTTTCTCACCCTCGCCGGGCTGTTGGCAGTCGTCTTCCTCGCGCTCGTGGCCAACCGGCTGTTCGCGCTCGGCTACTGAACGGGCAGACACGGACCGGCGTTCTGAGCCGGGAGCCCGGTCACTCGAGCAAGCCGAGATCCTCCAGACGCGAGACGATCTTGTCGACGGCGTGTTCGGCGTCCTCGGGGCGTTTCCCGCCGGTGATGACGAGCTTCCCGGAACCGAAAAGCAAGGCGACGACCTCCGGTTCGTCCAGCCGGTAGACGAGGCCGGGGAACTGTTCGGGCTCGTACTCGATGTTCTCTAAGCCCAGCCCGATCGCGATCGCGTTCAGGTTGAGGTTCCGGCCGAGGTCCGCGCTCGTGACGATGTTCTGGACGACGATCTCGGGGTCCTCGTTGACCTGAATCTGTAGCTCCCGGAGCTTATCGAAGACGATACGCAGGCTCTCGTGAACGTCGTCGGTGCTTTTGGCACCGGTGCAGACGATCTTCCCCGACCGGAAGATCAGCGCGGCCGACTTGGGTTCCTGGGTGCGGTAGACGAGGCCGGGGAACTGTTCGGGGTCGTAGTCGGCTCCCTCGAGGTCCATCGCGACGCTCTGGAGGTCCAGTTCCTGTCCGATGCCGGTCGACGCAACCACGTTCTCGATGTTGATGGTCTCCTTCGGATCCGTCATTATTCGCTTAAAAGGACGTATTTAACCTTTATAAAGGTTGGTGCCGCCGTCTGATATCTCCGGTAGCGCGGGGGGTTCGACGACCGCGAAACCGCAGCCGGCCGACGGAGCGGTACGTTCTTTGGTGGGGGTGGCCACCTCGCGGACGTGTACCTCCTCGAACTCGGCGGCGAGGACGACGCCTTCGCCGCCTGCGAGGCGGCCAGCGCGGCGACCGGCGCCCGGCGGATCGCCCCGGGGCTGGCCGTCGCCCGTGGGGTCGTCCCCGACCGCGTCCGCGGGCTGGCGTACACCCACGCGGCGAGCGAGCTGATCGGCAGGGGGGAAGCCGACCCGGCGAGCGCCCGGTCGATCCTCGAAGCCACCGCGATCGATCGGGAGGGGAGCGTCGCCGTCCGCGCGACCGACGTCCGCGGCTCGGTCGGCGTCGACGCCCGACGCGTCGAACGCGACCTCGGGGACGTCCTCGTCGACCGCGGGTTCTCCGTCGACCTCGAGGAGCCCGACCACGTCCTCCGGGCGGCGTTCTCGGCGGGACGGCTCCCGGACGACGAGTCCCGGACGACGTCGACGGACGACGGGCCCGACACGGCGACGACGAACGGCTTCCGTGGGGAGTCGGTTTCGGTCTGTGCGCTCGGCTGGCTCGCCGTCGAGAGCGTCCGTGATTTCGGGACCCGGAAACCGACCGACAGGCCCTTCTTCCAGCCGGGCAGCATGGAGCCCCTCCTGGCCCGGGCCATCGCGAACCTGGCCGGCGCCCGCCCCGGGCGGACGGTGCTCGACCCGATGTGTGGCACCGGCGGCGTCCTCCTCGAGGCGGGGCTCGTCGGCGCCGACGTCCTCGGCGTCGACGCCCAGGCGAAGATGGTCGCCGGCGCCCGGGAGAACCTCGCGCTCCTCCCGGACGGGGAGTCGGCCGTCGGCGTCCCCGCCGGCGACCCGAGCGTCGTCCGCGGGGACGCCACCCGGCTCCCGTTCGTCGACGGCGCGGCCGACGGGGTCGTCTTCGACGCCCCGTACGGCCGCCAGTCGAAGATCGAACGCCACGACCTCGCCGACCTCGTCGGCGGCGCGCTCGCGGAGGCCGGCCGGATCGCCACCCGTGCCGTCCTCGTCGCCGACCGGACGTGGGTCGGCCCGGCACGGGAGGCGGGCTGGACGCTCGAGGCCCTGTTCGAGCGGCGGGTCCACCGTTCGCTGACGCGGTACGTCCACGTTCTCTCCTGAACGTCCGCCCCCGAGCCCTCGAGTCCGTCCGCTCGTGGATCCTCGACGTCTCGGCTACGGGCCAGCCGGGGCGGAGTATTCAAATGTGCGAGGATCGAACGTCGCGTATGGCAAAGTACTCGACGGGCTCCTCGTCGGGTGGCGGCGGGACGGCCTGTGAGCTCTGTGGCGCCGAGAGCGACTCGTTGCGGACGGCGACGGTCGCCGGCGCCACCCTCGAGGTCTGTCCCGGCTGTGCACCCCACGGCGAGGACGAACGGGGCGGCGGATCGACCGGCGGCTCCGGCCAGGACACGAGCGAACGCAAGAAGCGTGCGGCACGGAACGTCGCGAAGGCGAACCCGATCTGGGACGGCGACTCCGAACACTGGGAGCGCGAGGGGACGAACTACGACGACGATCCGCTCCCGTACCTGGTGGCCGGCTACGACGACCGACTGGTCGCGGCCCGCCGGGAGGAGGGGCTGAAACGCGACGAGCTCGCCGAGGAGCTCGGCGCCCGCGAGTCGGATCTGCTGGCGATCGAGCAGGGACGGGCGACACAGGCGGGCGTCGGCGGCGGCCTGATCGACGCCTTAGAGGAGCGACTGGGGATCGAACTCGCGCAGTGATCGCCAGCGGGCAGATTTTTCACCCCCGGCGACCGAGTGGGACCGATGAGCGGGCAACGGGCGGCGGCGGAGCCGTACACCACACGCTTCGAGACGACGGTGCGGTCGGTCGACGGCCGGGAGGTCCGGCTCGAACGGAGCTACTTCTACGCCGAGAGCGGCGGCCAGCCGGCCGACCGCGGCACGGTCGGCGACGTCCCCGTCGAGACGGTCCGACTCGAGGACGGCGAGTCGGTCCACGTGCTCACGGAGGAGCCGGCGTTCGCGCCCGGCCGGCGCGTGCTCTGTTCGATCGACTGGTCGTTCCGGATGTACTGCATGCGCGCACACACCGCGAGCCACGTCCTCTACGGCGCCGGCCGGCGGCTGCTCGAGGGGCTGGGGTACGGCGGCTTCGACATCGGCGAGCGGAAGGTCCGCGTGGACTTCGAGACGACCACGACGATCGACGACGACGTGCTCGTCGAACTCGACCGGCTGGTCAACCGGACCGTCTGGGAGTCCCGGCCGGTCTCCTGGCAGTCGATACCCGCGAGCGAGGCCCGCGATCGCGAGGCGGTCGCGTTCAACGAGGCGACCGAGGAGGGGGCGCTGGCCGACGGTACCGTCCGCGTCGTCACGGTCGGCGGGGCCGACGACAACGGTGACGCCAACGACTCCGTCGATCCGTGGGACGTCGCGGCCTGCGGGGGCACCCACGTCCGGAACACCCGCGAGATCGGCCCCGTCACGGTCCTCGAGCGCTCGAACCCCGGCGAAGGGCTGACCCGCGTCGAGTTCGCGGTCGGCCCCCGGGCGATCGAGCGCCGGGGCGTAGAGAAGCGGGCGACGCTCGCGGCGAAGGAGACGCTGGGATCGAGCGTCGAGGACGTGCCGGCGGCGCTCGACCGGCTGATCGACGAGCGCGACAGGCTCGAGGAGACGGTCGCGGAGCTTCGCGGTCGGCTGCTCGAGGCGAGCCTCGAGACGGCGGAGCCGGTCGCCCGCGACGGCGGCCGCTGGCTCGTGACGGCGATCGACGGCGTCTCGGCGAACGACGCGGCGGAGGTCGCCCGCGACGCGGCGGGCGAGTACGCCGACGTGGTCGTCCTCGTCGGGGCGGACGGCTCGACGTTCGCGGTCGTCGGCGCCGACGGAGGGCGGTCGGCCGCGGCGGTCGTCGACGAGCTCACCGACGCCTTCGGCGGCGGCGGCGGCGGATCCGACCGGCTCGCCCAGGCGGGCGGTTTCGACGCCGAGCCCGAGGCGATCGTCGACTGGCTCGGGTGACGCCGACGGCCCGTCGCCCGCGTCGGTGAGCGTCGACGAACTCGGGGGCAGGGTGATCCGGCTCGCGTCCCGTCCGCGGGCTGCGTCCGAAAACGGGCCTGACGAACCGTCTTCCTCCAGATTGGGGGCCGCTCGAACCCGTCTGAACGGTCCGATACTCGACCGAATTCGGGACGACTCGTCCGAACGGCCGGGGTCGGTTATACCGGCTCACGACCGTTGGACAGTCAGTCACCCATGACGATCGACGATCCACCCGCGGTCGGTCGGCTTCTGAGAGACGCGACGACGATCGATCGGTCCCCGGGAGCGGGCCGTCGCCGGGCGGTACTCCGGCGTCTCGAGGAGGCCGGCCGACAGCTGCCCGTCAGGGCGCTGGTCGGACACATCGCCGACCGCGAACGTGACAGGACCCTCGCGAGCACGGAGCTCGAACGTCGACAGCGCATCCACGCCTCGCTGTGTCTGACCCACCTACCGGCCCTCGAAGAGCGTGGGCTCCTCGAGTACGACCGTGAGCGTGGGCTCGTCTCGCGGGGAGAGCGGTTCGAGGCCGTGGTCGGTCGCGGCGAGTGAGCCGCTCACTCGACGAGCCGTTCGATCTCGGTCACTAAGATGTCACTCGCGCCGGCTCGCTTGACCTCGGTGATCGCCTCGAAGACGTCCCGCTCGTCGACGACGGCGTGGACGGCGACTTTCCCACCTCCGCCGTTGGCGATGTCCATGATCGTCGGCCCGCCGAGACCGGGGATGACCTCCCGGACGTCGTCGAGGCGGTCCTCGGGGACGTTCATCATCAGGTACCGTTTCCCGTCGGCGGCGACGACAGAGGAGAGTGCGGTCCGCACCTCCTCGACTTTCGGCTCCCCGAGGACGTCCTCGCGGCCGAACAGCCGGACGGAGCTCTCGAGCACCTCCGCGACCACGGAGAGCCGGTTCACCTTCAGGGTCGTCCCCGTCGAGGTGACGTCGACGATGGCGTCGGCCATCTCGACGTGGGGGGTGAGCTCGGTCGCGCCCGTCACCTCGACGATCGCGGGCTCGACCCCACGTTCGTCGAAGAACGCGCGGGTGATCCGCGGGAACTCGGTCGCGACGGTCCGTCCGGCCAGGTCGTCGACCGATCCGATCGTTCCCTCTTCGGGGGCGGCGAGCACGAGCCGACACCGGCCGAACTCGAGGTCGAGCAGCTCCTCGACGTTCCCGGCCCCCGACTCGTGGACCTGATCGAGCCCCGTCACGCCGAGGTCGGCCGCGCCGTCGGCAACGTACTCGGGGATGTCCGCCGCCCGGGCGAAGAGGACGGTGACGTCGGGATCGACCGTCGCGGCGTACAGCTTCCGGTCGGCACCGTTCTCGAGGTGGAGTCCCGCCCGCTCTAGGAGGTCGATCGTCGGCTCGTGCAAGCGGCCCTTGTTGGGGACGGCGATACGCATTTGACGGCGGTACGCCGGCGGGTGGGAACTGTCTTTCCATCTCCGTCTCGACCCGGACGGGCCACGCGGTGGGGTGCCGGTCAGCTCGCGGCCGCGTCGCCGAACTCGAGGCGGTCTCTGACGTTCTCGAGGGTCGTCCGGAGCTCGCGTTCGTTGTACCGGCGGACGAACGGTTCGGCGACGGTCGAGAGCACTCTGCCGGGGAGCTCGTAGCTCGCAGTGTACGTTATCTCCGTGCCGTCCCCGACCGGCTCGAACGAGATCCGGATCTCCCCTTCGAGGTCGCCGTCCATCTCGAAGATCATCAGCTCCCCCTCGTCGTGGGTCGTCTCCACGAGCGCGCCGTCGAGGCCGATGCCGGCCATCCGATAGGTGTGATCGACGCGCTTGCCACCGTTCTCGAGCGGTTCGACGTTTCTGACCTCCGCGAGACTCGGGGTCACCTCGGCGTGATTCTCCGGATCGTCGAGGAAGGCGAACGCGTCCTCGACCGGCACGTCTACCCGAACGGTTTCGCTGACCGAGACCATACCCGAGGCCACTACCCCCAGAATAAAAGAACTCCCGGTGGGACTCCGGCGGAGAGGTAAAGCCCGCGTGTGGGTTCGGCCGACGGACGAGTGAGGTCTCAGGTGGCACGGGCTTTGGAACGTTCGGTCCCGAGACGCCGTGGCCTTTGTTTCGAAGATATCTCGCGAACGAATCGAGCTTCCCGATGGAAAACCCGCATTAACCCGGACCGCCTACTGTACCCATGGAAACCAGACGGGCGCACGTCGAGATCACGGGTATGTCCTGTTCGACGTGCTCGGGAACCGTCGAGGACGCCCTGGAGGACCTCGACGGCGTGGTCGCGGCCAGCGCCAACTTCGCGACCGACGAAGGGACCGTCGAGTACGATCCCGGGGTGGTCGGTCTCGCGGAACTCTACGGCGCGATCGAGGACGCGGGGTTCGAGGCCGCTTCGGCGTCCCGGACGGTCACCGTCCTCGGGATGTCGTGTTCGACCTGCTCGGGCGCGGTGGCCGACGCCCTCGAGGACGTCCCGGGAGTCGTTCGCGCGGACGTTAACTTCGCGTCCGACGAGGCTCAGGTCACGTACAACCCGGTCGACGTCTCGCGCCGGGAGCTGTACGACGCGATCGAGGACGCGGGCTACGAGCCGGTTCGCGAGGACGACGGGGGCGAAGACGAGGGCGGCCGCGAGCGTGCGATCGAGGGCGAACTCCGCCGCCACCGACGGCTCGTGGTCGGCGGCGGGCTGCTCACGCTGCCGTTCGTGCCGATGATGGTCGACATGGTGCTCGACGCCTTCGGGGTGGCGTCGCCGATCCCGATGGCGATCGCCCACCCGCCGGGCTGGCTCGAGTTCCTCCTCGCGACGATCCTGATGGCCACCCTCGGCAAGGAGTTCCTCGTGGGGGCCTACCGGGCGTTCTCACACGACCGACGGGCAAACATGGATACGCTCGTGGCCGTCGGCACGAGCGCCGGCTACGTCTACAGCGTGGCCGTCCTCGGCGGGCTGCTCGTCGGCGGGCTCTACTTCGAGGCCGTCGCGTTCATCCTCTGGTTTATCACCCTCGGCAACTGGCTCGAGGTGCGCTCGAAGGCGCGGGCGGGCAACGCCCTGCGTGAACTCCTGCAGATGGAGGCCGACGAGGCGACCGTCGTCGTCGACGGCGAGGAGAAGAAAGTCCCACTCGAGGACGTCCGGGTCGGCGACGTGATGAAGGTCCGACCAGGCGAGCGGATTCCGACCGACGGCGTCGTGCTCGAGGGTCAGAGCGCGGTCGACGAGTCGATGCTCACCGGCGAGTCGGTCCCCGTCGAGAAGGGCGTCGACGACGAGGTCGTCGGCACGACGGTGAACCAGAACGGGGTCCTGTCGGTGGAGGCGACGAAGGTCGGCTCGGAGACGGCGATTCAGCAACTCGTCGAGCGGGTCAAAGAGGCACAGTCCCGCCAGCCGGAGATCCAGCGGCTGGTCGACCGGGTGAGCGCCTACTTCGTCCCGGCGGTGATCGTCAACGCCGTCGTCTGGGCACTACTCTGGCTCGTCTTCCACGAGCAGCTCTACGCGTTCGTCTCCGCGCTCCCCCTGTGGAGCCCCGTCGGCGGCGGTCCGGTCGTCGGCGGCGTCCCCGTATTCGAGTTCTCGGTGGTCGTCCTCGCCTCCGCCCTGCTCATCGCCTGTCCCTGTGCGCTGGGGCTCGCGACGCCCGCAGCGACGATGGTCGGCTCGACGCTCAGTGCGACCAACGGCGTCCTGTTCAAAGGCGGCGACGTCTTAGAGCAGGTTCGGGGTATCGACACGGTCGTCTTCGACAAGACCGGGACGCTGACCCGCGGCGAGATGGCCCTGACCGACGTCGAACTCGTCGACGACCGAGCGAGCCCCGACGGCGGGACCGACGCCACGCCCGACGGTGGCGTCCTCGAGGGGCCCATCTCCGAGGAGGACCGCGAGTCGTTCGTCCTCGGCGCGGCGGCGTCGGCCGAATCCGGCTCCGAACACCCGATCGCGAAGGCGATCGTCGACGGGGCCGCCGGGCGCGGCGTCGAGCTCGGCGACGTGCGGGCGTTCGAGAACGTCCCGGGCCACGGCGTGCGTGCGGAGACCGACCGCGGAACCGTCCTCGTCGGCCGGCGAAAGCTCCTCGAGGACGCCGGAATCGACCCCGGGCCCGCCGAGGAGACCCTCGCCCGGCTCGAATCCGAGGGGAAGACGGCGATCACCGTCGCCGTCGACGGCAGGCTCCTCGGGGTGCTCGCGGTGGCCGACGAGGTCCGCGAGAGCGCGAGGGAGACGGTCGCGGCGCTTCGCTCTCGTGGGACCGAGGTCGTGATGCTCACCGGCGACAACGAGCGGACGGCCCGGGCGGTCGCCGAGGCCGTCGGCATCGACCCCGCGAACGTCCGCGCGGAGGTGCTCCCGGAGGACAAAGCCGACCACGTCGAGGCCCTCCAGTCGGACGGGTCCCGGGTGATGATGGTCGGCGACGGCGTCAACGACGCCCCCGCGCTCACCGCGGCCCAGGTCGGCGTCGCCATCGGCTCGGGGACCGACGTCGCCATCGAATCCGCGGACGTCACCCTGATGCGCGACGATCCCGCCGACGTGCTCAAGGCCGTTCGAATCTCCGAGGCGACGATCTCGAAGGTCCGCCAGAACCTCTTCTGGGCGTTCGTCTACAACACGACGCTGGTCCCGATCGCCTCCCTCGGCCTATTAAATCCCGCACTCGCCGGCCTGGCGATGGCGACCTCGAGCGTGAGCGTGATGACGAACAGCTTGGCGTTCGCGGCCTACGACCCCCACGAGGAGTACCGGCCGCTGGCGCTCAGACCCCTCGAGTGGCTCCGTCGGTAGCGGTCACCGACGACGGACGCGACCGAGGACCGCCCGCCTGTCGGCTACGAACCGGTACAGCGGCTCGCGGAGCCGTCCGCTTCCCGGTACCGTCTCGAAGACGAGAGCGCCGTACCGCTCCGGGCTATCCAGGCGACGGCCGATCTCCTCGACCGCCGCCCCACAGGAGTGGACCTCCCGGTCGGTCAGCAGGTGGACACACTCCTCGTAGTCCGGTGGCAGCCTGGCGAGCTGGTCGGGCGAGAGTTCGGAGAAGCCGACGAGCTCGAACTCCCCCCGGGCGGCCGCGTAATCCGCACACCAGCCACAGAACCCACAGTCGTCGTCGTACACCAGACGCGGCGGGTGCTCGTCCATACCGGAATGTGGGGCCGACCGCCGAAAAGCGCCACGGCAGCTGGGGATCCGCCCGGGGAGTCACGCTTTTAACCCCTGATCACGCACGTATGCGTGATACCAATGGCCATAGATCCGCAGTTCCACGAGAACCGGGAGCGAGTCGGCGAGGAAAACGGGGTCGCGGTCTGGGGACCCGTCGACGAGCCCGAAACGCTCGGCATCCGCGGTACACACGTCGCGGTCGACTACGACATCTGTATCGCCGACGGCGCCTGTCTCGAGGACTGTCCGGTCGACGTCTTCACGTGGGTCGACACGCCCGGTCACCCCGAGAGCGAGAAGAAGGCGGAGCCGACGAAGGAAGCCCAGTGTATCGACTGTATGCTCTGTGTCGACGTCTGCCCCGTGGACGCGGTCGACGTCGACGCGGGTCGGACGGCCTGATCACTCCGCACGGTCGACGTCGACGCGTTCTTTCAGGGCGTCGAGCCCGTCGGCGTCGGCCAGCTCCTGTAGTCGCTCGCGAAAGTGTTCCTCACAGAGACCGACCGTCAGCCCCTCCGATTCGGCGGCGAAGGCGGCCTCCCGGTCGCAGTAGTGACAGCGCATAGTGGCGGTAAGCCCTCGACCGATTTGAACCCTCCGGGCCTACGGCGCGGGCAGGGGGAGGGCGGCGTACTCCTCCCGTGAGAGCCCCGCGACCCCGAGGCGGTCGTCGTGGGCGTCGCTCCCGCCGGTGGCGAGCAGGTCGTGGCGCGCTATCGCCCGTCTGACGGGCCCGTCGTCGACCTCCCG
>LFCJ01001380.1_pt1 | contig 16823 bp, 17 predicted proteins | sample 643141 | NCBI WGS metagenome assembly LFCJ01 (sample SAMN03766243, study PRJNA286221) | soda lake metagenome | biome: soda lake; feature: Kulunda steppe; material: water; isolation source: sample B1-Br-g2 brine of Lake Bitter-1 | place: Russia: Kulunda steppe | collected 2010-07 | reverse complement strand
TTCTGGCAGCCCATCATGGCCGGGTGTGCGCACATTCCTTCCTCCTCAACCGATCACGAAGAGCCTGCACCTGCCTGTCCTAAGCTGTAATGTGCATATGCTGGATGATGGCTGATCAAGATGCTGAGCGCGCTTGGCTGGTGCCCTATGGTGGTGGTGCCACTGGATGCGCTTGCCGCTGATGATGGCAATGGGCGCAATGGGGTCTGTGGCCTGATCAGCTCAAACAAGGCCTGCGCTTTCCATCTGGGCGGGTAGTTGATGTCGGCTTTATAGCGCTGTTCAATAGCGGCAGACGCCCTCTGTAGCGGCTGCATGCGTGGAAGTGTGCAAGGCATGAGCTGCCAGCAGCGACTGCTTCACTAGCCCCAAGGAGCAGCTGCAAGCCTAGCCTTTCTGTGGGACAAAACATCCTTGATAAACCTTCAAGATAGCGGCCGCGTACCTTCCTGTGTGCCTCCCTGCGTGCCTTTGTGTGAACCTCCTTGTATGCCTTCCTGTGTGCCTTCCTGTGCAACAAGCAGCGCATGCTGCCCCTGCCTGGTGCGTGCAACGATGATGTCGCTGCAGGTCCTTCAAAATTTTGCCGGGACGGAGCTGGAGCAGGAGAGGCTGGCATACTTTGCGACGGCTGAGGGCAGGGACGACCTGTACAGGTACAGTGGGGCTCATGATGTAGAGTGCCACCATGCGCTGGATGCGTGGGTACCATTCTACCCTTGAAGGGTTGATGGTCGCTGACAGTGTCGCCCAGGTTGCCTTGAACATGTATGGACTAGGCCATCGGGCTTTCCACGCTTGGGCATTCGCTCACTTGGGTTGAGGGCTTTCAGCCAGGTCGCCAGGTCTTCTGCACGAAGCCAAGGGGTAGATTTCAAGGCTTCCTGCCCAAGGCCATGGGCAAGGTTTCAAGGCTTCCCAGGCCACGGGCAAGGTTTCAAGGCTTCGCACCCAAGGCCATAGACTATGCCAACCAACTTCAAGGCCATGGACTGGGTCATCAGGCTTCCCAAACAAGGTTATGGACTAGGTTGTAAGGCTTCCCAATCGAGCCCATGGACTAACTCTTCAGGCTTCTCACTCAAGGCCATATACCCTGAGAGCCAGCCTGCCATGGACTAGATGCAGCAGAAGCAGGTTGCAACTAGGACAGCAGCAAGGGTCTTGACTGGATCTTTCATCAGCACTGCGTCACATCACGCACAAAGCCCTTGCCCCCCACCCTCTTTTGACACTACCCCCTCCCATGCTGCCGCTTCTCACACAGCCAAGCGTGCACATCATGCCCCGGCCCTGGTCGCCCGTATCACGCAGGTACAACCAAAAGGAGGGGCGCACAGTGCTGGAGGTTCTGACCGACTTTAAGACAGCCAACCCCCCTTTGGAGTGGCTGCTTGAGGCCTGCCCACCCCTGGCCCCTCGCTACTTCTCCATCTCCTCCTCCCTCAGGTTGGTCATGTACCGCACGCGTCACCTGCCAAGTGCCCTGCCAGCCCGCCTTGCCACCTCCTGCTTGCCTTGCAGTTTAAGTTCCAAAAAGCAGAAGCTGCGCACAGGGGCGCGCCCCCCCCTTCTTGGAGCAGAGTGGCATGGTGCCATGTAAAGCAATCGCAACCTGCAGACTCGCGACGCTTTGAGCGCGGCTTGTGCGTCTATATCAGTCAGTGCTTGTGCAAGACTCTGCAGACGATGCAGCCCGTGCAGGACCATCAGCTGCAGCAGTCACCCCCAAGCCCTTTTTGGGCTTTGTGACCTGATGGGGCAGCATTTGGGCATTTGGGGGCTCCACAGGCTTTCATGAGGGCGCACTGCCAAAGCGCCACCCCACGAGCCCTTGCCAAAAGAGGTTGGGAAGAGAGGCTGTGCCTCCCATTTTGTGTTGGGCAGGCAGCACCCTCCCAAATAGGGAGCTGTGCTCGCGTTGTGCATCCTCGCAGGCACCAACCTTCCAACAGGGAGCTGCACGTCTGTTGCGCATCCGCGCTGGTAGCACCCTCCCCAACGGGAAGGTGTGTGGTTGCCATGTGTCTGCGCAGGCAGCACCCTTGTCAGGCGCACCTGACTGTGGCTGTCGTAGAGTACACCACGCCCTTCAAGCGCCAGAAGCGCGGCCTGTGCTCTTCTTACCTTGCCGCCTGCACCCCGGTGTTCCCTGAAGCCGGCTCACCGCAAGCTGAGGGGCCCGGCCAGCAGGCCCCCCTCCCTGATGGACAGCCGCAACCGGACGCAGACGCGTGGCAAGGGCAGCTCCAGCAGGGTAGCCCTGTGCACACAAATACAGGGGGCGGGCTGGAGGGGACGGGGGCGGGGGTGCAGGCGCCCGGCAGCAGCAGCACCAGCAGCAATGGGGTGCACCATGAGGCGTGTTCAGCACCGGCTGTGCCAGCAGCTGGAGCTTGCTGCCTCAAGAACCCATCGGCTCCCGCGCCTGCAGAGCGGGTGGCTGTGTGGGTTGAAAAGGGCTCGCTGCGCGTGCCGCCGCTGCATGTGCCGCTCATCTTGATCGGACCAGGCACAGGCGAGTCTCAGATGTTTGGGGATGCTGAGAGGGAGGGCGTGGCTTTGGGGAGTACTGGGTGAGGACAGGGTTTTAAGGGCCTGTTGGAGAGAGCCTGGAAATGCTGGCGGAGGCTGGGATTTAGGTGGGCTGATGTAGAGAGAACTACTTTGTGTTGCAAATCCTGAGCGAGGCCAGGGTGGGCACGCACTGCTGGCTGCATCGGTCTAACAGCACATTAGAGAGTTAAGTAGGCTGAAAAGTGATGCTGAATCTGCTGCCAATGAGCACGCTTCCCACCCGCAACAGCCCTGCCGTGCTGTCGCAGGCGTGGCGCCCTTCCGCGCCGTGCTGGAGGAGCGCCAGGCACACGCACAGGCTTTGTCCACCTGCTCAAACAGCACAAGCACAAGCAATGCCGGCGTCCCCCCTGCGCCCTGCACCCTCTTCTTTGGCTGCCGCAGCCGCAACGCTGACCTGTACTATGGGCAGCAGTGGGAGCAGCTGCAGGACCAGGGCGTGCTGTTGCCCCCCCCGCACGGCCTGGTTGTCGCCTGCTCGCGCGACCAGCCATCCAAGGTGGGCTGAACCTCCTTGACTCACTTCACCCCTCCTTGAAGGAGGGCAGGGCTGCGTGAGTGTGCCCGCCACTGGCGGCGCCTTATCAAAAAAGGAGCGGCACCCACCTCCGGGGAAAGGTGCTTCACAGCTTACCTGTAGAGGAACACATCTACCCATGCGCAAGCCGCAAGGGTAGGCATGGCAAGCAGGCAAAAGAAGGAGGCGCACGCAGCATTAGGGCGGGAACAGGCAGGGCTGCATGAGGGCAGGGAACAGGCAGGTCTGCATGAGGCCAAGGGGCATGCATCTTCTTGCATGGTAGTGTACGTATTAAGCAGGCATGCCAGCACACGCACCTGTTCGCAAGGTTTTGCGGGCTTAATTTGCCTTGCTACAGGCTGGATTGCACGTTGCCGCAGACTGAGGCACCGGTCCATCATCTAGCTGCTTGACAGCCTTGTCCTAAACAAAATCTGTTACGTGCAGGTGTACGTCACACACAAGCTGAGGGATCATGCTGCGCATGTGTGGCACCAGGTGTCGTTGGAGGGTGCGCACATTCTTGTCTCAGGGTCTGCAAAGCAGATGCCTGCCAATGTGGTGTCGGCTCTAGAAGATGTGGTGCAAGAGCAGGGGCGCATGAGCAAGGAGGAGGCCAGCAAGTTTGTACGGCACCTGGAGCTCACAGGGCGCTACTGTGTTGAGGCTTGGTCCTAGCATGGTGTTCCCTGTTCTCACTCTTTCCTCTGTGCATCCTCCATGCATGTTCGCCCAGAGAGAGTGGTGCTAATCCAGTTACCACCCTGACCAGTGTTGGCACAGCATCTTGAGCGGCTTGAAGGACAGGAGTATTCTACAATCCTGCTACAGCAGCCTCATGCTCCACACATTTGGCAGATCACAATTTTGTAGGATTTCAGTGGCTTAATGCTGGGTACACGTCAATTCCTGGGTTAAGGATCCCTGAGAGATTTATCAACAGGACCATCCTTGAATAGCTTTTTGCTCGCCGCCTCCCTTCTAAACAAAGACTCACTGCCAGTTGTCTAGACGCTTTACTACTAGTAGAAATACCTTAACGCCCTAGGTGACTCCTTTTCCTTTATCGATTTAGGGAGTGTTTTTGCTGCTTAACGGAAAAGAAGAAACGTACCAGATTTCCACCCTAGGTGTGCATCAAGAAGTAGGGCAGCCTGAGGGTGCAGAGGGGATGGGGGCTCCCAGCACCATCAGCCTGCTAGCCTTTGTCCAGGGTCCGAAACTCCAGTCAGCTCACACCCAATCAGCGTCCATCCCATACTATGGGACTAGTAGAAGTCAAGTATTGCGGAGTCTCTGATTGGATACCGTATGGTGACCAGCCTGGTAGGCCTGAGCCCTGTGGCCCAGGAGCCAGCTCAGAGCCGCCAGCCAACAACAGCACAAAGTGCTTTGTCAATACCTTCACCAAGCAGCCGCCAACACTAGCCTTCTGGGAATAGGTGGCACCATTCAGAGCACTTCGAAACGAGTAACAGCATGGAGCCTCTCCAGAACCTGGATCTTGATCCTCAGAGAGCTATCAAGCTTGCCGCAAAGCTTCATGCTCATTCAGTTTAGCATACTCATCAACATCATGATGTGAGTAGCGGACATGCTCTTGACAAACTTGTCAAGTTTGAAACGTATGTAGTCTCCGAGAGTCTTCAAAATAAGTCATCATCAAGGTTAGTTTACAAAGCTGTTCCTGCTTAGCAAGGGCAGCTTAGCTGAAATCAATTCATGAAACAATGACACAACTTGTGTCTTCTTGAAGAAGCAAGGTGGTTTTATGAAGCCTCAAGCACAGCAGGTCAGGCACTCATGCGCAAACAAAGCTACTAGTTTACAAATAGGGGTTAACCGCCAGCCAGGTTGTTAGGCTGATTGGTTTGTTGCTGGTCTTCGCCAGCCAAAAAATAGTCCATGATGTCCGAAATGAAATGGCAAGAGGCCGACTGAGTTCAAAGTCTGTCAGTCTGACTAGGCGAGGCATGTAAAATACAAGGGGCCTCCAAAGAAAAGGATTGGCAGAAAGGGAAGAAAAGGAACGAGTTCTTTCTTCTGAGAGAGCACACACTTGTTTGGCAAACAAGTCTAGTGAAAAAGAATATGCACCTCATTTTAAACAGTAGCACAGGAACACTTGTCACAGTGGCCATTTCCACCGCGCCAGATGGAGGATTCCACCACGAGAGTATGTGCTCGCAAACGAAACCTGCTCACATTCCTCAAAACATGCTTAGGGAGATCAAGGTGCAGATAGCAAGGAGGCATCAGGGACTCCGGGAGGCACCCCCATTCCGCACCCGAGTGCGTGAATCAGCTTGAAGTTCTAAGAGGTAGCGGAAGCTAGGCAGAAGGCATGGCAGCAGTGCGCGGAGTCAGCAGTGGCCCTAGCAGCTGCAGACCTCCCCGCTTCAGATCCACGCTCTGAAGCAAGGGATCTGCCAGACCCTGCCAGGATCTGCCAGACCACTGGGATCTGCCCTTCTCTTTGCCTTCTTTTGTGCGAGCTCTTAGCCGTAGTGGTAGCTGAGCCTGAGCCGGCCTGCCCACGGGCCAACTGGTAGCCCTAGCCTGAGCTGTCCTCGTAGCCTTGGGGGCGACTTCTTAGCTAGTTGGCTTTTCTGGCAGTTCTCCTTTCCCTAGTGTTTTTCAGCTTTTCTGCCTTGCCTGCCTTAAGGACATTGCTGTGTCTGCTCGCGTCATGTAACAAACAAACAAACAAGCATAAGGGGGGACAGGCAAACCAAGAATGATAAGTCCGACGGAAATGTTTGGGCCATTGAAATGCAGTTGAATCAATCATTTTCTGGTTGGAAAAGGCAGTTGAATCAACATGGGCCGACATATGCTTTTCGGTTGATTCAACTGCGGTTGTTTCAACAGTAAATCATGACAAACGCTGGTTGTTTCAACTGCGGTTGATTGGACGGTTGAATCAACCGCGAAACAACTACAGTTGAATCAACTGGGTTATCAATTGCAACTGGTTTGGTTGATTGCAACTGGCTGATTGCAACTGGTTGATTGCAACTGGTTTGGTTGCAACTGGTTTGGTTGATTCAACTGTAGTTGAATCAACATGGGCTGACGTATGCTTTTCGGTCGATTCAACTGTGGTTGAATGTAAGGTTGAATCAACTACAATTGATACAACTGGGTTATCAACTGGTTTGGTTGATTCAGTTTGGTTGATTCAGTTTGGTTGATTCAACTGTGGTTGAATCAACATGGGCTGACATATGCTTTTCGGTTGATTCAAGTGTGGTTGAATGGATGGTTGATTCAACTGCCTAACAACTGCAGTTGAATCAAAAATGCAGACAAGCGGCATTTGATGAAGAAGCATGGGCTAACAGCTTAAACTTGGCTGAATGAAATGCAGTACAAGCAACCACTTTGCGAACCATGATGACTTATGAGTCACCAGTTCGTTGTCACTTTCCAGAGGGTTCATGTCAGCAGTGTCCCTCCACACTTTTCTCATCCGAAACCTCATGTCAGCAGTGAAGTCTGAGTAACAAATAGGGAGCCCCTGCAAGAAAGCTTGTGTATAAGTGTCGCAGCCTCGCAATCCCTCAAAGGCGCGCGAAATATCCGAAGCCCAAAATGTTTTAGCCCGAGGCACCACCTGCAGCTTCAGGTCTGCATGAAGGGCCTGCTCAAGAGTGAAGAGACCAATCAGCCTAACGACCTGGCTGGCGGATAATCTATAACTTGTAAACTTGTAACTTAAGAGTGGCACTGTTAGAGGACAACAACCCATTGTAAAACCTAATGGCAGCTCTAAACCAATAGAATTGCAGAGGTTTATGCGCACACTGACATAGTACAGCCCAATTATGCGCAGACCGCTTCACACCTAGAGTGCCCTTAAAGAAATTCAAATGCAATGTCTGGAGGGTAGGTCTAAATACATCACCTTTGTGCTAAAATTCTGAGCCCCAAACCTGACAGCCATACATACCAGCAGGCACTTCATATGCTTTAGCTAGCCAAAGGGAAGCAAAAGTTCTGTCACATAGGGCAGTGTCCCTTACAAACCCACGTCTTCGATGAGCTGCTGCAAGCATTGGTATGGCTACATGCTCAGACGAGGCTGTCATGTTGAGTGTTCGGTGATATGTCATACCAAGGTACTTGAACGAGTCAGAGCACTTCAAAGCAGCGCCGGCTAACATAAAAGTGGGCACCTGAGCACCGTGCTTTGAGTTGAAGTGGACCACCTATGATTTTGCAGTGTTGATGGTCAGATGTTTGGAGCGTGCATAGACCAAAAGCCTATTTAGCGTGTTTTGCATGACATCAGGGGCATTCAATTTGAATAAGTTAGCTAGTAGAGTGTTTAGCGTGTTTTGCATGACATCAGGGGCATTCAATTTGAATAAGTTAGCTAGTAGAGTCAGGTCATCCGCATACAACATGTGCGTGACCCGCACATCCTCTGACCCGGTAACTGCTCCTTGCACTCCCTCAGCAATCATACCAATGTCATTATTGTACAACGAAAAGAGCAGCTGTCACGCCAGATAAGTGCTGCAGCCAGAAGTGTGCTGCACTGCGTGTTCAGTCGGTTGGAGTTGGCTGGCTGAGTACTTGACCAGTTGGCAATGTAGTGGTTATGTCTAGAGGCTATTCTGTGTGCAGCAGACTCTCGGCCTGACACAGAGGAGACAAAGGGGACCCTTGTTTCATATCCACAGTAGGCTTCACCCTTGCAGCTTTATGCCCGTCTTGTAGGAGGTACTGGTTACCAGCATACAGGCTTTGAAGAGCAGAAAGGAGAGTTGCAGGCATGCGTATGCGACGGAAATGTGACCAAAGAGCCTGCCTGGGGATAAATTCGTAGGCTTGTTGAAAATCAATCAAAGCAGTGTGCAGCCTGGAAGAGTTGCTTGGCTTAATGGTGCGGGTAGCATTTTGGAATGCAGCTAGCAAAGCTACTCCTTCAAGTCAAAGGATTCCGCAAACAAAACTTCTCTTTCAACTTGAAGGACTAGCAAAAACAATTTGGTGTCTGGTAATCAGAATTCCCTGGTAGAGCCAAAGAAGAGGGCGCGGAAGCGGCGATGGTGCTTGATGCACAGTTCTGCCAAGTCTGCACTCGGGCAGTCTAAGGGGGCATGCTCTCCATCATGCACACAGTGTCATCACATTTGTTACATAATTTTGTTTGTTACACATATTCTAAGTCCAGTGTAAGTCCTATGAAAGCATTTCTCAGCACAGCTGACTAAGTTTGTGTGCCAGACTGACTCGGAGTTTGAATCAATAGGAACTTCCTTGAAGGAAGATGGTATCAGAGGCTCCTCAGTCTCATCGCGGGCAAACTGTGTTTTACTTCCCGTATGCTACTAGTGCAATGTCATAACAGCATTAGAATTGGTCAACATCAAGCAGCAAGACTGCCCCGCAGCCAGTCTACCACCTCTTTAACATGCCCAGAGCTTGCTTGCCAGGCGTCTGGGGCCCCGAGGCTATCTATACTGCTCCACCCACTGAGAGTGTATGTCTGCTCATCACCGCCCTGGGGAGCAGACACCTTGGCTGGAGTGAGCAATGGGGCCCCTGGGGCTTGATGCACCGAGGAGGCATCTGAGGGGAATGATTGTTTACATCTCGGAGAACCCTCAGAGAAGCGAGGACAGCATGCCCGCCTGTATTGATGGACAGCTGCTTCTGATGGGGGCCTGTGAGCAACAAAAAAGCAGGAGAGAGCCTTCCTTAAGCACACACAAATGCAATGATGCTGGAAAGCAAAGAAGAGGGGATCCAAATCACTGGTCTTGACTGCGCAAGCCTACATGAAAGGCAGGTCCAAAGAACCTGCAGCCAGCAAACCTGCCTTCTTACGCTAACACAGCTGTAAAATAGGCAAAACAAGCAGCTTGCAAGCTGATCCAAAATTCTGCCTGGATCGCAACAGTACAAGCCAGCTAGCTATCTGGTCCAGGTACTGCGACGTTCCCTTGCACCCATACCAATTACTAATATCACAACTCTCTCTAAAGAGCTGGCTTGTAGAGGTTTCAGCCTGGCAAAGCAAACTGCCAGCAAGGCACAAAGTCTGTGGCATTCCAACAGTCTGTTTGATTGCATCCAATTCAAATGCCAGCAAGTATAAGAATCAATCGTTGCCAGACAAACTAGCATGCAGCATATCTTTCTGGCTTCTCAATTGACTACAGCCAAGCTGCATTTCCAAGCGGGCCTGCTGCAACATGCAGCCAGAATGGATGTGCTTTTGACGCACCTCTAGGAAAGCTAAGGATGCAATTTCATTTTTGCAAAGCGGTGGACAACAGGTAGAATTTTTTTCTGACATCCAACCTTTGCATTCAGTTGTGCTGGTTGAGGCAGGGGCTGCAGATCAGGTGGTGACCTTGCCTTGCCGCACCTGGGGATCCTGCTCAGGCCACGTGGCAGCAGGTGCACATTTTCTGGCGCACTGTTGCTGCATCGTGGAGGAGCAGTTGAACTGCACAGAAGGCAGTGCTGCTGCTGGTGCTGCTGCACATGCGGGGACCCTCCCTCTCCGGCCGCTGCTAGAAACTGGCTGCTCCTTCCCATGCAATCATGGGCGGCCCCCCCATCGCCCGTGGCCACAAGCACACGGTGGAAAGGGGAGGTGGATGCAGCGTGCGCATCGAGCTCCCACCGCCCGTTCTGTACCCGAGACCGCGCGCGAGCAATGATGGCTGCCGCTGTGCTTGCTGCTGTCATGGGCAGGGCCTGCAGAGGCGCAGGCTGGCTGGTTGTTCCTTCCAGCAGCCTCCTGGGTGACGAAGTGTGTGGTAGAGGTGCTGAGGACAGCGCTGCTTGGGCATGCCGAGGCGGCAATGACGGCGGTGGGCATTCTGGTGTTGGAGCTGCGGCGGCACATACATCCAGCCATATTGGCTCTGCCAGCCTTGGCAGTGCTGCCAACGTTGTGTGCGCTGGTGCTGGTGCAGCCTCAATGGCCTCACCATCCAACCATGTGCTGGCATGCCCGCTGCAGCTTGCGCCTACTCGATCCATGCTGCAACAGCTCCTCCAAGCCTCGTGCTGCTGACGCTGCCCTGCTTCGCTCGTGCCACCCGCTGCTCCACCAGCTGTGCTGCACACACTTGGCTGTGCCCCTTGTCCCAGATCATTGCATGTGTTATCCACAGCCTGTTCCTCTGCAATGGCGGGCACGGAGGTGATGCGCTTACAAGCAGTTCCAGGCCCGCGCTCCCCTGCGGCGCTGAAAGGTGTTGGGCAGCTTCTGCCATCTGTTTGATCCACACCAGCAGGTGCAGGGGTGTCGTGCGATTCAGTGGCCAATGGCTTACACCCAAGGGTCGCACTGAGATCCTGCACGCACACAGAGTTGGTAGCGAGGGTGACATCGCCGCCGCAAGCGCTTCAAGAGTCCGTTCCGCACGGCAGGGAAAGGAACACATGAGATCACGCTCACCGCATTGCCCTTCTCCACCCACTCTTCTTTCTCCTCCTCAAGTTCCAGGAGATGGCCCAGCAGCTGGATGCGCTTGGGAGTAGGCTGAGATGGGAAGGGCCCCGGATTGGTCGGTGATGGCGCTGTCGTAGCATCCATCAGAGGGTGGTCCGCCCCACAAGCCGCATCAAATAGCTGCAAGGTATCGTTGCCTGTCCCTTTGCTCCTCAGTGCATGGCCGCGTGCTGCAGCGGCTGGGTTTGTGTGGGATGGAGGCGAGGTGGTGGGCGGTGAAGTAGAGGTGTGCGACCCATCACACTGCTTGCCTACAGACAAAAGAGGGGACTGGGAGGCGAGCACGCTCAGCTGGAGTTTGAGCTGCCTATTCTGGCTCAGCAGCTGCCTGCAGACAGGAAGGAATGTGGCTGGTCAAAGGGTGTGCGGGCTTTGTGGCGTGTGTGCCATTTGCACTGGAGGCCTGAAGACGCATGCGCACACGCACATATACACAGTTGAGAGCACATGATTCAATGCAAGCATCTGGACTATTGAAAACAGCAAGTGACGCACCGCGTCAAGGATGTCAAAAAAGCCACATTGGACTGCAGGGTGACAATCTGCAGGCTTTCTTTGCTGGGTAGCCTTTCCAGCATCGCCCCCTGCTCACTCCATTGCTTGCTGTGACTGTGCAAGTGCTTGTCAACTGACAGAGTTGGTTGAGATCATGCTGGCTAGCGGTTAATTATCCTGAGCGAGTCTTGATTTGCAGATTGATTTGTGCATGACACTCTATGGCTCAGGGTGTGCAAAAGTTTGGGTGCTTCTAGTAGACACCACACCACACAACCCCCAGAAGGGGCCCGGGCTCCGCTGCATAGATTGTTCGAATTTATAACTTAAATTAGTGAGGTGCAATGGGCTCGGTAAATCCGCAGAATGTAGCGCAGGCCATCACAAACATCTCCCGGCTGGCCAAGGTCGCCCTGGCGGGGGGTGCGGTGGTTTACGGGGCGTCCAACAGCCTGTTTACCGTGGATGGTGGTCATAGGGCCGTGGTATTCAATCGGCTCCTTGGGATCAAGGAGGAAATTTACGAGGAGGGCATGCACTTCATGGTGCCCTGGTTCGAGCGGCCCATCATGTACGACGTGCGAGCCAAGCCAGTGAGCATCCAGAGCGTGTCGGGAAGCAAGGACCTGCAGTCCGTGAACATCGGCATTCGGGTGCTCACCCGCCCCAACCCTAGCAAGCTGCCAGAAATATACAGGACCCTGGGCCTGGAGTTTGCGGAGCGTGTGCTGCCCTCCATCATCCAGGTAAATTCATGTGCTGATGGCTCTGTTTGACACTGGGCTGATTTTGCTGGTCTGCTCGGGATCTGCATGCACGGCCACATGCAACGTGACGTGCCCTCATGAAATCAGTCGCTGTTTCCTGACACAAGGAGGGCTGAATCTTGCCTCCTGGTGTTTGGTTTCTGTGCAGGAGACTCTGAAGAGCGTAGTAGCACAGTACAATGCCAGCCAGTTGTTGACCATGCGAGAGGTGAGCGGTCAGGCATGGCTGGTCCGCAGCAGGGTTTGTGCATTCCAACTAGCCTTGCCGCAGGATCTGAATTGGTGAATTACCAATGGTGATGCCTAAGTCATTTCTCCAGCTCGTAACCTGATGCTTGTGTTTGGGGCTTCCATGGCCGGCCTACTTTGATGTCTGTGGATCTGCCATTGGAGGATGTTGGCGTATCTTGCCAGTGCCTGAATTAAACGAGAACGGCGGTCGTCTTTCCTTTGTGCTGGCAAAGGGCCCGATTTTTGGCATGTGTGTAGGTTCATCTCTTCTATATATATACATATATGTGTGTAACCGAGCTTGCGCACGAGAACAGTTTGCATACCTAGCCCAGGAAGCACGCCTAGCCATATTTACAAGAAATAAGCGAGCCACACCAAGCGCATGCTTACAGTGGCTCTCCGTCTATACGTCTCTCAGCTGCATGGTGCATGCACGCACAACTGTTGCTGCCTCCTGTGCTTTAGACAGCAACCAAGCGGCATTCCCCTGTGCACAAGCACACACATGTACACAACTGCGCAACTCTCTTAAGCACACTAAAACTCACAGATATGTGTGTGCACACTTGCAGATTGTGAGCCGAGACATCCGTCGCATCCTCACTGATCGTGCATTCTACTTTGGCATCCTCCTGGACGATGTGTCCATCACCCACCTCACCTTCTCCAAGCTGTACGAGGCTTCCATTGAGGCCAAGCAGGTTGCCCAGCAAGAAGCAGAGCGCGCCAAGTTTGTGGTGGACAAGGCGCTACAAGAGAAGCAGAGCGCCATTGTGCGCGCACAGGTACGTGAGGGTTGGACCCTGCAGCGCCATTTCGTGTTGTCCCTGCTGAAGCACCGTAGGTAGTGTTGGAGGAGTGAATCAGCTTCGCTGCTTTGTGAGGAGACCACAAGCATGCAGGCTGGTCGGTGCTGCGGCTGAGGCAAAGAGCGCCGGAGTCAAAAACATTTGCAATGATGTGTGGAGGGTAGCTCGCCAACACAAATAGCCAAGAAAATGAGATGGATTGATGCTAAAAGATTCTGTACCAATCCATACTATTGTAAGTTAGGAGCAAGATAGTCAAACTATGCACACATATTTCCAGAGTTAAGTCACATGTGTTGGATCATGTTTTACATACGTCTAACGTCCTAATTTGGCGGATTGAAACACCCCAATGCATCTAATGCAACACCCTTCTCTACTCCGCTTGTTTTCCGCTCATTCCTGCTCACTTTCCCGCTCAGTAACTTGAATATGAGTGAATAAATAGGATCAACAGATCCTGGAACCAGCAGTCTCCTCCTCTTTGGAGACCTATCCTGGTGCCTGAGCCCCTTGCTGCAGGACCTAGGTGCGCTCAGCCAAGTGCAGGTTGCATGTACAGGAGGTATTAGCTGTACAGGAAGTAGCTGGGGAGGCAGATGAGGGTCCACAACCCCTTCCCCGTTACCCCTCGACCTCAACCCTCATTTTGACCCCTAATGCGGACGAATTGACAAAAAAATGTGCATCGTTTGTATCATACGGGTACGAGCAAATGGACAAACGGCTTGACTTTGCAAAATTTTTATTTCACCTGAAAAATGATGGTCCTAAAACTCAATTGATGTATTACTTGGCGTTTCTATAGTTCCGGCTAGACTTGAAGGCCATTTGCTCTATGTCAAGGGTGTCCTAAAAGATTTGAAAATAGTTGCGGTTTTGACCTGGCAAAATTCTAGAATTGAAATCTGATGGATTAATCTGCTGATTTGTCTCATGGTTAGGGGGTCGACGTTGGTCTATATAGCACTATATAGCGCTAACATGCCAAAATGGTGCCCTGCTGATTCGCTCGTTTCAGACGCCCCTCGAGTGACTGGCTGGCCTGAATCGATTCTTTGAATCAGATTAAAATAATCGTACATGGAGAAAACCTTTGCCTGGCCGGGTTGCCCCAGACGGTTCCTTTGTGTGCCAACTCAAACACGTCTGCCCCCACTGTGCGCACTTGCATGGTTGCGCACACCCATCACGTGCCAGCCACGCAGCGTTGCTGCAGCGCTGACAACCCAAAAGGAGCAAGCAGTATGCGATATCATTGCATATCAAGGGTCCCAAGCACTGATACAGCATCAAGCAGGGCTGGTGTTGTTGGGAGGGTGCAAAGCGTCACAAGAGCCTCTGTCTTGCAAGCTTGCATCGATATCGGCCTTGACCTTTGCGCTGCACAAACTCACCTGCACGCGCCCCTTTGCTGCGATGGTATGATTGCAACATTTACTTGTTTACTTATCATCAATGCACAATCGCAAACACAACACATAAGCTACACTGGCATGCCTGCACACGAGGACACATGTACGCATGCGCACCCACAGTACTTCCACATGCCTTCACACGCTGGTGCGGCTGTGCTATGGGCACAAGCACAGGGCTCAAACAAGCTGTGGCACATGTTATCATGCCAGTAATGAGTGTGGGTAACCCATCCATGTAGATAGCTGCCAAAATGGGGTGCAGGGGTGCAGAGAGGATGGTGTACTTGAGGCACCTGGCCCTTACTGGTAGCCCAGGTGCACCAAATTAGCGCTATATAGGAGCCTACGACGCCATAAAACGCGCCTTAATGAATATTTTCCTTTCTAAATTTGCAACAGGGGTGCATACATCATATTCCATCCGACATTTAGTTTGCTGACGAAATTCGGGCTGGCGGGGGGCTATATAGCGCTATATGTTTTCCCATATAGCGCTATACGACGACCCCTTCTCATGGTGAATACTTGGGTCTCCTTCAAATCCTTGGCATCCTGCACAGCTGAGAACGTCTTGACCAAATCCTAATGAATTGTAGCTAAACTCACTGCACTTGGCCTTCACGGGTTCCTAAATTCCCCAACTTTTGCTCACTCATGGAACCCAGTTTTCCACATTGTTTTGGCAAATACACTTAGGGCCAACTTTTTTGCATCTTTCTTTCCCTGCATTTTTCTTGGATGGCTCGCTCCCCTGCAACTATTCGGGCAGCCCAAAACCATTTTGGTCTGGCCCTTCAGACCAGCCCAACAAAAGAATTTCCAGGCCCCGCGTGGGAAGTAGTGCACTGGACACAATTGTCTGAAGTATTGCGCGCCTGTGCATATGGGCCGAGCGCCCATGATCCCTAGCCCTTTTTATGCACCGTTTGCCTATACAATTGAGGAGTTTAATTGCATCCGGTTGGCATACCTGTTGCTCATGGCGCACACCAACACCACACCAATTTCTGCAACCTTCCAAACATGCTCGCTCTTTTTAAATTTTCAGGGAGATGCTCAATCTGCTGTCCTCATCGGGCAATCTGTCAAGGAGAACCCCTCGTTCATCGCACTTCGCAAGATTGAGGCCGCGCGTGAGATTGCCCACACAATTGCCAACTCTGCCAACCGCGTATACTTGCCCAGCGACAGCCTATTGTTGAATGTAAATGAGCATGAAAAGGATGTGAGTGTGGGCAAAAGGAAGTAAAGAGGCTAGGTAAGCTTGCTCTTTTAAGCAGTTCATTTCCAGGCAGCAGGCTCTTTAGAAAGGGTTTCAGCGGGGCAGAGGTGGTGAGCAGGGTGCTGCTAACTCGTACATGTGTATAATGAGGGCATATGTTAATTACTGGTACCACCCACAACAGCTCATACTCTGTGCCATGGCGTGCTGAAACTTGGGAATCATTGGCCTAGATCTGCTGTGCTGACAGACGCTAAGTTGCTTGGTGCATGAGGCCTTGTTTGCGAAGGAGTGAGGGAGCCTTTTATGCCATTTTGTGATGACGAGTGTTTCGCTTAATGTGCAAAGCAAGGACTTTTCCCTCTCGCTGATAGTCTCAAGTCTTTCATTGGACTGCAGCTCAGCCAAAACCTGAGGGATTTACAACCAGGACACCTAGCCAAGAAATGTGATTGCAAGCACCAAGGGTACGAGAAATCTTGCGACAACTCAGGCTCTGCAGGCCAAGCATTGCATTCTTGCACCTCGTCACTCTATTATAAGGATAAGTTCATCCAGCGAGACTGTCATGAGTACTGAACAAGCCGGTGTGAGCACAGTGCAGAAGACGAGAAAAAGGTATGCAGGAAAAGGTTTAAGGCTCCAAGGCTGCATCTGCCGAACGAGGGCAGCTTAGCCGGTACGCAGGTAAAAAACACACTCCCTACATCACAAGGCTCAGAGTCGAGTATTGCAAAGATACCAGCCCCAGGAGCCCAATTAAAGCTGCTGATAAACAGCACAGCATGCTTTGCCAGCACCTGCAGCGAGCCGTTAGCATCCACACCATGCTTCTGGGAGTTACAAGTTAAGGGGTTATAACTTTCAAGCCCCTGTGCGTTTTACAAGGGCTGATATGCTGTTTGCGCGTGCGCAGCACTAAAATAAGATTACAAGATGAGGGTTAACCGCCAGCCAGGTCGTTGGCTGATTGGTTTGTTGCTGGTCTTCGCCAGCCAAAAAATAGTCCATAATGTCCGAAATGAAATGGCAGAGTCTATTGTGCCGTTGAGAAAGAGAATCGAAGACAGTCTGACTAGGCAAGGCATGAGGAATATGAAGGGCCTCCATAGAAAAGGATTGGCAGAAAGGGAAGAAGAGGAATGAGTACTTTCTTCTGAGAGAGCACACAAACAAGTCTTGACAGTGTGTCACGCTGAGAGACTGCTGCATCCAAACTAGGCTCCATAACTAATATTTGAGCAAATAGGGTGTGTGGACTGGCTGCTGACAACGACAGTGTACACATAGTTATGGTCATG
>LFCJ01001379.1_pt1 | contig 16830 bp, 24 predicted proteins | sample 643141 | NCBI WGS metagenome assembly LFCJ01 (sample SAMN03766243, study PRJNA286221) | soda lake metagenome | biome: soda lake; feature: Kulunda steppe; material: water; isolation source: sample B1-Br-g2 brine of Lake Bitter-1 | place: Russia: Kulunda steppe | collected 2010-07 | reverse complement strand
TTGATTGGAAAAAGTAATTGGTTGTGCGCTCCCTGCTCTTCGAGAGCTACGCAATGACGCCCCTGGGGGTCTGATCGGGGGGGTTGGGATTTTTGGTATGTACGGTTTCTACGGTATACGGGGTATACACGGGGTATATATACGGTATATAAGTTATAAAAAATTTCCATATACGGTTTCCAGCAACCCTACTCATATGTAATTCATTTGAGCATCTTGCCACTCACCTTTCAATAACGGTGACATGCACAGCGCCTGCCTTGAGGGCAAGGAGTGGGATGATGCCCATACCACTGCCAAGCACCAGCACTCGGCAGTCATTCCTTGAGTCTCGGATGTCAGCCACGCTCTGTGGAGAGTTCAGGGGCAGGTACCCGAAAACAAAGCAGGTGTCATCGTCATGCGTCAGCCAGTTCCTGGACGCAAACTCTTTGTTTTTGTCAGCCTCCAATCTCAAGTACTGGAACATAATGTAATAGAAATTGGCTTGCAGCAAGCTACAAGCTACACTGAGGCAGTACATTAAAAAGTGAGCGGTTCATTGTAGAAAAATCCAGCCAACACTCATTTAGGTAAAATACCAGGTAAAACACACAGGTGCGTCTCAGTTCAGTGACTCAAATGCATTCTTATGATGTGGGTAGAGAACCATAGCAAAGTCAAGCAATTGAGCCTCTGCCCAAGCGCTCCACACTTGCCTGATTAATGGCAGTTTCCAGTGCTGTGAGGTGGGGCTCATCATGTACAAAGCTCTCAAGCAGCCTCTTGGGCATGTGTGCATCCGCTTGGATGGTCAGCTGCAACAAGTATTATATAATCATACCCAAAATTTGCGTGGTCATTGTATGAATGACAAAAAATGCGTCTGTTTCCTGACTGGACTCGTCTGCTTTCACAGCAAGCTGCAGCTTCTACCTTATCCAGGACATGCGCTCTTGCATCACACTACATGCATGCTGGCTGATGTTCGCTGGGCAAGCTTGCAAGTGGTGATCCTGGCTCTTGGAAAACTGTGCATGCCATACACATGCTGTTTGTCACTTTGAACAACTGAAAGAACAAGCGCGTGGGGCGGGGGTGGATCTTTCTTTCATCTAAACAAGCAGGTTAAGCGCAGATGTACTGGCTCTTGCAGCTTGTGCACCTCACTGGATGCAAGCAATTTTGGGGGCAGGAGGTTACTGCATTTCTAACAGAGTATGAATGTGAAGACACCGCTGGCCCTCTCCAACCAAATTAGAATTAGATGGACCAGATGCTTCTCCACACTTAGTCCTATGATCACATCTATCTTCAGATGTAACCAATACTGCTGGCAAGAGCTTCAACCAGACCTGTGGTTGCATGCAGCTTTGAGCTATCCCCGAATCCAAACTACATATCAATTTCATATTAACACTTGGTGTTAATCATTCACTTGTGCAGGTGGTGGCAAACTCACATAGTTGTATGTGTCCCGTGTATACTGCTCAACCTGCACCAAGGCGCGATGACAATAATTTGAAGCAAACAAAGAATGATATGCCATCTAATGTAAGCTAATGCCTCAAAACAAGCTGTCACTAAAAAGGAGTCAGCACAAATGTCTGTTTATTGCACCAGCACACTTGCCAGCACTTAGCCAAGGCAGTTATCTTGGATCTGGAACTCAATACTGCTTTCTTTTATGCGTGCATTTCTCAGTGCCACAGTGGATGCCTGACAGCATGCGCCTACAGCTGAGAATACTCGAGCAGGCGTTGGAGAATTCAGCTGCGCAGCAAGGAAAAATATGTCATCTACCTCGGCCTTTCTGGCAGGCAATTGCCTGTTAAGTGGCATCATGGGCTCGCTGGCTTGCATGACCTGTGCCATTAAACACCAGAAGGAAATGTGACAATACCGGTGACATAAAAAGAATGACTGCATGCACCGTTCGGCCGGACCACTTCAAGCACTCAGAGGTCCACAAGCTGTGGTGCAACATATGCGCTTGGAATATAAAGAAGTTACACAGCTGATATCACACATGCAAAGGTTCATGCTGTTTCTTTGGAAATAGGTGAACAACCTCTCCAGCCAATCCTCTCTGTTCTTCTTACCTCGTGAATGGACTTTGACAATTCAGAGGTTTGGGAATGTTGATCAAGTGAATGTGTTCTCTCTTTGGCCTCTTAGTTCCCCTTTTGCCAGAGCGTGAGGAGCACCCTGCCAATGCGTGGCTGCTTCACAGCCCCATCACCCACAAGATTTTCAGCACCCTCTGCACCTGGAAGCAGCCATGTGCGGTGCATCTGGTCTCTGCCATGCAGCCCAGCACAAAAGCCTGCACAGGCCTTACCTGAAGCTCTATCCGCAAGAGCCTGCTGGCAGCTGAACATCACAAACCACAAGCGCTCCACACTTCATGCAACTACAATCCCATCTCACCTGCACAAGCTGGTGTGACCTCGGGTCATCGAGGCATGCGCGGAAGCCCAGGGGCCGTCCCCCACTGATTTGCAGCTGCATCTTGCCATCTCCTTCAACCTCAGGCCGCCACCCTTGCCGCCCCGCACCTGCCCCATCCACACCACGTTCCTCTCTGTCTCCACCCCAGGCCTTGTCACACGCGTCTGATGGAAGCTGCAGGCCCCACGGCTCCAGCCTCTCCCTGGAGCCCCTGCCACTGCCTGAGCAATCCCTCACTGTTGCACTGTCGTTCACACAGGCGCAGCAGCCTCGAGCATCCCCATCCTGGCCAGGCCCAGGCTGTGATGGTGCGGCTGCGTCATGGAGGTCTAGGCCATGGGCTGCCTGCAGTGCCAGGTGCCCCAGTGCACCGAGCGCAATGCGTGCTTGCTGCGCCTGGTGCTGGTGCTGCACTGCTTGCTGGAGGGCCTGGCGTAGCTCCAGGTGCATAGGATCTGCACTGAGCCCTTCCTCCAGCAGGATCTGCATTGGTTACGGCGTGTAGAATTCAGAAAGGCTCTCTGTGAGGATCAGAACTTGGGCCCCTCTTGTGGTTTAAGCTGCTTGGGCATAGGCAAACCCATTTTTTTAATAAGGAGATCAACCAGAATGCTGTGTGGCATGGCCACATTTTTAAAATGAGCAGCATAGGCAGAGCTGCTTCACCAAGGCAGTCCGCATGGGCTGGCCTGGCCTACGCCGTGCCAGCACAAGGATCGTCAGCAACATGTAACTTGCCCAGGCTCTGACAGAGAGTCCTCCTTGAGGTCCAAGGTCGTGTATCCAGACATTGTACTGATGCCTCGTTGGATAGTGCTGATGCTTTTGGGGGGGCTCTGAAATGCCTCTGTTGGCAAGTACCAGTGCCTTGTGGGGCAGTGCTCATGCAATCGGTGTCTGCTAGATGTGGACGGTCGGCAAGTTGGTTGACAGGCCAGGAGCCGATACAGCAGCATGACATGGTTAGTTTCAGGATACTAATGTACGCGCGGTCTGCGCACAGCATGCACACCATGGCATGGTTGGTGTCCACAAAACGAAAGCGCGCGCGGTCCGTGCACAGCATGCACAGCATGGTGCACCTCATCCCAACTGCCCATGCCCCCACGACCATTGCTGCCTTGCCTACCCCACACCCTTGGAGTGTGTTCCCAACACCCTGCCTGCACCCCCTGCACCCTGCCCGTGCTCCCCGCCTGCCCGCGCCAAGTGTACCTCGCCTCAGTCATGTACTAACAACAGGTGTGTCTGTACACCCACAGTGCATCAGTACAATGTCCGGATTTGTCTACTGCATTTCCCAAAGGAGCCACGCATGTCACACACGTGCCCATCAGGAATGAGCACGTAGGTGTGTAGACGCCTTCATGCGCAGCTTGCTAGCCGCACAAGCAGGATCCTGCCACCTTTGGGCCTCGCACCGTGGATGGGCTGCATAAGGTAGTGCATGAGCCACAGGCCCAAATCACCCACCCAACTTGCATGCGCCCTGAACTTGCCTTGTCATTCAGTGCAGCACACCCACCTGAGCACCTGCATGATTGCCAAGGGCCAGGAGGGCTTGACCCTGGCGCAGGAGCACTTTAGGGTAGAAGGGCAGGCGCCGCATGGGGACCCTGGGAATACATGCTGCAGCTTTTAGTGTCGTGACTCATGATCCTGGGTGTTTGGGTTTTTTGACACATGATTTGGGTGTCATGATCCTGTGCGTTCGAGGTGTTGCTGTATGCTGATCCTTGAGAGGTCCAGAATGGGCCGGGTACCATGAGCCTCAAGCATGAGGGTACCATGAGCCTCAAGCATGAGGGTACCATGAGCCTCAAGCATGAGGGTACCATGAGGCTCAAGCATGAGGGTACCATGAGCCTCAAGCATGTCTAGCCTTCATGTATGGTCAGGCCTCTGGGCCTGTGCCAATTGGCAATCAGGGCAGCTTGATCGCTGGCATCTCTGAGGCTGTCAGAGACACTCTTGCGCTCAATGATCAGAAGCAAGCATCTTGCTTCATTGTGACATAGGCCGACCCTATGGTGAGTGATCTCAGTGTGCCTGATCTTTCCTCGCTGGCTCGCCCTTGTCCTGATGCTCAGACCTCTCACGGCGCACCGGTTCCCCGTGATCCTTGCTTTGATGTGATGTCCGGCCTCAAGCCACCAGCCCTTTTTCCTTGCATCTCGCCGGACACCAGTGCTTCACTCTCCCCTGCATTAACTCTCCAAAGCTTCCCTCTCTCTTCATGCCATCTCCCCTTGGTGGACTAACCAAAATAAGCGAAGCATGCGCAAACGTCAGGTTCTCCTACATCCAGCCATTGAACACTCCCCGCCCCTCTTAGCGCATGCAAGCACGCTCGCACCCTGGGTGTTGCTCCCTTAGGTGGTGGAGTGCCTGCTGCGCGTCTGCCAGTGCTTGCTGCGCACAGCCCACCGCAAGCAGTGCGGCCGCCCGGTTGGATAGGCAGACGTGCAACTCTGGGAGCAGGAGGCGCATGCATTTTGCCTACGTGTAAAGGGCGATAGGTCAAGGGGCGAGGACAGGCACCGCATTGATGCTCTCAATTGATAAACCTCCTAATTTTGATAAAAGTCTTGTACTTGTGACAAAAGTGCGTTGGTCACAGTTGCCTCCTAAATCCTTACGTGCTCCGGACAAGCTTAAGCATCCGAAGACAGCCTGCTTTAAAAGGCAAAGACATGCATTCATGATCGCACGTCATATGTCAGCAGCGTTGCAATTCTGCATGATATGGCTGCCTTTGTAATCTGATCATGATCAGCCCAACCGGCTTGTGCCAGAGATCTGCCCCTGGGCAGGCCTGATCAGGCGAGGCTTGCCAGAAAGAAAAAACTGAGCTGATGCATGGCGGAAGTACCAAGTGTAATCATGGCAAGTGACCTCACCTGGTCCAATAATTGAGTCCAAGCCGCAATAGCACCATGCTTGTCTCCTTGTCGAGACAATCGCACGCCCTCCTGTCAATTGAAAGGCGCACGAGGCATGGGGCCAAAATGAGCTCCCGCAGCCAAAGTTCTGGCCCAGGCCAGAACTCCAAATGCCAAAGATGAAAGCTGCTTGCAAGCACCTGGTTCAGCTTTATTAATGCGGCCAGGCCAGCTGGGAGGGCGCCAGAGGCAGCAGAGAACTGTGGAGAACTAGCCATACGCACGAAATTAAAAACTCGCAGCGTCTAGATTGAATTAATTTTGAGTGATTCGTGGACTCCAAAGCTTCATAGCACCGTCCAAGACAAAGACCGATATCGGAGTGGTGACTTTTAAAGGAGCCGAGAATTGATGTTTCTTGATAAGTAAGATGAGATTATTTTGGATTCATAACAAGGTCCACTTGACCATGCGATTCGTAGAATCCTCAGTGATACTTGATTGCCTACTCGTTTGCCTGACCTGCCACCATCCTGTATGTGGCGTTTCTTGATTCTTCAGGCTATCCCAAAAAAACCTTTTAAGAGTCCTTTTCTACCACCAAACTGTTAAATGTTTTTTAACTAGCTATGCTCCCAAAAGGATGCCCCAAATCAGTAGGCTGCTCATATTCAATTGTTCTGTTGAGTCTAATGGAATATGTGTGGAGGTCAAGTGGGAGGCTGAGTATGCGGGATACCCGACGTGCTTTCATTTTCATGACTGTTCTTTTGTTGATCCAGTGATGTTTAATTTAAGGAAATTTTTTTTGTAGTTAGAAAATGGATGTAACAACTTTTGTCCGACAACTTTAGTTACCTGAGTATTAACATACGACTCATATGATATGAGATGCATCTCCAAGTCTGTGATGCTTGCTCATACAAGCTTAATAACCTAAGCTTGTCCTTTATGTTATCATAACATGATGTAGCAGAGCAACTTAGCCTTAAGGCTGGTGGGAAGTATTAGGGTGGTAGTCTCATCTTTCTCTTTTGCAAGCCAGTGTACATGGGAAAATAGATTGCCATCAGTTGAGAGTGGTGGAGATACAGATATCATGCACATGGTCATCGACTGCAGCATGTATTGCTTTAGCATTGGCAAACTCATTTCTAGCTAAGCCAGTGCAAGTTTACTTGGTCAAGAGACGATTTTTCCAACAATCTAACGAGCACGTGCCTTCCTGTGTAATTCTGGAAACAAGAGCTGCCTACTGGTTTGAGATAGGAAACAAGCAATGTCTGTGGCAACATGAACGCACTACTGGTGCATATTAGTAAGCCCAAAGTGCAAAAACTATGCCAGTCATATCTTCCCCGTGTATGGTATTACTCATTACAGCTCCACCAGAGTCAACATAGATGGCTTTTATGGTCGCGTTGCACGTCTTCCGCACCGAACTCGAATAGATGCAGATGCTTCCTGAGAAAGTACAACGACACCTGCTCCAATGCGCTGGCAATATATTAATATCAGGCATTTCCATCAATGCAGGCCCACATAGCCAGTCTGGAATCTTCATTCTTAGATATGTGTTGTTGAGCACTTTGAGCGCTGTGAAGCTAGGAGATGTTGTGATCGACCTGGGACTTTTTCATGAGCCAACCATTCTCTTTTTGCAAAGTCTTGGTGTTTGAGTTAGTAAAACTGCATTGACTTGCTGTCTTCGAGGTTCCAGAACACTACCTTGCTTTTGCCCTTATTATTGTTATTTGAACTGGTTTTGGTTGCAGGCCAGATTAGATTCAGCTATCTTGTTCAGCAGGTAGGGCACAGCTATACAACCTGATCTTTGCTTAGCCACGCTCAGAAATATTGGATGTGGGCAAGGCTTGAAAGTTACCCCAGGAATGGCGTTAGTCAAGGCTGTCTTCCTACCATGCAAAGTAGTAGTCTTTTCTTCTTTCTAGGGCAGGGTCCCTCTTCAAAACATCTTAATCAATTATCAGTTGTGTGCATCTGTTTCATATGACATTTTATTTATGACAAGAAAGAGGATCAGGAGTGCTTGCATTTTTCCATCCAGAATTCTTGTCGTACCCATTCTTTTTCTCTTCCTTTGGTCTTAAACGTAGGTGGCCCCTAGATTAATACGTATTAATGTGTGTTTTCCTTTGAGTATATGATCAAGTTAAGCTTGCATGTGTGAGTCTTAGACTTCTTCTCTTCGACTTCTTTGTTTGTGGATCTTAAAGATGAGCCTTACAGTATTCAGACTCTGAGCTCCTTGTGGCCCTACTCTAGATTACGGTTGGACTCTAGAAAGTTGTCAGGTACTATGTAGGCGCTATATGTTAGTGCACAATCTTAACACACTGCTAGTTGGCTGGGGTGTGCGTCACATTTACGGTAGAGAGAGCAGGAAAGGCAGTATCGCACTGCAGCACCCCAGGGATCAGCGCGAGACTCAGAGAACCCCTTCAGTACTGTCAGACTGACAGAAATTGTAAATAGCAAATGCTTCCAGGCAGAGCTGCAATATACTCAGTGGACCATCTAAGTGCAGTACTCCCCTGGTTTGACAAATCACACAGAGACAAGAGGCACTCTGACAGGCTGGGGGATGAAGTTCTCAGCGCTTCATGGGACGCGTTGCACACCCTATTCCTACTGCATTCATTTCATGCCTGTGCAAGGTACAATTTCTGGTTCCATGCCGCAGAGCATATTACAAAGATGAATGCCTTCACAAACCACTGCATTGCAGATTACCCCTCTGCCTTAGCATGCGTACCTAACATGTATGGCAGACCAGCTTACATGCACCTTTTCACAAGATAGAACCTGCGCCAGGCGTTATGCCTAAAGGGAAGGCTCAAAGTCCTTATTGGTGTGCCTCAAAGGAAGGCTCATCAAGTCATCATTGGTGCGCCGAAAGATAAGGCTCCAAGTCCTTGTGTTTGTGCCTCAGGGGAAGGATCAGAGTCCTTGTTGTTGGGTGTCATCAGACTCCCTCAGAACCACGAAAAAGCTATTGATATCTCAGAGCTATCCTGTGGTTGGCTGCTGCAAATGATACACAAGCCAAGCTTGCATGCCTTGTAGGGTGGTTGGCACTAGCACAAAACTAATGTTTGCTGGAAATTGTCAATCCGCTAGATGCTTACCTGTACAGGCCTCTATACATGTACAGAGGAGCAAAGCCTATTCGCCTGTTGACTTAAGAGGAAGGGCTGCTGCATCAAGGGGTTCCTTCCTTGTTAAGATGTTGAACAGCATCTTGAAGTCTGCCATCAATGACCAAAGCGGATATGTAATGGTGGCTGGCCTGCATGTGTACAAAAACAAAGTCCGGCAAACCCATTGGGACCTTTCAAAAACATATTCCCTAACCATTAACCTCACTCCAAATGTTCAGGCGATCTTTACAAGGTAGGTCTGGGTGGAGCTGTACGTTGAACAAGCTGCCTCAGGTTCAATGGAAGTGACTTTGGACGGCAACAAGAGGAAGAGTGTGTGACATTGCAAGTGAATGCCTGAAGCTCAGAAAAGAAGTTACAACCTGAAAACGCCCGAAAACGTCTGCATCAAAAATCTCACTTGATTTCTGACTAGAATTGCCATTTTAATCCTCTGAGGCAAGCATATAGTGCGGTGCAAGCGGTGGCAAGCCATGAGCACTCTATTTTCAAGCTCTACCTCACGAAACAAACTGCTTAAGCTGATTTTCTGCTCACACCTGTTTCTTTCCACAAAAAAATGCCCAATCCACGCGCAGCCATACCCTGCTACCACACCCAGGGGCAGCAGCTTGGTCTGCCTGTCAAGGACATGCAAACAAGCACATGCCAGCATTCTTTTTCTCACTGATTTAAGCTTTAATTATAAAGTTCTGACAGACGAAGAAACCCTTGTTTTCAATCGCACCGCTTACCTTGCAACAGTTGCTGTGATCGCCACAGCGACAAAAGATAAGCTTCCCAGCAGGTGCAAGATACGTGTGCCTGCACGCAGTGATTCAGTAAGGAGCCGCATCATGCATCCAAAAGTGCTGTCAATTCCAGTACGGCAGATCACTATCTCTTTCCTCATGGAAAGGAATGTTGTGGCTTTCAAATACATCCGGCAGCAATCAAGCTTCAGAATGACTCACCTTTCTTCCTGTGCTGGTCTTGGTAGAAGGAATAGAATTCAGAAAAGCTTGAAATCACACGACTTTCCCCTTTATTTCTGGTCATTATGGAAAACAAAGAGAAGAAGCAAGGCCGGTGGTGTAGGCAAACAAACGTCAAGGTGGTTCAACAAACCGCGATCTTGGGTGATTTGGGACACGTTAGTATGATATCAATTACAATATAAGAAGAATGAAAGAAAAAGAAAAAATAAGTCAAGTGGAACCCAGTGGGCCTATGTCCCAGGCAGATAAGCAGGCTCAGGAGGAGCAGGAGGAGCAGGATGCGCTGCACAGGATCATGAATGCATTTAAATGCTACAAAAGGTATAGAAGACTTGGAAGCACGAATGCATGCACGCATGCATGCGCATGTGCATCTTGCGATCAATAGTTGTCAATGGCGAGCAAGCAAGAAGTACGCATATACACAAACCCATGGACTTCCAAACCTTTTCCTGATCGTGCCTCTGCAAGGTCTGCTGAGATGGATGTGTACCGATGGCAACTGAATTTTGCCAAGCTGCCCAAGCACCATCAGCATCTCCTGTCCAGCCAGACCCAGAAGTTCTCACGCGCTTTGAAATGCATTCATAGCAACAACTTTTTCATACTCTCCGTGGTAAGGACTAGGAATACGTCAGCCCACTGGATGATGTGTAAAACTTGGCAACTTCTCGTCCTTTTGTCCAAATTCCAGACATTGAGTGCATTTGCTCTTCACGGGAACAACTGAAGGTTAGCCCTGAAATACAAAAAAGGAAATTTTGAAGTTCCTGATTGATTCCTGCTCACGTCATCATGCACCAAACCAACCAGCAATGGTACAATCTGCTCCGAATGTGTGTGCTGCACTATTAAGGGCGTACAGGACATAGTGGTGTAACTGCAAAAGACATGAAAGGTTGAAAATCAGAGCTTCTCAGCTGAAGGAGGCCCTAGAGGCATGACATCCATGCTGGAATGATCTCATCCTGCAGCTTGACTGGCCAACCTGCCATGCCTTGCCGGATTGCAGTTGGCCGCATTTGACCCGGACACGGCAACAATACCTCCGCCGCCGCACCTTGCCGCCCCCAGCAGCATTGCAGCAAATGGGCAGGCGCACAGGCCAGCTGTCTGCCCAACACCAACAGATATTGATAAGGTGAATGGACGCAACTGCAGATCAGAGAAATCAGGGACATTCATCAACTTGGTAGCTAAGGCTGGCTGCTCATATACAATGAAAGATCTTTGGTTGATAACCTTCACTACTCTGGTAATAGCTTACCTGTCCACAGAAGGCACAGGCCAGCCAGGGTATGCCCATGATGCGCTCTTAGTGAGAGGGTGGAGGTTAAGGTCGTCTGGCCTTTGCTTATGCCTGTGCATACCTCTAAGCTTGCACCTGTTCCTGCGCCTATGCCCATGCCTGTGTCTGCGCATACGCCTATTCCTGCAGCTATGCCTGTGCCTGTGCAATCCTGCATCTATGCCCGTGCCTGTGCGAGCACCAGAATTGCACCTGTTCTTGGGCCTGTGCCTACACATGCAACAATAGCTTTCATCTGTTTTTATTAAGTTTCAAGCTTTAAGGGAATGGTTTGTCGAGGTGCTCTTTAAAGTGTCAGATAGCATGTGGAGCTTAACGGCAGCTTGCTTGGCCTGCGTTTGCACATCAAGCACCAGATGTGGCTCTCACTCCGTCACGCAAATTGGGGAAATGTTTGTGCAAAAAGCAATACTTTTCTTTCCTCTGTGAGTTTGCTCACCCACTCCACCAGGAAGCCATACTCATTGTTGCACTAGTCTCAATACCTGTTGTTACACCCCGCTCACACCGAGCACTGTCTATCATGCCTTGTTGTGTTAGTAGATGTGTTTGTGTGTGCATATGTGCTTGCACGTATGTCAATTGGAGCACAGTAACGGGCTTACAAGCTGGCCATAAGTACTCGCACATACTTAAAAGCTTGTGTTGGATATTCTAGTGACCTGGCAGTAATTCCTGTGTGTGTTGCAGGTCCGTTATGTGCTGAAGAACCTTTCGAGGGACTGGTCTGAAGATGGGGCCCAAGAGCGGTCTCAGTCATACGGTAGAATATTAGAGGAGCTGCAACGAGTATTTGCTGGCAGGTCTGTGATTTCTGCGCATGATGTCTGTTGCCATTGGAATGGTGTTTTTAAAAGCTGCTTATCAAGGCCTGCAATATTTTGGACTGGAGTGTGTTGCTGCTAGTTGTCTTTGCTTGCTAAGGCTTCCAGCCTTCGATTGCTAAAGTTTTAGTTTTGCAACACTTGATCAATAGGATCATCAGGTTCACAGCACTAGATAAAAGCAAATTGCAAATCTAGGGATTTTGCGGTTACGGGGTCATAAGGTTTATGGTAGTAAAGATGGACAACGACTGATTGACCCCCCCCGTCCCCCTTGTTGCTTGACAGGTTGGATGGGCCCAACCCCAATGTGCCACGTGTGCTTGTTCCTGGAGCTGGCCTTGGTCGCCTGTGCTGTGAAATTGCTGGGCTAGGATTTGAGGCTCAGGTGTGTGTGTGTGTGTGATTGCGTGCATACACGTGTGTGTGCGTGTGTATGAGTGTGTGCACGTGTGAATACTCTTTGTGCTTTAGGAGTGTAATGTTGGGCGTGTTCTGGGAGTGTTGGGTGAGTGTCGCTTTTGTTCTGAATATGTCTTGCATGCGTGAGTGAGAGTGTTCGTAAAGTTGCTTAAAGGTGAAATCGCTGATTTGTGCCCTTAACAGCCGATTCTCAAAGTGGCCAAATTTGAATTCAAACTTTGCTTTCAATTGTTTCCTCCTTTCTTCCTTCTTGTAATTATTACTGTCTCTCTTACTGACTTTCTGTATCTAGGGCAATGAATTTAGCTACTTCATGCTCATCACATCCTCCTTCATGCTGAACTACACAAGCGAAAAGGATCAGTGAGTTTGCTCTTTGTGGATCTTTTTATGCTGCTGCTGCTGCTGCTGCTGCTGCTGCTTCTGGGATGGAATTCAATTTGCAATCCAGAGTCCGGACGTACTTTGTGCGCATCGGCTTCACGCTGACTCGCGTAGCGCACTATCTTCATCGCCAGTCTGTCATGCGCAAATCGCAGGTACACAATATTTCCATGGGTAACAAGTACCTGTAATAACCTTGATGATGAGGTAAGCTCATAAAGCTTTGCAAGATTATGACAATATTCAGTAAATGCCTCCAAGCTAGAAGAAGCAGGAGCTGAGCCCTCTCCTGCCCTGGAGGTATGCAGCCTCGTAGTGTGTTTTGCTGCAGTTTATCTTCACAAGAGTGGCTTGCCTAATGTTCCTGCATCGTCAAAATAAAAGTGCTTTTCACACAAGATCGGGTTATAAGCGCTATATCTCTATAATACTTAAAAAATATCTGTTGGACACCTGCTTGCAACAAGCTGAGATCAACCAGATGCTTGCTACTGACGAGCCTGCTTAACATGCTGAAAATGCCTTGAAGAAGCAATGATGCAACAGTTATTAACCGTAAAGAGTTGAAAATACATAGTTTTGTCTCCTAACCTGGTGCAGAGTCAGCTGCGAGGGGTGACATTACCAGAGACTCTTCCAGCAGATATTGTGGGCAGAGCACCTCCGCAAGCAGCTGCAGCAGTCGGAGGCGGTTTGCTGTCAATGGCGGCAGGAGACTTTGAAGTGTGTAAAGCTGAAACAGTTATTTTTCTGTAAATGTGCAAGTATTTGAACATGTGTTTGAATGAGTGTGTGTAGAAAGGTGTGTGTATGTGTGTGTGAGCGCATGCATTCCTGCTCTTGCGTTATAGGCGCACAAAAGTGCGTTTGTGTGTCTGGTTTGTGTCCCTCACTTTTTGTTTCCCAGGAGGTGTACAGTGCACCTGACCAGGAAGGAGCATGGGACTGCATTGCCACGTGCTTCTTCATCGACACGGCCCACAACGTGCTGCGATACCTGGAGGTGAGATGCGGACCACCTGCTTGTTTTAGGGGTCAATGTCGACTAATTCCAGTTTGTGGTGTGGGACATTTTGTTAAAGAAAACTGTAAGATGTTTTGCTTGTGTGCGTAGGCAGATGCTTTTCCTTAATGACATTAGGGTGGTGTGGATGATGAAGTAAGAAAGACCTATGATTTGTGCTTCCTCACTACTAATGCAAAGAGTTGTATCTCCCAGTTACCCACCTGCCATTTTTTGAGTCTTACATTCTATCATTTATTTGGTTGTCCGTCCATCTTATCGGCCAAGCTTGACATCATAGAATGCTGAATAAGTTCTATTCCATTCTGTGCTACAAAGCTTATGGGCATGGATGCTAGACAACTTTTTTGCATCATACAGCACCCCAAGGGGAGTGCATTGCTTAGCAAGGTTCTCGGCAATTCGAGACACTTGCATGGTATTGTTTCTGGCTATCCTCAAAACCATACTAACACACACGTCACTGGTGGACCTTCCTGAACATGGTATGGCCAGTAATAACGCCTCCTCTACCCTTTGCGCATTTTACATACCAATGATTTGAGGGGATGTATAAAATTAAGGGGAGGATTCAAACATGGGCAAAAAATTGTGAATCACAGACCACAATGTTGGGGGGGACCAGGAGCCACACAGAGGAAATGCGTGATACAAGGGTGGATGTATGAGGCAGCTTTGTCCTCCACCTGCAGGTCATCCACCATGCACTGAAGCCAGGAGGTGCCTGGATCAACTTGGGGCCGCTGCTGTACCATTGGGCGGATGGGCAAGGAGAGGTGATTATGCTTAGGAAAGAATGATTCCAAGGGGGCAGTTCTTGATTCATTCATCACAGGAATGCTTGCAGCAGCTGCTACTGCCTGTGGTGGTGCTTTAAGCCAGTTATATTTATGGCCTCGGCAAAGCAGCCTGCAGCAAATGTGCGACTGATGCCCTTGCACTGCTTTAAGGAAATGACGCACAAAGCTCCTTACGGATTTCTTGGTCATAAGATGGAGCAGCACCATTTTCTAAATATTTGTTTGTGCAATGAGTACGCATGATAGGCCATTGCTAAGAGTGCATGACAGATCATGCAAGTCTACACATGTGAAAGAGTATGCGGCGATGAGCATTTTGGCTTTTCAATTTTGCCAAGTGTGGAAGCACATATTGTCAATTTTGTGCAGCAGAGCAATGTAGAGATGGTCGGCGCAATTCCTGCAGCTCAGTTCCATGCCTTTGGACCTCACAAATTTTGAAGCTGCTCACCTGCCACATCTTCAACGCTGTGCTTACCTTCCAAAATCAAATGCAGTCTGCGGATGATATGTCCATTGAAATCCCGCTGTCAGAGATCAGACGCATTGCCCTTGGGATGGGGTTCCGCCTGGAGCGCGAGGAGCAAGTTGATACAGGTTGGTATGAGGATGGATGTGTACTGACATGTGGAAGGGTGCCCGTACAATTTTGGAGGTAGGATGAGATGAAAACAGCAGAGACTTCCCAGTCCCAATATGATTTGAGTGATGCTCATTTGCTATAAAATTCCACTCAATCCAGCACTGCTTGCCCCTTTGATCTACGCAAGCGCACTAAGAAAGGCCACAACGGTGGTGTGAGTGGAGTGCTATTTGGTTTAATGCAGCACGTTGTAGAAAGGTTGGTTAACCGCCAGTTTTGTCAATAGGCTGATTGGTTTGTTGCTGGTCGTCACCAGCCAAAAAAATCCATAATGTCTGAGATAAAGTGGCGGAGTTTGCTGTGCCGCTTAGAAAGGAAATCAAAGGCTGTCTGACTAGGCAAGGCATGCAAAATGTAAGGGGGCTCCACAGAAAAAGTCTGGCAGAAAGGGAGAAAAGGGAACAAATAATTAATCTTGAGAGAGCACACAAGTAATGCATAGCAGTGAAAAGAAAATGCACCTCATTTTGCACAACATCACAAGAGCACTCATCGCAGTGTCCGTTTCCTCTGCGCCAAATTGAAGACTCCACCGCAAGAGTATGCACGCAAAGGACACCTGTTTGCATTCCTCATTACATGCTACGGGAGGTCAAGGCACAGATAGCGAGGTAGCCTCGGGGGGGCACCCCCATTCCGAGTTTGTGAATCAGCTAAAAGATCTAGGAGGGGAGAGACAAACCAAGAATGGTAAACGGTTTGTTGTCACTTTCCCGAAGGTTTACACCAGCAATGTCCCTCTGCACTTTCCTCATCCTAAACGTCAAGTCAGTTGTGAAATCTGAGTAACATATAGAGTGCCCCTGCAAGAAAGCTTATGTACATGTCTTGTAGCCTGCAATCCCTCAAAGGCGTGTAAGGTGTCTGAAGCCCAGTCTGAAGCCCAACATATCTTAGCCTGAGGCACGTTTTAGAAAGGCTCTTCATGGAACAGAGGTGATGGGCGGCATTATGGATGCTTAAAGTTACCCTGGCTCTTCCCAGCTTACCTCATCTCCTTCCAAGGAAAATTTCCATCCGCATCATATGTAAAGTGTCACAATCTTTTTGCACAAATGATGCTCGTTCATGCTTTAAAGTAAGAGGCTGAACAGTTTATTGAAGTAACGGTTGGATATGTAGAATTTTGATGCTGCCAACATGCCGAGACTATCATTCCTATGCTTTTATCAGCATCACTTTATTGCACACACTCGTTGCCTGCAGGCTACACCTGCAATCCAAAGTCCATGTACAAGACCGTTTATCAGTCAAGCTTCTGGACTATGATCAAGGAGTGACCAGTATATGGTGCAACTATTGACTGCAATTGTGGTTAAAGCTTATGGCTAACTTGCGGCAGTGTGCAGCAGGGAAAGTTTCATTAATGTAGCGAGTCCTGAACCAATGCAAATCTATCAATGGTTATGGTAAATTGTGTCCAGGGAATTATGTTTTCAGCCAGCAAGATACAAAGAAATTAAGATTTGCATGAGCAGCAAAATACTCCCTACATCAATTTAAAATTGATCCCTAGGTTAGGGAAAGGAGCCACACAGGGCCTTGGCACCATGTGCCCCCTTCACCATCAGAGAAACGGGAGAGAAGCAACTTGCATAAAGTCAATGGAGATTGTCACGCCAGTCAATTGCAGTGTCAGATTCATGCTGCCGCAGCGGCATTGTGATCCGGAGGTTAGTTGAGTCGGTTGGCGAAGTATTTGATCCTGGTGTCTGTCAGCTGTAGCTGTATTTGAGCACATTAAAGACTAAATTGCAGAAATACCTTGTTTGCTCCTAGCACCCTTGTAAGGAAGGACTTACGCTTCCCTTTTTCCTTTCGCAGGTTTAAACAATGTGTCTGCTTTTCTGGGCCAGGAAAACAATAAGCTATATTTCTTCCTGCATGCACTGATAGTTTTTTATGAGCAGGCTAGCAGTCGCACTTCTTGACTGAAGGCCTTTTTCTTGTAA
>LFCJ01001378.1_pt1 | contig 16837 bp, 18 predicted proteins | sample 643141 | NCBI WGS metagenome assembly LFCJ01 (sample SAMN03766243, study PRJNA286221) | soda lake metagenome | biome: soda lake; feature: Kulunda steppe; material: water; isolation source: sample B1-Br-g2 brine of Lake Bitter-1 | place: Russia: Kulunda steppe | collected 2010-07 | reverse complement strand
CTCTTTCTATGCCTAAATTCCAATTCAGGGTGGTGGTTTATAAGGCGGAGTCTTCTTTGAACTGTCTAAGAGGAATCATTAATGAGTCGTTTAACAATCGGATTCGCACAACCTGTGCTAGATGCAGTCGAAGATAGATCAGAAAAAACAGGTATGAGCAAAGCCGATATAATCAAACATTCTGTAGCAGTACAGCTGGGGGTAATTGAAGAATGAACAGAAAAATCCTACTATTTATACTAATATTAGCAATTTCAGGATTTGCAGCTGCAGAGACAACAGTGACTCCTGGAGAGGAGACAGTTATTGACTCAAATATTTCGGAGACAGAAGTTGTAAGCAGTGATCCTTTAGAGGCCTCAATTCAAGGAGAGGAATTAGTTGTTAGCCCTGAACTTGATTTCCCTGCTGGAGGTTTAGATCAGGAGGTGGAGTTTGAGAACAGTACGGAGTCTTACAGTATTGAGGTTGAGGAGGTTTCTAACTGGAGTATCAGTCCTGAAAGTTTTTCTGATAGCGTTGATCTCGGTAGTTCTGGAGAGATAAACGCTTTTACTGCAGTTACTGAAGGGAATACTGGAGCTGATTTGGAGTTAGAAACAGAGGGGGAAGTGTTTGAGTATGTTTCTCTGCCTAATGACTTACGATTGATTCAAGGATTGGATAGGGATATTTTCCTAAGTTATCAGGTAAGAGAAGGCGCTGAACATGGAACGTATAACGGTACTGTGAATGTTTCAGGGATGGATCAGAGCCAGGAGTTGGATGTTGAACTGGTTTTGGAGGATAATATTGATCCTGTGATTGAGGAAGTTAATTTCACTGATTATATGAGCGGTCAGTCACAGAATTTCACTGTTGAGGCTTCTGATAACGGAGAGATTGAGAGTGTTACGGCTTCTGTAGAGGAAAAAGTGATGGTTAATGGTAGTGAGGAGTGGGAGCCTTTGAGCGATTTCAGGTTTGATGAAGTGCCTAACAGTGATTTGTATAGGCTGGATGCAGGTATTGAAGCTCCTGGAGAGTACAGAGCTGATGTAGTTGTTGAAGATGCTGCAGGTAATTCTGCGAATGAATCAGCAAGTTTTGAGGTTTCCTTGCTTGATGCTTTGAATATAGATAATAGTGAGACACTGGTTTTACCTGTTCATAGGCAGGGCAGTGAGATAAGCGAGCCAATTGGAGAGATTAGCCCTGGTACTGATGTGGAGATTACTTTGGAGGAGTTCAGCCAGGATATGGATTTGCAGGAGTGGGAGATCAGTGTTTTGAGCGATGAGGAAGGCCCTCAGTACTTTAATGATGAGAACAGTACTGTTTCTTTGGATCAAGAGGCTAACCTGTCTCTAAGAGTGGAGAGCAATGTTGAGACAAGTTTTAATGGTAGGCTGAGTTTTGATGGTTTGCAGTATCATAGAGAAGTTGATGACTTGTCGTTCAGTGGGGAGTATGTTGATTGTCCTGTACCTCAGAGAGAGGTTTATGAAGTTCTGGATAGGAATGTGACTTTGGATCCTGTTAACAGTGATGAGTGTGAAGAGGCTGGATGGGAGGTTAGTTATTTTGCAGGTGCAGATACTGTTTCCAGTAACAGCGATTTGGATAGCAGTATCAGTATTTTAACCCCTAATGAGTTGAAGGAGGAGCAGAGAATGATCCAGGAACAGATCATTAATGAGAAGGAGTCTAGCATCAGTTTTTGGCAGAATATTGCTGTGGCATTATTTTTGTTCACAGGCGTTTCGATTTACAGTATCATGTTTGCTGTGTATCAGTTGCCTTACATGATGCACTTTGATATTTCGAGGACTGAAAGGAAGAGTAAAATCGCTAAAAGAAGAGAAAAACTTGGTATATAGAATAATTTATGGAATCAAAATTAGAATTTGACGGAAAGTTGGAGGATAACCTTGTGCATAAACAAGGTAGTCTTCTTATTACGCCTAAGAAAGAGGATAAAACCTTAGTTGAGAAGCTGCTTGAAATGATAGGGTTCTTGGATCTTTACAGGTTCCCTGCAGAGGTTGATGAAGCTGCTGATTGGCGTGAAGGATCTGAAATCACTATCAAAGTCATCAATGAGGAGAAAGCATAATGGGTGCTGAAGCAATTGTTATCGATACGATCCATGAGAACCCAATGAAGTGGACGGGTACGATTAAGGACTGGGTTCAAACAGATCATGGTAAAAAGCCTGTAATTAAAAAGAAGAGCCAGTCTTTGAAACAGGTTTTATGGCCTGGAGATTGGAGTGCAGAGGTTTATCCTTATGAATTAGATACGGAGAAGAATATCAGAACTATTACAGGTTTGCCTGGAAGCGATATAGTGCTTTTAGTTCCTGATACGAAGATTAGGGAGTACTCTAGAAAGGATTATGAGAACAGTTTTTACTCTAAGCATTTGGATCAGGAAGAGAGTAAGAGAGTTGAAAGCTTGGAGAGTGAGATAGATGAGAAGCAGGCAGAGATTGAGAGATTGAATAAGAAACTGGATAATGAGAGAGAAGAGAATAGTTCTAGTAATAATTCTAGTAGTTCAGGGATTACAAAGTTAGAGTGTAATTACTGCGATAAGACTTCTAGAAAATCCAAATGGGCAAGCGATGATGATAATGATGAAGGTTTCTGCCCTAAGTGCGGTCAGGGAACTCAAAGCAACGCGAAGAAGGTGTAGATTAAATGGAGAATCTTAGTTTACTTACAAAGGAATTGAAAGAGAATGTGTTAAACGATGAAAATCTGAAAGAGGCGACTGAGGACTTGAAGAACAGCATTGAATCTGATATTGAAGGAGATTTCAAGGCTGAGAAGTTCGATGAATTGCAGCAGAACCGTAAAACGATTATGATGGCAGGAGTTTCTTCTGCGCGTTCTGCTATAAGCGATGCTAAGGATTTGATGGATGATGTTGAAAGCCAGGAGTCCAGCAGTAATTTTAAGCAGGATAAGAGGCGTAATACTATCGATGCAGAGCATTATAACAATGTGAGGAAGGCGATGGAGAAATATAGGTTCCTTTATACTCACTTTGCAGGCCTGTTTTATGGAGAGAATCAGGCTAATGATAAGATTATGTCGGTAGTGGATCTTCAGAAGAGCAGGGCTTTGCAGAAGCAGCAGTTAGATATTATCCAGGATCAGTTGCCGAATGTAGTTGAGAACGCTGTTAGCAGCGCTGTTGATGTTGAAGGTGTTAGAACTGATTTATCTGAAGAGGTTGAAAAAGTTGAGGAAGAGAATCAGCGTTTGAAGGATAGGCTGCAGGATTTGGAAGGTAGGATCAGTGCTTTGCAGCGCAGGCAGGATTCTCAGGGTTCAGCTTCTAATGATTCAAGTGGGCCTTCTAGTTTTTCTGGAGGTGTAGTTGATGATCCTTCTAGTAGTTCTGAGCGGGTTGAGGTATCTGAGGAGGAAGTTGAAGATTCTGAGGAGGATCGTGATGAGCTTTCTGAGGATCAGTTGGAAATCCTTGAGATGGTAGAGAATGATTGGGAGATTTCAGAGATTGCTGAGGAGATTGAAGTACCTGAGATAACTGTTGAGACAGAGTTGAGGAAGATTAGCGAGCAAGGTTTTGAAATCCCTGATAGATTAGGCATGAGGCCATGATTGTGATGTGTGTTGTGTGCATACATCACATGGTGTAGATTATGAAAACCCTTATGCGCATAGGACAATGAGAGGTAACAAAAATGATCGGAGTGAATAAGCTTGTGAACAGGAAAGATAAGAAGAATATCAACGAACATGTAGGAGAGCTTAATTTAGGCAGTGTAACCAATGAGAAAGAGGCCTTTAGAAAATTATTCAGGAACTATGGAGAAGGCAAATTCTTTATAGGAGAATGGATTTCTGGAGATATTAAGAAATTATTTAACGGGTACCTTGAGGATAAAGATCCTTTCCTAGTAATTCAGATTAAGGATTATAATTATCTTTCAGAGAAATTAGATCTCGAACCAATGGACTGGGGAGAGAGAGGATATGTTAAAATCAAGAAAGAAAACCCTGAAGAGGAGTCAATTCTATGATAGAGATTTCAAGCGCAGTGCTTACAGCTGCAGTAATGACTCTAATACTGATACAGTTCTTAGGCATGGAGATGGCATCAAACAATGGGAATCCTAGGGCTTACTATGTAATGAGTACGATCCCAGGCCTGATGTTTGCCTCTTTAATCCTGCTGTACGGGCCTCAACTGATTGGAGGATAGAAAAATGGGTATAAGCTCTAGCCATATCTTTGGATTTATGACGATTACAGGGATTTCTTTATTCCTTAATTTCTATTTCAGTCTCATCCCTGTGAACTGGATAATCGGGATTTTCATGGTTGTAGGGCTTCTAGGCGCATTATTTGTAGGTAAAGATTTACTGGATTATGACTTAGGCACTGATAATAGTTTAGTTAATCAGTTAGATGGTGCGCCAGGTACTGGATCGCATTATGATACTGCTATAGAACCTGATGAGGCTTGGAGGTTTGTGAATGAGAGAATTAATGAACTTGAACATACTCCTTTCAGGAAGATTGATACTGATACAACTAATTTGAAGAAGAATCAAAAGAGTGAGCAAGATACTATTAGAGCGACTATTGACGGTAGGGAAACAAGGATTACAATGATTATGGGAAGGCCTGTAAATGGTAGAAGCGGGGAGTTAATCGCTTATATCGTTGATTTGGCTAAACCCAGTATCCATAATTGGAGTGGAGGCCTTACGACTGATGATGAGAAGGCTAACCCGTTCAATGGGAAGTATGGTTTCCATATCAGTGAGGGAGGTAATTCTATCTCTGATTCAAGTAAGAAGGATTCTAATGCTTTTGTAGAGATTAATGAAGGCGCTAAGAAAGGCAGTGAGGAGGTTAAAGAGTGAACTCTGTTGATGTAGAGCTTGAGGACTTATTAGCTGCAGGGGATCGGCAGTATAAAGAGGAGTTAGAGTATAAAGACTTTGATCCTGATCCTCCAGATTACAATAAGAGGATTCCTGTAGCTATAGATATAGACAGTAATGAAGTTGTGGAGATCAGTTTAGATGCTACTAAGCGCTTAGGCATGTTTGGGCCTTCAGGTTCAGGTAAAACAACTTTAGCAAAGGCTTTGATTAGTAGGGCGCGGAAGGGAGGATGGAAGGCTTTTCATGGAAGCGATGTTAAAAACGATTTTAAGAGCTTTAACAGGAAAGGCGGGGCTTCTAAAAAGCTCCAGGAGGAGACTGAAGGTTTGCTTCCTGGGGAGGAACCTGAAGCGATGGACAGGGTTTTAGCGATCCCGCATTTTATGGCTAGTAATTACAGTTCTAGGCCTCAGTACGGTACTATTTTCTCTTTGGCGTTAAGTGATTTGAGTAATGCAGAGTTCAAGTTTCTTTCAGGTTTCCATAATTGGAAGAGTTCAGCTGCTCAGGAGTCTCTGGATGAGATGCTTATGAATATCGATATTGAGAACGCGGGTTTTGAGTACATGATTGATGTTGCAGAGACTGAGTATGATGGTAATACTTTAGGCAGGAAGTTGAACGGTTTGAAGAATAAGAATTTGCTTACTGATAGAGTGAATTATACTATGAGAGATGTTCTCGGCATGTTTCAGGAGAAAGAGACATTCAGTTTAGGTTTGAAGAAGTGGAGGGATTTTTTGAATGGTCAGGAACATTTCTTCCAGTTTTATTGTGCTAAGGCGATCAGGAGTTTGAAGGATATGATAGATCAGGGAGAGGTTGATGGAGATATTATCACTTTCTTTGATGAGTTCCATAAGTTAGCGCCTCAGGGTAAAGAGTCTATGGTTAAGGATGAGTTCCAGGATTTCTACGATTTGTCAGCGCGTCAAAGAGGTATTGCTACTATTATCGCTTCTCAGAGGCCTACTCAACTCCCTAACCCTGATAATTTAGATGACTTAGATTTTATCAGCGATTTGACGGATGTGTTTTTGATGAGGGGGCGTACTCCTTTGAATGAGGCGCAGTGGAAGATGATTGTAAGGTCTATGGGTGTTTATGATGGTGGAGGCGGTAAGCAGTTGAAGGCTTGGAGGCGTAAGATGCAGAGTTTGAACCGTTTTGAAGGGGTTTATATCAACAGTGAGAAGCATCATACTGTGAATGATTGCCCGCGGATCCGTACTTTGTCTCCGTTGGTTGCGCATCCAGGATAGGAATATCTTACTCTTAGGCATGGTTGTTTATAAGGCGGAGTATTCTTTTACCTGATTAGTCAAAATGGAAAATATCAAAATCTGGCTTATCGCTGCAGCAACTTTACTATTTATAGGCGCTATAATTACAGGAACATTCTCAGGCCTAGTATTCCCTGATGCAGACTGTGAATGGACTGCTGTAGAGGCAGAAAACGGTGAGACATTCTCAAGCCTGGATGAATTAGAGCAGCATCTAGGAGCGCAAGAATATAACGAATTAATTGAAGAAATAGAAAGCTCTGAATCATTAGATATACGGGATCCCTCAGTAGGAAGTGTAGAATGGCAGAGGTGTGTAATCAGCCAATGAAAAATAAATTAATCCTCCTCTGCTTATCTGCAGTCCTATTGTCAGGCCTAACTGCAGCTTCAACGCTTTCAGTCACTGAAGTAGATTATATAGATACTGATAGCCAGTTCTTCGATGATGACCATGTTCTTCTACAATTTAATTTAGATGGAACCGATGAGCAAATCCATGCATCAGTGGATTCAAGCCAGTTATCATCTGCAGCTGAAGGAGAAACAGATCAGGACGTGCAGATTTCAGCTGAAATAATAGATGTATCGGCAGAATACGAGGTTGAAGACAGAGGCCTTACTCAGATCAGCCCTTTCAGTTATGAGAGAAACTTGATTGATGGAAGTGAAGACGATGCTATAAACTGGGCTAACGGGAACTGCATGGATCTTGACAGTTCAGGTTCTGCAAACTATAATTTGTATCAGCAAGGATTGTTGAATCCTTGGGGTGACTGGGTTGTTAACTGCGCTACCCAGGATTTCAATGAAGCTGTATATACCCCTGGTTTTCTTCAAAGCCCTCCAGACACTACTTTTGAGGCTGAATGGACTGTAGATGTAGAAGGAGAAACCGCTGAAAGAATCACGTTAAGTAACGATGGAGTCGGTGAAGGCAGCCAAGAGAGGATAGGAGACGATGTTCAAATCGAGTTTGTTTCTCTAAGGGATTTAGGCAGTGATGCGCCTAATCCTCAAAACACTTTTGCAGCTTTCTCAAGCAGTGAAGGCTGGAAACTGATAGAAGAAAACGAATACAATGACTACAGTGATTATAGAGAGAATGTAGCCCCTGAAAAAGTTGATGAAATGAGCAATATGGAAGAATGGGAAATAGACGAATGGGATGAAAATGATGTAGCACAAAATAAATATTTAGAAGCAACCTCAGAATACACAGAGTCAAGTATTTGGGGTGCAGAAGCTGTAGAGGGAGAAAACTTCTTCCAAAACGGGGTGATGAGTTATGAACCTTCCAGCGACTTTGAATGGTTTACCTCAGAGTTCAACGTAAGGATTGACGGAAGTTTTGTAGGCCTTGAAAGAAGCTTCGCAGAGCCTACGATTCTGAATGTGGAGGATGCGGAGATAGATGGTATTACAGGAGGAGTTGCTGAGGTAGAGGTCAGGAATGATGGAGATGGTACAGGAGTCTTCGAGTTATCAGCAACGTGCGACCAAATCAGCAGTGTAGGAGTTACAGATCGTGTTGCTTTGGATCCTGGCGAGACCAGCACAGAGTTAATCAGTTTGTCAGCTGATGGAGATGAAGAGTTCACTTCTGATTGTACTTTAATAGTTGAGGACAGTGAAACCACTGAAACAAGTCAGGCTTCTTTCCAGACAAGTTATACCCCTGATCAGGAGTGTACGCCTGGAACCCAGTCAGTGATTACAGAGGGCGGTACAGAAACAATTGTAGAATGTGATGAGAGCGGTACAGGCCTAGTAGAAGTTGAGGACTGCAGCAGTGATGAGAGAGCTGTAGCCGATGGATCAGGTTACACATGTGAAATGGTTGAAGGCCTTGATGTAGAGCCTGGGATGGGTGATTGCCAAGTCCAGTTCTTACCCGATTTCATTGATGACAGAACTGATACCAGTTATACTGTGACGGATCCTATCTGTGTAATGCAGAATTGGTGGAGTTCTCTAAACTTCGGTTTAGGATTGGCATCTTCTCTTTTGGATGTTGGGATAGCTGTTGGAGCAGGTTTGCTGGGCTGGATAGTCGGGAATAATACTGTGGCTAGGGCTTTTGAAGTGAATGACCGTACAGATAATGAATTGTTGAAGACATTGGTTGCTGCTGCAGTTGCTTTAGGGTTCGCAGTATTTGCTTACTCTCTTTTCAGCAGCACTTTAGTGAAGATATTGGTCTTGGCTTTATTGGCTGTGGTTGTATATGTTGGATGGCCTTTGATTAAAACCTTTGTAGGGGTTGAAGCCCTGAAGAACAGGTGACATCCTTGAATGGTTAATGCGTTGACTGGAGGCCCTGAAGGGGATTTAGATTATGTCAATACTTTTGTAGTGTTTTTAACTACTTTTGTATCGGGTATGTTCCTCGGATTCTACGGTTTAAACAACAGTAACTTTACTTTGGCGGGTATGGGTTTCCTGTTCTCAATCCTCAGTATTTCAGCCCCTGTTATAGTTGCTAAAATGGATGGCCAGTTCTTCAAACCTGATACAACTGTATATGAAGGAGCGTTCATTTTCTGGATTACAGCTATACTGATTAATGTTGGAGGTTTAATTGAACAGTTCCAAAGCTTTACGTTTTCAGCTTTCACTCCTCCTGGAGAGGCTTATGCTGCCTCTGCTATAAGCGGTGAACCTACAGCAGTGCAGACCTTGGCGGAAAGCTTTTTGGCTGCGCAGGGTGAGAACATGGCGTTGATTGCTTTAGGCCTGTTGTTTATCACTTATACCCGTCAACAGTTTGGGGATAATCTAGTGGCATTGGTTGCGGGGATAGTTCCTATGTCGCTTATTTTCATGGGGATCCACACTGAGCAGTTGGCTTTAGCTAACTTGGGTTTCTTGGCTTCTGCAGGTGCATTAATTTTTGTGGTTGGAGCCATCATTTTCGGGAGTGATGTAAGCTTTGAAGTACCTGGAGAGGACAGTATAGTAGCTACTTTGGCGTTTTTCGGAGGCCTGCACTTTGGTTTGAACACGTCTAATACTCATGGTTTGCTGGGTGTTTTCGTGGGTGAGCCTCATGGTATTTTGAATGTTCCTGCGCCTGAACTTTTCCTACTGGCGTTAGGTATAACTGCGATTTATGCAGTCAGTTTCTATTACTTCGTGAAATACATAGCTTTGCAGGTGATGTAAATTATGTATTCTAAACTGGTTTATTTTTTGGAGGCAGCCAGGTATATCCCTGGATTGTTGAAGACGGGAGGAGGCAAGGTTTTAGCCTTTTTCACAAGCGGATGGTACAGTTACTTGGGGATGGCGGTTTTTGTTTTCGCTGATCATTATGATACTATTGCTAGAGGGGATTTTAGGCAGACTTTTGTTGACATTGGTTTGAAGCTTGGAGGCGCTGACAGTGTTATTGCGGAGAATCTTTCGGCCTTAGGTAATGCTTCAGGCCTTGAGTATATTTCAACTGTTATGACGGTATTAGTTGCTTTATTCACTGTGTTGTGGTTTCTCAGGACTGTTGCAACTATACTTGATTTTATATGGGGTGAGATGGTTCCTAATTTGATGCTTTACGGTTTTGCAGTGCTTACATGGTTGATAGCGGTGCTTTATGTGGAGGGTAGGCTTCCTTTGGCTACTATAGAATTATTTTTAGGGCTTCCTGAGTATGTTAATTGGAGTCAGTTATCAAGTTTTGAAATTGAATTTTTGAATAATTCTTCAAATAGTACTGCTTAGGCATGTTGTTTATAAGGCGGAGTCTTCTTTGAACTGTCTATGAGTGATCTTTTTGCCGAATCGGAAGGTATCAAAGAAGCTGAACATGGAGACGTGGCAGTGAATCAACATACCTCCGATATGTGGTATAGCCCTATTCAACTAACTCATGAGGGTGTAGAGAAGGCCAGTAACTTCTCTAAAAAGGAATTATTTACTGGGTTAAAATCTTTTACAAGGCCTGTATTCCAGGCTAAAATCAACCTTTTTGGAGGTGTTAAATTTTAATAATGGGATTTTCAACTAAAGAAGCCTTAGGCCTAGTAGCAATTATCGCTGCAGGTATCGGACTTGCAGGATTCGCCTTTTCAGGTGCTTCAACGGATGATGTAAGAAATGTGGCTCCAGGCGATGGATCTGGAGATGGAGTGCTTGACAGAGTTGAGGAAGGAGTTTCTGCAGATCTTTCCCTGGCTTCCTATGATAGGACAGCTGACAGCACTACTCAAGTTGCTGCAGACATCCATGTATGGGAGACCAGTGACGGAAACTTCTATCTAGGAGAACAAGCAGGAGACAACAGTGACCGTACAGTCTTTGATTTAGTAACAGGAGACCAGTTTGAAGCAATTGCTTTCAATGACCAGTACCCTTACGCAGAAGTAACTGAAGGAATTGTAGATGCTGAAACAGTCCGAGAGAACCTGGACGTTTACGAAGCAGCTGCAGCAGCAGACCTAGACCTGACAGTTAACAATGAAGACGGAGACAGTACATCAGGCCCTATCAGCCTAGGAAGCGAAGAGCAGTACCAGTTCGAGTCAATGGAAATTGACCTGAACGATAACAACGTTGGATACAACCCTCACATCGTAACCGTTGGTTACAGTGACGGAGTTGACAGCGTTGAAATGACTGGAGCTACAGAAGTCGATGTACCTGAGACAGGAGAAGATGCTGTAGATGCTGACAACGAAGTAGCTTTCATTCCTAACGAGTTCAATGCTCAGGAAGGAGAGCCTATGATGAGTGACTGGGAATCAGTCGAGACTTCAAGCCTAGTAGTTACAGCTGACGATGCTGGAACCGATGCTGAAGACGAGATCACAGTCGCAGTTCAAGACATGGCTCCTTTCATCAGCTCAGGCCAAGAGCTTGAGTACGGTGTAGAGGACGATGCTTCAGACGCCAACGAACTTGGTGTAGATGCACTTACAGCAACAGTCGATCTAGAATAACTTTTTCCACATTTTACCTTTTCTTTTTTCTTTTGTTTATTTACAGAAGACATTGCTTAGGCATGGTTGTTTAAAAGGCGGAGTCTTCTTTTGAAAGGTTAGAGATGAACAGCCCCAGTCTTTCTACAAAACAAATACTTGCAGGCCTCGCAGTAATAATTATAGGGGCTTTAATTACAGGAACATTCTCAGGCCTCGATTTTGATGATGAAGTAACTCTAATCAGTTGCAGCGCAGAAGCTAGTAATGGGTTCTTTGAGGCATCATGCAGCGATATGACTACTAATTCAATTAATAATGTAGGAGAAGGAGACACAATACTGTTCTACGATGATAGTAGGCTAGCACCGCTTTCAGGAGCTGAGGCTAACAACCCTGATTTAGTTTCGCAAATAGCTAAATGGGAGCTAATTCATAATACTGAATTAATAGAAAACCAAGTATTTACAGAAGAGGATTGCTCAGCAGATCCTGTTTACGATCCTAAAGTATGTACCACAGGAGAAGACAGTATTATAGAAAAATACTTTGAGGATGAAGGATTAAAAAGTATTGATGCCGTTGCGGAGAGAACCGATGGTAATGCAGGTTACACTTTCTCAAACAGCGATCAAGGTGAGTTAATTACAAGAGCGGGGGAAGTCGGTACTTGCTCTGCTAGTTATGAAATGGAGATAGATAATGAAATAGTCTCTGAAACGGACGAAGGTAGTATAGATGTTGAAGGCTCTCATAACGGAGGATGTGCAGTAGAGCTTTCTATTGGTGACAGAGATTCTGTTGAGGCGCTTCATTCTGTTGATTTCAGTTTTGATTTCAATGAGTTAGAACCTCAATTTGAAGATAGAGATAATATTGAGACTGATGATAGTTTTGAAGACAATGAAAATGTGAATGAGAGCGGTGACGGAGGACAAGAATCAGTTAACATTTTCACAGCATTCAAAAACTGGATTACTGGCTTGTTTGGAGGCCTGTTATGAAGTTTAAAGCATTAGTTCTGATGTTAATCCTTGTTTTTGCGGCTGGATTGACATCTGCTCAAGATGTAACTATTGATGGATTAGATTTTGAAGAGGTTGAGGCAGATTTTCAGGAGGAGAATATTTCTTTCAATAATAGTTACATGAGTCAAGAGTTGAGTCCTGAAAATGTTTTTGTACCTGATGAGTTGCGTGAGCCATTGATTGATGAGGAGTTCCAGTATGATTTGGTGAGCTGGGATGGTTGGGAAGATGGCGAAGTTGTCAGTGAAGAAGCTGTTTTAACTGTTGGATGGCAGTTTGAAAATGCTCCTGACATTGAGTATGAGTACCCGAATGAGAATGTTTCCTTGCTTTTAGGGAATGACTGGACTGTAGATGATGGAGATTATCCTCAGCATTTCTACAGTCATTATGAGACTACTGAAGCATCTGTGAATAGCAGTGATGAGGCTAGAGTATTTGATTTCGACCTGGTTGACGATAGTGAAGAGGATTATAATGTTTCTTGGAACATTGATGTTTCAAGCCATTATGAACATTTGATTATTAATTATGATTTAGTGTACGAGGAAGAAGGAGATGACTCTATTGTTATTGAAAGTTTTGAAGATGTTTACAGCAGCGATAGACCTGAGAAAGTTAATTTTGAAATAAAAGAGGAACAAATAAATAATACGCATTCTTCTCAAGTCTTGTCACAAGATAATAAGTACAGAAGCGAGTACAGTAGAATAGTTCAGTTTGTTCACGAAAGAGATGTATCTATTGAAGATATTAATACTGAAGGAGTAGTTGATTTAGAAGAAGTTGAAAAAGATTATTCTGAAGATATTAGACCTGAATTAGAAGACTCAGGTATATCAGAGGAATTAATACTTTCCGATGAACAGCACTCTGAGTATAGTGTTTCCACTTACGAAGCAACTATGGGTGAAGACTCTATTGTGGAGATGGAAGCAGTATTTGAGCATCCTGAAAGAATAACTGAGGAAGATGGAGTATCTACTTTAGATTCTAATTATACATACTATGGTTATTTGGTAGGTTCTGGAGGATCATATACTGTTGACTCTTCAGAAGAGTTTTGCGGAGAAGAAGAATTTGGAGTCTTGAACATTGAAGCTACTGCGGAAATTTGTTCTGTAGGAGTAGAGTTTGATGTGGAAGAGTTTAATCTCAAAAGCTCAGGCGATATAAATCATGGATTTAATGAAGGGCCAGATGTAGATATTACATCTTCAGGAGATGTATTGCTTGATGGCAAGGTTGATTTAAGCTCCGATTCAAATGTAGATGATGATGAGCCAAGCGGAGGAGATTTAACTATTACTGCTTCAGGAGATATTTCAGGAGAGAATGGAGAAATAGATATTCAAGCAAGACAAACAGATGATGATAATGAAGGAGGGGATGGAGGAGATTTAACTATTGAGGCAGGAGACATTACTTTAGATAATTATATTATCGATAGTTCTGGAGGACCAGGAGACATTAACTTTTTTGATAGTTGTAGAGAGTCGGGTGATGGAGGTTCAATATCTTTTATAGGTGATAGTGTTGATATAGATGCCGATATTGATACTCGGTCGCCAGAAGTGAGTTGCGGAAACGAGCGTGGCCCGTTCAAAGGCCAAGATGGAGGAGATATTTTTATAGATGGGTTTGCGGTAGAGACTTCAGGCAGTGCATTTATGCGTGGTATGTCCTATGAAAATTATGATGATAGCCGAGATACAACACAAGGAGGAGACGGAGGAGATTTCAAGGTTAAGTCGGAGACTAATATAACTAATAGTATGGAGGTAGAATCAGAAGGAGGTGATTCATTGAGTGGCTCAGGCGGTAGTACAGAATGTCATGTTGGAGGAGACGGAGGAGATTTCAGTTTTAATGGTAGCGAGGTGACTAATGGCGCATCCATTAATTTGGATTCAGGATCTAATTATGAAACAAGAGGGTGCGATAGCAGTGATTTTCCAGAACGAGGATTAGCAGAAATATTATTCACAATAGATGAAGATGTTGATGAAAATGACTTCACAGCCAGAGATGTTATATTCACACAGTTAAACCAGCTTCCAGTAATTGAGGATTTTGAGGAATTGAATAATCCAAATTTCGGTGAGGATGCTCAGGTTCGTTTTGATGCTTTTGATCCTGATGGTGAACCTTTAGATAATATTGAATATGATATAATTGAAGATGGTGAGGTAGTAGTTGATTCTGCTTCCCCTTCTGATCTTTCAGGAGACACATGGGAGAGTCAAGGGTTCGAGATAAACGAGTTCAACAGCGATTACAGTGTAGAAGTAAGAGCAACAGATGACGTATTAGAGACTACTACAGAAACCTCGGACACATTTACGGAGCTTTCATTGGAGAGACCTGATGTATCAGTGAATAGTCCTTTAGAGGTTGGGAGTGTGGAGGCTACATTGGACGGAGACGTACCAAGTTACGGAGATTTCGCTGATGGAGACCTTAACTACTTTTACAGGTACAGGGAAACAGGAGAAACAGAGTGGCAGGAAACCAGTTCTGTAAACTTCTTTGAAAGCAACGATGACTTCAGTAAAAAGGTTGAAGACCTGGACTTTGATACAGAGCATGAATACAAACTGGTAGCTTCCTGGAGCGATGGTGAAGAGGCCTCAGACCTAGAGACTTTTGTCACTGATAACGCTGTGCCTTTTGAGGAGTCAGAGGACTTGGAAATAGTTGATGAAATCTTTGAGGCCGAAGAGGATTTGTTCATTAATGAAGGCGGTAATGTTTCTGTGAACTCTACTTTGGCTGTGGAGAACAGTAACAGCACTGAGTTACCTGTGGAGACTGCAGGGTTTTACCCTGACACTGTTGATGTTTTAGGTGATACTGTTCAAGAGGTTGCAGGTAACTCTGAAGGTAATATCACTACAGTGGTTGAGACTTCTGTTGGAAGCATTGATACCACGTTTTTGGAGACTATAGGGAATGAGCCGACTTCCAGTTTTGACACTGTTGAGTACAGTACTGTAGGGCATGTTGATTCTAATTTTACAAGCCAGGATGATATTATTTGGAAGATTGATCCTGATAACCTCCGTAAGTGGAGTGATAGGGAGTTAGGCAGTGAAGAGTTCATAATTGACGGAGATGAGAGTATCAGTACTGATGTTCAGGTGACTGGTGATGGTATTTGGGCTGTGGCTACTAATGATGAAAGCCTTGAGGAAGGGAGTTATGATTTCACGTTTAGTTATTACTACAGTCAGGATAGTGACGGTAGTTCAGGAGGCGGTGGTGGCGGAGGTACAGTGATAGATGATTCAGATGATGAGGATGAAGAAGTTTTGGAGACTACTATCCATGTTGAGGATCCTAACAGGGGTTTCCAGCAGGATAGAGGCCTGATAAACCATGATATTGGTTTCGGTGAAACCAGTGTGAAGGAGGTTGAGGTCACGAATTTGGATAGTGAGGAGAACCAGTTAGAAGTAAGGGTTCCAGAAGATGATGGTAACATGTTTTGCAGGTATGTCCAAGTTGAGGAGACTATAGGAAGTAACAGTTTCAGTGATCGTGGCGTGTATAACATGCCTCCTAGTACGGAGACTTCGACTCGTTTCATGTCTGTCAGGTATTCGCTGCCTGAGAGAGAAGTTTTAGAAGCAGAGGGAGTGAATGAGTTTAGCTGTGAGTTGGAGACTAAGGCAGGTATCGGTGAAGCCGATTCAATGGTGTTAGAGCCTGATATGGGTGAAGGATTGCTTGAAGGCCTTGGATTCCCTGAACTAGATATGGAGTTGTGGGGCCAAGAGTTCTGTATAGAGGATGATTTAGAGGATCAGTTGGAGAATAACGGTGAAGAATGTGCAGGTGATAGTGTTGAAGGCCCTACTGCATCGGGAGTCGGGTTCATAGCGTTAATCGGTTTGATGAGTGTTGCTGCTGTTTTTTACAGAGACTAACTGTTTTTTAAGGCGGATAGTTCTTTTTCTTAGTTAGAAAATAGCGAACTAGAGTTTGATACTAAAAAAGTTTGAGTGAGAGAGGGCCTGCTGCAGTACTAGATGCAGTCCGTAAGTTGCGGTGAAACCTCTATACCCATCTGCATAAAAAATGCGGGATAAAATCTGAAGGGTTTAAGAGGTGAGTACCTTTTTGTAAAGTAGCGGGGGCAACCTGAGGCGCAGAAAGCGCCAAAACCTGCAGAGGCTCTCTCAATCCCTCTTCCATCTCTCATCTCTTTATAATTTCTTCAATATTTACAGAATTATTATCTAAATAGGTTTCAAGTGTTTCAGGCTCCCGATCAAAACTCGCCTCAGTATAGACCTTGGTAGCTGCACTGCCTAATTCATGGCCTGAACGGATCTGCACTTTCTCCAACGGCAGATTTGAGGCCTGGATAAGGTCTGTTATCCGTATATGCCTGAAAGTATGACTGCTGCGTTTTTCTACTCCTATAGCTTCACAGTATTTCTCTAGGTAGTAGTTTTCTAGTTGAGTATAGTTTTCAGGGAAGAAGACGTTATCCCATTTTTCCCCGTTTTCATCTTCCCATGTGCCTGTTGGCGCTTCTTCAAGTATTTGAAGCGGGATTTCACTTCTGAATTTGACGGTTCTTTCTTTTCCTGATTTGGTTCGACTGGTTGGGATCTTGATGGCTCCATGTTCTCCATACTTTTCTCTTATGTGGGCATGGGTAAGGCGTTTAATCTCTCCTATTCTGAAGCCTCCGCT
>LFCJ01001377.1_pt1 | contig 16839 bp, 33 predicted proteins | sample 643141 | NCBI WGS metagenome assembly LFCJ01 (sample SAMN03766243, study PRJNA286221) | soda lake metagenome | biome: soda lake; feature: Kulunda steppe; material: water; isolation source: sample B1-Br-g2 brine of Lake Bitter-1 | place: Russia: Kulunda steppe | collected 2010-07 | reverse complement strand
GGGGCTCTGCGTGTGAAGGGGGGGCTCTGCATGTGAAGGGGGGGCTCTGCATGTGAGGGGAGCTGCGTGTGAAGAACGAGCATAGCGCCTGCCTTGGCCTAGCGGGGGCAGCGAGCGCTCATGCACCAGCACAATGCTGCAGCCCCTCAAACTGCATGCATCTCTCAGGCCGAGCCCCTGGCCCAGTGGGAGCAGCGCTCAGCTGCCTCCTTCCCCCCTCCATGCGCCAGAGGGGCCCTGCCTGTGATATGCATGCAGTCTGAAGGGCTGCAGCAGTGCGCGGGTGCGTCAACGCTGCTGCCTGTGACGTGGGCTGTCTTTGCGGCATGATTCTCCAGGCCCGGCACTGAAGTGCTAGATGGCTAGGGAAAAGCTACCAGCCCGGCTGTCACCTGAGTGGGCACTGGATGCGCGCGCCACGCACCTGGGCACGTATGATGTCGATGGCTCTCTTTATTTCAGCAATGCTCAGCGTGTTGCGGAGAGCATAGCCGCAGGAGCGCTGGATGTGGGCAACGCGCGTCTTGCCTGTGGGATGAGGGGGAAGAGGGGGAGGGCGCCCTTGAGCACACAAGCCGAGGGAGTGGGACCCTCTGTGTAATAGGGGAGAGTGCAAGTATGTATTTACGCTGACGCCTTGCAGGACAGTATTGATGCCTTGCATGTTGATTGATGCCTTGTAGGGATTGCATGTGCCTGCATCCACATGGTATGCAAATGAGGGGTGATTAAAGAGGAGACATGAACAAGAAGAGGGCCGGACGTGCTCATCAGAGGAGAGAGAAATGGAGGTTGGCAAAGCAGGCACATGGCAACTGCAGGCTTGCGGGCTGGGAGGGATAAGCATAAGTGGTCCTTGCATCTGCGCTTTCCTAATTTAAGCTAAAGCACAGCTGTTGGCATGGGCGCTTCAAGAAAGGGAAAGCAGCCGCGCCCGCTGCATGATGTTATCAGGCAGCGCTGTTATCAGGCGCTGGACTGTGGGTGGAGCCTTTTGCACCCTGACACGCTGACTTGCATGCTCTTGTTCACTCTGGCGCTCGTGCACGCAGAACCTTCTGTACCCTGGTACACTATCCTGGCATGCTCTTGTTCACTCTTGCGCTCGTGCACGCAGAACCTTTTGTGCCCTGGCACACTATCCTGGCATGCTCTTGTTCACTCTTGCGCTCACGCATGCAGAGCCTTTTGTACCCTGGTACACTATCCTGGCATGCTCTTGTTCACTCTTGCGCTCACGCATGCAGAGCCTTTTGTACCCTGGCACGAAGGGGCCACGCACCCATTACTGCTCCTACCCCCTGGGCGACAACAGCAATTTCCTGGGCGATGACAGCAACTGCCTGGGCGACAACAGCAAATGCTTAGGCAATGACAGCAACTGGTAGCTTGCATGAAGTTGGTGCCCGCTTTGCAGATGCGCTGAGAACGACGGCAGTGCCTGTCTCTCCTGACGTTGTGACACCGTCCGCACTCTCTGCACCTGGTAAGGACAGCAGCAGCTGCTGGCTGACATGATGGCCGCGCGTGCTGCCCCTGCGCACCTGGCGTGACAGCAGCGCTGCCTGCCCCCCTCCCCTCCTACCCCACCCCCCACCCTCGCACCCGGGATGACAGCAGTGGCCAGCGCCTTCCAGTTGATCTTGCCATCAAGCAGGTCCAGCCCCCTGTAGGTCACGCCAAACTCCATGAGGCTGCCATGGCCCGGGGTGCCTCGGGTTCCAATCACTTCCTCCATGGTGTCGTATGGGCTGCAAGCAGTGCGCGCATGGCGCAGGCAGCATTACACCCTCTGCTGTGCCTTGGGTGCAAGTCACCTCCTCCTCCAACGTGCTCTCATCTGGTCTGCAAGGCAGCGCATGCGTGCACGGTGCTAACGGTGCCATCCACAGGCCGCAGGCACCTCTTCTCCCAGCAAGCACCCTATACCTCGCCACAGCAGTCACACTGTTCCTCTGAGCACCCTGTACCAATCCCCTGAGCACCCTATACCGTCCCTCTGTGCACCCTACACCATTCCTTTGCGCACTTCCTGCCCAACCCATCCCAGACAGACAGCTGGCATACCCCAACAAGCACCCCCTGCCCAACCACAGCTGGCACCTCATTCCTCATTGCACCCACTGCAAAACCACAGCTGGCACCTCCCATCTCTTCGCACTCAGCACTCACTTCCCAGCGGCTGCTGGCATTTCATTTCTCTTTCCACTCACCTCCCAACCGCAGCTGGCATTTTGTTTCTCTTTGCACTCACCGCCCAATCACAACTGGCATTTTGTTTCTCTTTGCACTCACTGCCCAACCACAGCCAGCATCTCGTCCCCTGGCCTCAAAGCCGCAAACAGCGCGGCAGCAATGGCGTGCGTGCCGCTCATGAACTGGATGCGCACAAGAGCAGCCTCCGCGTCCATGACTTGGGCCATGACCTGCAGCAGCGTGCGCGCACAGCAGCTTATGCTCACACACGCATGAGCGGGCACGCGGCCTGCAGCAGCGTGCACACATTCACAGGGGCACATTTGGGGCGGATAAGCATCAGTACAAAACACATGCTTGGCTTGGTCCCCATTGACGCGTGCTATGTGTGTGTACCAAAAGGGAGAGCATACGCCCCACAAGCACAACAAACATACACAGACAGCGCAGCTATAGCCCAAGCCACCGTTGGTCGTTCCTCACTCCCCATGCTAGCGGACACCGACGAGGAGCCTTGAGTTGAGATGAGCTGAGCACTGCTGGCGTGAGCAGTGCTCAGCTCAGGTACCAACTCAGAGCTCGAGTTGGTGTCGGCCAGCGTCTTGCAGCCCTAGTCCTCACGGCTGAAGCCTTCTCTCACTTGTGCACACAGAGTCGGGCATAATCGACACACGCAAAGGCAGACAGGACAGCTCGCCTTGTCCAGCGTCTCGCGGCTTCAGGCCCTGTCAACTGAAGCCCTTTTACACATAAACACACGCACACGCGCACACAGTCAGACACGAGCGCAGCACACACACACACACAGGCAGACCGCGCAGCTTGCCTTGTCCAGCGTCTCGCGGCCCCAGTCCCCGTGGCCATAGCCGGTGGAGCCCTGGAAGTGCTGCGGCCCCACACGGTGCGCCCTGAACGCGGCCTGCACCTTGCGCAGGTTGTGCGCGACCAGGCGGTCAATGGCCGAGAACACCTTGGTGGCCTGCAGGTGCTCCGCGGCCTCCCACACCTGCGCACGCGCACGTACACACACGGGCCAGGAGTGCTTGCCTGCTTGGCGCCAATCTCCCACACCTGTGGGCGTGTGCACCCACGTGCCTGGAGCATATGCTTGCTTGGCGCCAGGAGCGCACTCTGTTTGGCCCAGGCTCCTGAGCCTGCTTGGTCCTCCCCATCTGAGCGCGTGTGTGCCAGGGGCGCCATTCAGCACGGCCCATTTGGTGCGAGCATTCCTGGCGCGTGTGCACCGCAGCCGGATTCCAGCAAAGACATGTCATCGCATCATGAGGCGAGGATGGCTGACCTCGCTGCCACAGGTCGCGGCGCGCCAAACATTGTGCTCGCGTGTGCTGCCCCTGACTACCAGCCAATTTTGCGTCCCCCGCATGCGAGTTGGTTCCAAATTTGACTGTGGCGGTGTTTGGGTGACAAGAGCGGGCGCGGGAGGGTGCGGGCGCGCCGATCCGCGTGCGCTTGCACGAGGCACCTCTGGCCCGTCTGCCCCTCTGCGCTGATGCGCGCAGGCGCCCCCCGCAGCACAATGCGCCAAGTATTGAGTGCGATGAGCACGCCAAACACCATAAGTGTGCGGAGGAGGGGGCAGGGCAGCGGCGCAAGCAGGTGAGAGCATGATCAAGGTGCATGCAAGCACATGTGTTAGCATCGATTTACCGCATCTTCGAGGATGTGTTGCACAAGTGTTTGAGCATGGAGCGCACAAGTGCCTGCACGCAGGCGTACGTGTGTATGCCGCTGTTTGATGGCTACCTACGCTGAGCCATCACTGCAGCCGCCCCAACCCAGATGGAAGCCACGGGCAACAGGTCCTCAAAGGGGACGACGCTGTAGTGGCCTCACCCCAGCACCAGGGATGTGGGCTTCAGCAGGGCTGCCAAACACTATTGGCCATACGGCCGTATGTGCGCCACTGAATGATAACCCCAGGCCCTTTCACTCACAGGGGAAGTCACCCCAGGCACAGCGCACCGTGCCCACCCTTGCATCTTGCGTATGCGTAAATGGCTCATTGCAGGTGAGCACAGGTGCAGGGACCAGGGGGGATCTACAGAGGGAGAGCACCTTGCAGAAGGGGACGAGGAGGCGCTGGGGTGGCAGGTGCGGTGGAAGCAGTGCAGCCTCAGGCCTTTGAGCACATGCAGGGCTGGTGCCAGAGGTTGGGTGAGGTGAGGGCACACAAACGCTGTACGCGCACACACATGCTTTCACACACATGCTTTTAAACATGCTTACACACATACACACACGCTTACAGACATACATGCTTTTACACACATGCTTACACACATGTTTGCACACACACACACACACACGCCATCAAACAAGGCACGCCCTCCATGCTCGGTGTCTGCACACCGCTGTCCTCAGATCAAGCCTCTGGATGTGGCATGGTCAGCGCCATGGCATGATCAGCGGGTGCAGCGTTGAGCACATCTCGTCTCCAGTACGGGTAAGCACTTCCCATTTCTGCCAGGGCTGCCTGTCCACAGGCAAACAGGGCAGGGAAGAAGTACCCACCCTCCGCGACGGCCGCAAGTGCTGGACTTACCAGCTGTGGAGCAGGCACCGCAGTGATCGTGAAGGGCCTGCGGACAGCTTGACCATCATGCTGGCTCACATGGACCACAGGCTCCGACATGCCGGTTCTTTCGTCACTCCCTGCGCCTCGCGCCATGCCCGCGCTCGCCGCCAGAGGTCTGGGCGCCTCCACAGCTCCCAGGCTCGGCTTCTCTGCAGGCTCTTGGCCTGCTTTGGGCTCGATTCCCTCCTCATTCTTCCAGTTAAAGGTGCGGTTGGCTGAGCGGCGCTCACCTGCGCTCACATGCAGGAGACACACAATCGGATGCGTGGTGAGCGTGTGCGTCCCAGCCTGTGCTAGTCAACCAGAGCAGCTGATTGCTCAATGGCAAGGGTGAATTCCGGTGCCCACAGTCATGCTAGTGCTTTTGCACCCTTGTATGCGTATTTTGTGCGTATGCGTGCGCAGGTGCGCTGGTGTGTGTGCGTGCGTGCATGCAAGTGTGTATGTGCGGTGTGTGTTTTCCACATGTTATGTGTGCGAGTGTGTGTGTGTTTGTGTGTGTGTGTGAGAGAGAGAGAGAGAGAGAGAGAGAGAGAGAGAGCAGAAAACATGTGCTTGAACATGTGCCTTGCCAAGTTTCAAACAGGCTTGGATAGGACAAGCGCAAGCAATTGAGTCACCAAAAATCTTACCTTTTGATATGATCTGGGTTCTAGGAGGGTTGGAGGGCAGCAACCCCGGCAGTCGTGTGCCTCGGGTGAGATGGAGAGGCGGCTGGTTTATGTTTCTTAGCATCAAGACTCTAAATTCAAAAATACATCTTTCATTGTGCACCGGCAACGACCTTTAGCGACCAACGACAATTCTCGTGCAGATCAGGTGGGGGAGTGTGATGAATGTAGACCCAAAGTTCAACCTTATTGCAGAAAAATGAAATGAATTAATCGGATTCACCGCGCTTATCTGCAATAGCAGTGAGCAGATGAGCGAATGAAGCTACCTTTCCTCTTGCTTTTGGCAATATGTCTGGAACATAATGAAGCTTACATCACATCAGCCCCAGATGTGTGCACAAAGCCACATCTTCCAAAGCAGATGTGGACGGACATGGAAGACAGGATGGATGAGGAGGGGAGAAAAGTGTGGAGGTAGGTATGTTTGTATGCTGCGTCTCTCAGCCAGCGCGAGCACAGCGTGTGCACAAGGATTTGTGCACAAGTGCAATCAATGTGCAATCAGATGCGAAGGGTTGAGTTTTGCAATAGAGCACGATAAGTCATGCTTTGTTAAGTCTTCCAGCTCTTTATTTGATAATGATGCTCCCGCTGAGACATATGCACTTCCATATGCCAGAACTGGCAATCAAGTGATTTGTTGGACCTTATTTGCTTGTAGGGATGAGGCTTGGGAAATGTTTGTCTTTGGATGGCGGCAATATTTGGAGAAGGCCTATCCAAAGGTGCGTGGTTCTTGATATTTAATTCCTTTCCCAAGGCATTTTTCTTCAATTCGTGTGCGCTTTGCTGTGAGGGTTGTGCTGCATACTGTGCACAGTTCATCTGTGTATGGCAGCTCATGGGAAACACACCGTCCTGCCACACCTTGTAAAGCAGGGCCGTAAGAGCATGTGCAATCCTGTGTTAACCCACAAACCTCTTGCCCTGTAACCTTTTGCTCGTGTGATGCATCTTGCCAGGACAATCTGCTACCTTTGAGCTGTTCGGGACAAGATTGGCAAGGCGGCATCGGTATCACCCTTTTTGACGTTCTGGACACGCTGATGGTGCGAGATCACCACCTGTTTTCTGGCTTGACCGGGTAGAAGGGGTTGGCACCGTAAAAGGAAGTCACACTCACTCACATATGGCATGGGCTATGGGAATCAAAGCTTGTGCGCTGGAATACTGGTACACGTTTTGATCTCTGTGGATGAACCCAGGTGCACTAGGTAGATGTTCAGCCTGCGCCTTTCTGAAACACACGCACTAACAGTGTGTGTATGATTGCGAGCAAGATGTGTGTCAGCACAATGCCTCTGGCACCCCTCAGTCTTTGAGCGTCCTTGCACTCAATGTGCTACAGGGTCCTTTATAAGGTCTCCTTACGCTTTGTTTAGGGTTGGGATGTGCTGGGAAAAATCCCATGCTAAGCCAACATGAGAGAGGGCCAAAGGGGGTTAGTCTGCCGTGGGCGGCCCCTTCAGCCTCTCTGTGGGGCTTTCACAGTCTGACATCTGAGATGTCACATCTCACACTTGCCCGTGCTTATTTAACTCACCTAATGCAGTTAACTCAGCATACCTCACGCTTGTATTTGCTCACTCAGCAAATCAGCTTGCTTGATGCTTCAAGGCATACGTTCATGTCCGTACCTGCAGCTCATGAATCAAAAGGCTGATGTGGAGCAAGCTCTGAGGCAGATGGTGCCTGCCACTAGCTTTGATGTGAATGCTCAGGTCCGCAACGATGCATGCTTTGATAGTGTGATGCCATTGTTGATACCTGTGATGGTGCATTTCAATGGACGTTGTTAGGACCCTTCGTCCTGACAACTCATTTGATTTACAACAAATACTGTTCACTGGGGCAAGGCCCAGCATGTGGAATGATATGATCCTGGCAATTGCTAGAATGATGTGAAAGCAATGTCAGTTGGCAATTTGCACTCTGTGGGAGCGTCACACTCTGAAATCAACGCCATAGCGCGCCCACCATCATGGTTGTCACAAGCAATGCTGCCATGCAGTCGCGTTCAAAGTGTACAACATACACGCGATGCGCGTATGCACATTTCTCTGAACCATCAAACATTTGTGCCCTGCACGGTCCTTTCCCCACTTTTCCCGCATTTAGTTTCCAACTGCTCAAAAAAGTGAACAAATGCCTAAGCAGCTGATTTTTAATTGCGGCGGACACGTACGGAACAGGTGCATGTATTTGAGGTAGTCATCCGTGTTTTGGGGGGCCTTCTGTCAGGGCACTTCCTGCTGGAGCACTCAGAGGTAGGGAGGGGCCTGGCATGCGCAGAGTTTCTTGGCATGCCAGATTCTGCCCAAGCCTTACCTGTTGATGTGATTAGACCTGGTGCATGGCACACCAAAGTCTTCGCTACAACCTATAGCAAGTACAGATGTGGTGTCAAACTAATGGGTTCACGCTTCTTGCGTTAAGAAATGCGTGTCCTTGTCTTGCATCTTTTAAGGTCAATGAGTGTTGTGCTGGCTAAGGTGCCAATGACACTGCAGTGCAGTACAGTTTTTGCGTTGTGGAAACGCAAAATACCACAAATGATGGGACGCTGCACACGATATGCTGCTCCTCAAGCACACTCATCCGAAATGAGCAAATTCACATTCGCTGTCAGACATGACATGTCAAATCAAGCGAAAAGCCCCGCGAGGGAGTGACTGCACAAAATGAATAACGCACGTTGCAAAAACATTTTTTGCATTGGACAGTTGGGTGTTGGATGTACTGTGGTCTACTGCAGGCATTCCCTCAATACGATGGCCTCCTCCTTGACAAAGCCATCGAGATTGCCCATCGATTGCGGCCTGCATTTGACTCTCCCACGGGCCTACCTTACCTATTTGTAAACCTGCAGAAGGTGTGTTTGCTTTCGTTGCATGGCTTAAAAAAGATCCAGTCCCCATACAGACCTGGGAGTTTTTGGGGATTCGACAGAAGCTGCTGATAAGCTGCTTGAAGGTGGGATTACTTTGCCTGTATCTATCGTTTGCTGGGATATATCAGCTGAAAACGAAGGAGCAATTGAGCACAGGATCACGGTTAAAGAGTTGTAAGAGGAGAATTGCTCAAATCTGATGCCATGGAAATCCTTCCTTGACAGAACAAACAAATGACTTTGACAATCAGTTGTCCGTAGAAAGGAACGGCATGATACAAACGCCAGGCACATTCTCTACACCTTAACCCACACACATGCAAACCAACCCGTACTGCCCCCTCCTCCCATTACACACACACACACACACACACACACAGCATCCACAATTTCCCACACAGCATCAGCCCACTGTCCGGATCCACAAAAGGCTTCAGTTTGCACGAAGGCTCGCCAGATCCTGTACATGGTCAGCCACAGCTGCCCTGCACCATCAAGGCATATGCTTGGACACAGCTCAAACCAAACCCACACACCACTCAGACCACACCCGCGCACGGCTTTGGAAACCCCACCCGTGCGCCACAAGCACTGGCTAAACCCGTACACCTCTCAGGCTTGACCCCCACATCCCACTGTTCTACCTGCTCTTCACCCATGCTGCACCCACCCTGTAACTCTTTTCTATTTTCTGTTTGTTAACCTGCATGATGGCAGGGCAAGCTCCCCACCGTGGAGAAGAACAGCAACATCACTTGCACAGCGTGCGCGGGGACCCTGTTGCTGGAGTTTGGATACCTTTCAGCACTCACAGGGGACCGCCAATGGGCACAGCTGGCGGACAGTGCTGCCAAGGTGCCCAAAACATGCGCTTTGTTTGTGCATGTGTTTGTTATTGTCTGGGCTGGCAGCTGTGCACGCTAGCTGGCATCGTTGCTGGGATAGAATGGCTGTGGATGAAAGTCCAAGTAGGCTTGCTGAGACATGGCTCACTGGATCCTCCTGGAGGATGCATGCAAGGATGGGACTCTTTGCCTGTTTGCAATACACACGCACGCATGCCAGGACTGTGCAGGCACAGATTTTTTTGCGTAGATGCCTTGCATGTTGTGCAGCGCGCCCCTGTGGCTTGTAGGTGCAAACGATGATGCCCTGCACAATGTGCAGTGCATTCGCCTTTGTGGCTTGTAAGTGCATACGTAAATGCTGCACATACTGTGCACTGCGCCTACTGCTGTAGCAGCAGCACCTTGTGCCTAGGGTTGGCCAATTTCCGGTGAGAGCCACAAACATGAGGCTCCTGCCTGAGCTCCCATAAGAGAGGCACATGCATTAAATTGCAGGTATGAGCTTTTGAAAAAAAGCACAAGCTGTGAAGCACAAACAGGTTTCACAGCCAAGACTGACAATGCACAGGAATGGGATTTCAGAACGCCAGGGGCCGCTGCTTTTGGCGGGAAGCATACGAACGCATGCACACGCCCACGAACACACGCGTACAGGCCATGTTTGCCCAGCGCTCCAGCTTGGGCCTTGTGGGTAGCTCCGTTGATGTGCACAGCGGTGCATGGCGGGACAGGGAAGCCACCTCCGGGCCTGGCGTGGACAGCTACTATGAGTACCTGCTCAAGGTGCGGGCCTGCCCTGTGTTGCCTGCCTGCTCACCGCGCATGCCTGCTTTGGATTCGGGTGTTGGACCTCACATTGCTATGGCGCCCTACAATGGTTCCCCGCAAGGGGTCCAGCAGCGCCTCTAAACAACGGCTCCTGACAGCGGTTCCCAACAACCTGCCCCAAAGGAGTGGCTCACGCCAATCATTTCCTTGTTGCGACAGCTCCTTACTGTGACTCCTTGGAGTGAGCTCCTTGCGGTGACTCCTTGGAGTGCGCTCCTTACGGTGACTCCTCAGAGTGCACTCCTTTTGATGTGAATCCTTTTCATGACAAGAGCCTCCTCTCTCCTAGGGACATTTCCTGATTTCTGGTCCTGGCTTGCACTTGTGGCCGCGGCGCCTGTGACGCTCTTTGCGCAGAGCTACCTGATGTTTGGCAACATGGAGCACTTGGACATGTTCATGGATTTATACTCCAGCGCGATGCTCCAGCTCAAGGTGCGTGCTTGTGTATTTGTGTGTGTCTGTGTGGAAGTGGTTGTGGGGGTGTGAGGGTGGGTGTGAGGGTGCGCAGGGTATGTGAGAGGGGCTTGCGCATGTGAGGGTACTGTGATGAAGCCCAGCTTTGCCAGCTGCCAAGTGTGGTATGCATACCTTCACTTGCTGAGGCCTCAGTTTGCCACTGCTGCAGACCCTTCCGGGCCCTTCCAGGCAGATCCTCCCAGGCCCTCCAGAGCGCTCAGCCCTCCGAGCCACTCAACCCTCCTAGGCACTCAGCCCCCTGCCTTTGCCTGTTCAAACTATCGCACTTGTCATTTACATGTGCATGCGTGTTGGCCTTTGGAGGGCTCTTCTGCTGTTTGCACCTCTCCTTCAAGGCCGCGATTCCTTTGGCTTAGCACTGCTGACACGTGTGCGCCTTCTTTTGCACAGCACTTCTCACTATTATGTCACATGTTCGGCTCAGCAAATCTAGCATATGTATGCCATCTTTGGCCCAGCATTGCCCACACATGTGTGGGGGTGCATGCTGTTTGCGTTGTGCTCCATGTCCCTGCAAGGCAGAGGTTGTTTTTGACAGCATGTCCCTGCCAGGCAGAGGTCCCTGCCTGGCAGACGTGGTTCTTGGCAGTATGTCCCTGCCAGGCAGAGGCACTTCTTGGCAGCATGTCCCTGCCAGGCAGAGGCACTTCGTGGAAGCACGTCCCTGCCAGGAGGAGGTAATCTTTGGCTGCGCGTCCCTGCGAGGTGGAAATTATTTTTTGGCACGCATATGCCTGCACATGTTGCTTGTGCAGTTGTCGCCATCCTTGGACGGCCATACCTTCCTGGCAAGTGCTCACATGGACTCAGGTCGCCTGCTGCGCGTCTTCATCAGCAGCTTGGCTGCCTTCTGGCCTGGCATGCAGGCGCTGTGTGGTGGGTAGGGCACGTGCTGGGCGCGCAGAGGCTCTGTGCGGTGGAAAGGGCGCTGGTAGGGCACGCACAGCTCTGTGCTTTGGGGTGGGCAGTATCCTGGCTGGGCTCGCAAACTGTTGTGTGGAGCGGGCAGCTCACTGGCTATAGGCGTGCAAGCACTGCTTGGATGACAACGCACTGGCTGCACAGGCTAGCCACGTGTGCGTGGATGTGCCTGTGGGGGTAGCTAATGCAAGCGGTAGGCAGGTGCGCTCAGCGCGCAAGCATGCAAACTCAGTACCAGACAGCATGCCACCCTCCCCCCCTGCCTTGCTCAGCGCCAGCCAAACCCATCATCAGCCCCCGCAGTCTTTTGCTTCCCTGCAAGCTTTTTCACCAGACAGCATGCCCACGGCCTTTGCACCGCCTGTGTGCAGCACGCCCACGGCCTTTCCATCCACGTGCATGCTTTTTGCCTGTGCGCGTTCCGTGGGTGCAGGTCTCAGGAAGGAGGCAGTGGAGCTGCATGACAGCTTCTTGGGGGCGTGGCGTGAGTTTGGGTGGCTGCCAGAGATGTTTGGCCTTGACCTGAAGGCGGTGGACCCCAATGATCCTGGGTGTGTGGCCAGGGTGGGCTTGTGGAGCACTGAGGGTGTGGCAAGGGCGTGTGGCGAGGGTGGACGCACAGATTTCTGGGGCTGTGGCGAGGGTGGGCTTGCGGGGCTCTGGGGATGTGGCAAGGGTTTGTGGCGATAGTGAAGCCGCAACTTCTTGGGGGTGTGGCAAGGATATATGGCAATAATCAAATAATTCTAAGGTGCTGGCATGTGTGTGTCAAGGGTGGACTCATTAGGCTTGGGGGGTGCTTTCAAAGCCTCTTCTTGATCCGTCCATTCCATCCACCGCCAGTTAACTCGTTCATTGGTTCTTCCTTTGCTTGATCAGTGGTAACCACTATCTTGATCAGGGTTTAAGCCTGCCCCATGGTCAGCCCCCTCATGGTCAGAGATTGGGGTCGACAACCTGCTGTGGAATGTCATCGCCACAGGCCGCCCTTGCTCTGAAACACATGTGCACGCGCAGGTACCAGCTACGTCCGGAATCCATCGAGAGCAACTTTATCCTGCACGCCCTCACCAAGGATCCCAAGGCAGGTGCTGCTTTTGAAGCGTGCTGTTCAAAACTCAAGGATCCCGAGGATCCCACGGCAGGTGCTGCTTTTGATGCGCGCTTTCCAGAACTCCCCTTTACCGGCAAGCTGAAGGCAGCCAGCAAGCCCAGCCGGTTGGTGCTGGCTGGCAGATACTTGGCAGCCCAGCCAGCGAGGCAGGTGCTGCGTTTGCTGCATGCTTTCCAAACATCCCCTCAACAGTGATTCCTGGCCTTGGTATCTCCCTCAAAAATTCATGGTCCTGGCTTCTTCAAGAGGTGAAGACGGTTGTTGAGCGGCAGCTGCCGCTGAAGAGTGCTATTATATCCAGAAGACATGAGCATCCAAGCATTCATGACACCGTAAACAAAAGCAGAAACTAGGTCAAAAAGGGTTCCCAGCTATTACGTCCAGAAGACACGATCATCCTCCCCACATGCATTTTACAGTAAATGAAAGCAGATCCAAGGCCAAAGAGGGTTCAAATTGGTGCTTGACGTGTCTATGCCCCCTGGCAAGGGCTCCCTACACTCTGCAACATCAGGAGACCGTCTCCTAGATTTGCTGCTTGCGTGCAGTACCTGGACGCGGCGCGGCGCATCCAGCGCATCCTGAACACGCACAACCGGGTGAAGTGCGGCTTTGCTGCAGTGAACAATGTGACTACCGGTAAGTGAGGTGGAGGTTTGGGTATGTCTTCCTTACAAACATCAGTAATAGTTGCACACAGTTGGAAGAGGGATGTACACCCACCTGCATCTCAGGCCTCAGCTCTGGTGCGCTTGTGGCAATGATATAGCTGTGCTCTTGTGTCCTGTCTCCATTTGTTTCCCTTGTCGCTTGGTGTCCTGAAAGGCGTACACCACCAGCCATCTGGCTTTCCTATAAGGTGCATGTTATCAACAGTGGTTCCACATAGGGCATCGTGACTGGCACGCGCTTTGCACAACATTGGGCATCTTGACTGGCACGCGCTATGCACAACATAGGGCATCTTGACTGGCACGCGCATTGCACAACATGCCCAGCCACTGTGGCCCTCAACTTGCGGCACATCAGTTGTGACACGGTGTCTGCCTGGACTGTCCTTGAATCAGGCACTTGGTGAACAAAGGAAAGAGCAAGAAGGCTGCTCAGGCAGTTAACACGCTTCCAATGTTGAAATAAGGAGGAGGGCCGACCTAGGGACGAGGAACCGGTGACTCCTCCACAGAAAAATATGTACAAGCGGACACAGTCCCTGCATGCCAACACAGCCCTGCATGCCAACACAGCCCCTGCATGCCAACACAGCCCCTGCATGCCAACACAGGCCCTGCATGCCAACACAGCCCCTGCATGCCAACACAGCCCCTGCATGCCAACCCTGGGATGCCTTCCGAGGGCCTGGTCACAGCACTCACCATCACCCTCCCGCAGGGCCTGCTGCTCTGGTGCCTGGGCTATGGCAAGGGCATGCGAATGTCTGGGCATGCGCAGGTGGCCATGCTGACATGCAGGAGAGCTACTTTTTGTCGGAGACGGTCAAGTACTTGTACCTCACATTCACCGAGGGCAGTGATGCCCTGTTGGACTACTTCATCTTCTCCACCGAGGGCCACGTGCTACCCCCACTGCCCCCTCCTGATGAGGTGCTTTGTTGGGAATCATGGTGTCAAGGTGCTCTTTGTACTTCCCCGTCCCCATCATCTGGCACGCATGATGATCCAGCCAGCAGCGCATGGAGCATGCTTATCTGGAGCATGCAGCTGTACAAAGCGTGCCTTGCAAGCGCGCCTGCACAGTGCGTGCCTTGAGCATGCACCTGCACAACGCTTGCCTTGAGCACGCACCTGTGCAACGCTTGCCTTGAGCATGCACCTGCACAGTGCATGCCTTGAGCATGCACCTGTGCAACGCTTGCTTTGAGCACGCACCTGTGCAACGCTTGCCTTGAGCATGCACCTGTGCAACGCTTGCCTTGAGCACGCACCTGTGCAACGCTTGCCTTGAGCACGCACCTGTGCAACGCTTGCCTTGAGCATGCACCTGTGCAACGCTTGCCTTGAGCATGCACCTGTGCAATACTTGCCTTGAGCATGCACCTGTGCAAAGCGTGTCTCAAGAGTGCACCTGGACAAAGCGTGCCTTGAGCGTACACCTGTGCAAAGCGTGCCTTGAGAGCGCACCTGCACAAAGCATGCCTTGAAAGCACACCTGTACACTTGCCTTAAGCGTGCACCTGCACAACGCATAGCATGCTTGCCTCAAGAGTGCACCTGTGCGGCGCGCAAGCGGCGCCTGGGAGGTCTTTTGCAACAACCTATGCACATGCACAAACATGTACGCGTGCGCACAAACCATCATCGCCTCTGAGTGAGATCAAAGTGTGCAACACCCATCTCCCCATCGGCGCTTATGTTTCCGCATTTCTGTAAAGCGCGACAAGCTGCCATGCCGTTCTGGCTGCCATGCAGGAGGCAGCAGCAGCAGAGAATGCAGCATACCAAGCAGCTGTGCTAGAAGGCGGCCTGGAGGATGACTGCGCCAGGCTCTGCCGGCCTGCAGACCCGATAGAGCAGGTTGGTGTAGGGGAAGGGACTTGCAATGGCACCCCTCAAAGTGAGGGTGCCATAAGGGAAGCTGGTGCGGCCTGGTGTTGCCAGTGGCTCAAATAACCATAATAACAAGCTTGTCACCCACTTAAAAAGGCAAGTCTGGTCCACGCGCTGTACTCAAAAAAGTTTTCCTGCGGCATCCAGAGGCCTCTCCTCACCCCACCCCATCCAAAAAGGGGCACCAATCTGCAGTCCCCCATGGCTTGCCCCCATGGTTTTCGCCTCACAGCTGCATGTTTCCTGCTGTGCCGCGCAAGTGTGTTGTGGCTAAGTCCCACCCCCATTCCAGCCGCTTCTCAGAGTGGGGCATTGACAGCATCCTCAGAGTGGGGCTGGTGCTCCAGTCACGGCTAAGGAGCTGCTAGACACCGGCAGGTGTGGGGATCTGGCAGATGTCGGAAGGTGTGGATGGAGTGCCCTCTCTAGGGAGCAGTTCCATCAGATCATGTCATGCATCCAACTTGCAGGCAGAGGCCTTGGCAAAGCTGCAGGCAGGGTTCCCGTTGCTGCACTTCAACCCCAAGGATGCGCTGCTGATGCAGAGGCGGCGTTGCGTTGCGTGCGCTCAGGTATGTGTGCGCTCAACCGCGTTGCAAACTCCATTTGGAGTGTGGACTCTTGAGTGCACTGGGCAGAGGCTGGGTCCTGCCTGCCTGCATGCACAACAATTGCATATGCCGCCGGGTGTGGCATGAAATGACAGCTGCATAAAGCCACGGAGTGCTGTGTGCTCACTGCCAGGGTAGTGATGGCTACGTGCACACCGCCTGTGCAGGTGACACGCCACATGAAGGCGCAACCTGGCCCAGAAGAAGCGCTGCGCACGAAGATTGAACAGCTGTCAATGGATGTGCAGCAGGGTGGGTGCGGCATGCCAAGGCTGGCCAGCTGTCGGTCGATGTGCAGTGGTGCAGGTGCACTGTACAGGAGGCGAGGAGGTCATAGGGAAATGGAACATGGATGCTGATGCTGGATCTGCAACAGGGTGATGAACTTCATGACTCATGACTCATGAGCAAGAGGGGTGCTGGAGGCTCTCATGCCCGGTGGTTCACAGTTTTGCCCGAGCTCATGTGCGTTCCACAGCCTTGCACATCCGCAAAACACTCAATAGTTGCACACCCAGGAATCCTTGCATGATTGCCCACAGCAACTCGCTAGCACATGTACCGTATGTGACATACACACCCCCTACTGTCAACCCCTTTGATCCTCTCTCCCGCTTCGTGACGCAGGCACATTTCCTTGGGCTTGCACACGCCAACCAGCGCTTGCGTGCGCTGAGGCACGCACGTGCCAGCTTACACGGCCCTGCACTGAGGCATGTATGCGCCAGCTGACATAAATGTGCCGCATGCATCGAAAACTGTGCATCACACTGATGGCAAACCCCGCAGACAGGCACATCACAAACTCTAGCAGTGAGGGGTGTGGTATCTGTTCGCCACCCACTCACATTAATCTGCACTGAGGCATGCATGCCTCAAAACTAACGTATGCACGCGCAGGCCTGGAGCAGAGCCATGCCCCAAAACTAACATGTGCACGCGCAGGCCTGGAGCAGAGCCATGCCTCAAAATTAACATATGCACGCGCAGGCCTGGAGCAGAGCCAGGTGCTGTCCCAGGTCATTTGTTATGTTGGCGTGGACGTGGACACAGACAAGCTCTGGTGTAAGAGCCTTCGGTCCGTCACAGCACGTGACCTTGAGGTGGGCAAAGTCTG
>LFCJ01001375.1_pt1 | contig 16858 bp, 17 predicted proteins | sample 643141 | NCBI WGS metagenome assembly LFCJ01 (sample SAMN03766243, study PRJNA286221) | soda lake metagenome | biome: soda lake; feature: Kulunda steppe; material: water; isolation source: sample B1-Br-g2 brine of Lake Bitter-1 | place: Russia: Kulunda steppe | collected 2010-07 | reverse complement strand
TCAACCCTGGCGCTGGCAGCAGCAAGCGCGATCGTGGCCCTTCTTGTCATTTCTCCGATGTTCTGGCTGCTCTGGCAGGCAGCAACCATCGAGCCGTCCGTGGCCATCGACGTCCTCATCTCCTCACAGACGGCGTGGGTGACGGTAAATAGTCTCCTATTGATGGGACTTGTCACCCTCTTTTCGATCGTTCTCGGCGTCCCGCTGGCGCTTTTGACGACCCGAACGGATCTTCCCTACCCGAAGGTTTGGACCGTCATCGCCGCGCTCCCGCTCGTGATTCCGAGCTACATCGGCGCAATCGCCTTCGTCGGGATGTTCGGCTCCGGTGGCGAACTCGACTCGCTGTTTGGGACGACAATCCCCACCCTCGATGGGCTTCCCGGTGCGGTGTTCATCATCACCCTTTACACCTATCCCTACGTGTTCCTGACGACTCGAGCAGCGTTGCTGTCGATGGATAGCTCCGTCGTCGACGCCGCCAGAACGCTCAACGCCACGCCGGTAGAGGCGTTCCGTCGGGTCACGTTCCCACAGATCAGGCCGGGGATTGCAGCAGGCGCGTTGCTCGCGGCGCTGTATGCAGTCTCCGATTTCGGGACGCCAGCGTTTATGAACGCGAACGTTTTCACCAGTACGATCTACTGGGAGTTTAGCAATTTTGCTGTCGAGTACGCTGCTTTGCTTGCGCTTCAGCTCGTCGCCATCGTCGCCATCGTCCTCGTCATCGAAGCCGGGATTGGCCGCGACGAAAACGCAACCGGCGGCACGACCACCGGCAGCCCCATTCGACTCGGTAACTGGAAGTGGCCTGCAATGGGCTTTGTTTCGGCGATCGGCATCCTCACCCTCGTCGTCCCCGTCGCCATCTTTACGAACTGGCTGGTTCGAAGCGAAGGCGACCCGATCTCCTCGTTTGAGTTTCAGTGGGAGTTTGCGATCAACTCCGTCTATCTGGCACTGTTGGCCGCAATCGTTGCCTGTCTCTTTGCTCTTCCAGTCGCCTACTACTCCGGTCGAGCCAACACCGTCGTCTCACGAATCTTAGAACGAGTGACCTACATCGGCTTTGCCGTTCCCGGAATCGTCATCGGACTCGCACTGGTATTTTTGGGCACCAGAACCCTCCCATCGCTGTACAGAGAAGGCGTCATATTGCTCGTCTTCGCGTACGTCGTTCGGTTTCTCCCACAAGCCGTCGGAACAATGCGCGCGTCAGTACTGGGCATCGACGACAGCATGCTCGAGGCCGCAAAGACCCTCGACGCCGGACGGTTCGAAACGTTCAAACGGATCACCCTGCCGTTGATCATGCCTGGCGTGATCGCCGGCAGTGTCCTCGTCTTTCTGACCACGATGAAAGAACTCCCGATCACGCTCATGCTCCAGCCGATCGGCATGGATACCCTGGTAATCGTCATCTGGAACGCTCAAAACGCACTTGCCTACCGGTATGCAGCTATCCCAGCCCTGCTTTTGATTCTCATCTCAGGGCTGTCGATGCTCTTGCTCCTTCGACAAGAAGGTGGCAAAATCAGTTAGCGGGCCACATTGATCTCGCCAGTGACTGTGACGGTACGGTGTGTGGCTATATTGGCAACAACAGCGCCCCTGCGGGGAGATCCGCACGCTTAAGTCGCTGCCGAAAGTTGTTCACAGTAATGGACTATTCGCTCGAAATCGAGGAGACGCCGGCGACGATTCCGGGTGGGACCGGCGTACTGTTGCTCCACCCGAGCACCGGCGAAACCGACCGTATCGACACCGACTTCTTCAAAACCGACACTGATCACTTTCTCGTCATCTCGACACGGACGACCGCTCGAGAAGTCAAACAAAAACTCGAGTACTACGACGTCGACGAAGAACGCGCCGAGATTCTCGATACTTTAAGTATCGAACGTGGCTACTCCCGACGACAGAGCGATACCGTCCACTACGTCGCCGCACCCGACGACGTCGACGGTATCGTCGAACACATCGACGGCTTCCTCGAGAACAACGACGGCAAACTCAGAATCAGCTTCGACTCCGTCACCGAACTGGCCTACTACGCCGGCGAGGACGAGGCCCTTGCTGCGGTCGAACGCATTCTCGGTTTGCTCGAAACCTACGACGCCATCGGCCTCTTTCATCTCTCGGAGGACCCACACGACAAAGCGGTCGTCGACGAGTTCCGCGCGCTATTTGACGGTGTAATCGACCTCGAGGAAGACGGAAGCGTCGACGCCGAGTTCTGACTGCCACGAACCTGTTACGGTTCGACCCTTTATATTACTCCGCAAGCGACTCGAACGTTTTTTCCGCCCATTTAATCGCATACTCTGGACCGTGCTCGCGATAGGCGTCGGTATCGAGGGCCGCAAACGGTGCCGGCAGTTCGATCGCATGTTTGATCGCTGCACATGCCAGTTCCGTCGCATCCGCGAAATCGGTGTCACCACGGGCAACTTCCCGCGGGAGCGACGAGACGCGGCCCTCGAGTCGCGCACCCGCATCCTTCCAGGCCTCGAACAGTTCCGGATACTCTGTCTGCCAGCTTCCAAACACGTCCCGTGTCTGTAAGCCGATCCAGCCGTCAAAGGCCGCAGCAGCAATCTGATACGTGTTGTTCGGGCCCATATCGATGACCCGGTCAAGTTCGCGTAACTCGGCTTCGAAAAAGCCGATGAAGTGTTCCGGAACGGTACACCCGAGTTCGACGAACGCTTCTGCAAGCAAAAAGTCGACGAACGAATCGGGCGAGCCTGTAATTCGCGGTTTCACGAGCACGACCGGCGGCCCAGTCTGGCGCGTCCAAACGACACTGCCATCACCGGGCATCCCAATCGTAAACGTCGAACTCGCATACTTTACGAGCAGCGACGGCACATCGGACGGAAGCCACGCCGCCTGATAGCTCGCCGGCTCGAGGGAGTCGACGACGAGACCGAGTTCTTCAGCCTGCGCTGGAGGCAACGTCTCGAAATCCCGCTCGCAGTCGAAAACCTTCGCGTCGGGTGCGTGTTCCGCTCTAATCGCTTCGACGTCGCTCGAAATCGCTCGAGGCTCGAACATTAGACGAAGAGGGTCTGGAAAATGATCAGAACTGACAGGAGTGCCGAAACACCGATCGTTCCGAGAACGATCTTGGTTGCAGTGCTCATACTCGAGGCCTATCACCCGCGTCGCATAAATCCATCTGTCTATCGCCGAGTTGCAGGACACTGAAAGCCAATATTACCCCTCCGTTTCGACTGGAGAGTGCTCCGCACACACGAGGAAAGAAAACAAAATCGTAGTACCAAAACAACGGGTCAGTTATTCGTCGCTATTACGCCAGGAGTCGGGGACGTCGATAACGTACCGGCCGTCTTCTTTGAGCGAAATGATGTATTCTTCTCGGTTGTACAGTTCCATGAGATTGAGTTCGTACTGCCCGGGTTGGACGATTTTGATACTCTCGAACTGTTCGTTGAGTTCCGCTCTGAGCTCCTCGATAGAGGGCGTCTCGCCCGTCGGTTCGCTGACGACACGGCCATGATCTGGCGGATGTTCACCCTCCGTATCTGGGGGCGCTACAGTTTCGCTCGAGTCGGCATCCGAACCGGTCGTTCCCTCGACTGGTTCCGTTGGTAACGAATCCTGTGAGACGACGCCGCGTCTGGCATCCGCTTGCGCTGTGTCTTCTCCGATCGAGGTGTCCGAACGTGTCGCAGTTTCTTCGCTCGAGGGCTCCGTGCGTGCTGTCTTTTCACCGGAGTCTACTGGCCGGTCGTCAGTGGCCTCTTCGTGGGAATCAGTCCCTGTTGGCGTCGAATCGTCGCTACCTGTCCGATCTTCGGGACGACGTGCTGTATCGGGCCACGCCGCAAAGTCGCTCGTATCCACCGTTGGATGGTCGGTCTCGTCGCTTCGTTTCGAGACCCACTCGCTTACCGTCTCGGTATCTCGAGTACGCTCGCGTTCGGACCGATCTGCAGCGTTGACCTCCCAACTCGATTCACCTATCGGGTCAGCGTCACCGTCGGACGGACGTGAATCGGTTCCATCATCGAGACAATCGGAGTCGTCGTCGGAACGAGTGGATGTCTCTGAGCCAGCCGATTCCGTGGTAGATCTAGCCGGGGTGAACTGGAATTTGTTTCCACCGCAGTCCGGACACCCCGAGAGCATCTCCTTCGAGCCGTCAGGAAACGTCCGTCCGCAGTTTGTACATTCGTGTGGCATTAGCTTCGGGACACGAGCGTACTGATGAGCGTTTCGTCTTTGTGTAACGTTTCGATTCGGTTCGCCGGCCCAATCACGGTGAGTTTCGCACCCGACTCGTCGTTGCCCATGATTCGTCCGAGCAACGACGAGTTCGAGGACTCACCTTTGGGATAGGTCTCGATTTCAATCCCGTTGAAGCCGTCGGGGTTAATTTCAGCCATCGTCGTCTCGATGAGTTTGCTCTCTTCGTCAGGCGTCAACCCTTCCTCTAAGATGACGATATTGCCGTCGTGAACGCCGTCTAAGATCATCCGGATTTTCTCCATTGTGGCCAGCTCGTTCATCCGTTCGCCACTTATCAGATCGATCTGGATTCCATCCGATCCATCAGAGTCGTTCGTTGCTGTAGGCATCAGTGATCACCCGAAATACGCCGCGATAGCGTCGTATACTTCGTCCATATTGTCGCCTTCTTTCGCCGACAGCGGGACAGTTTTGTGCTGTGGGAAGGCGTCTTCGATCCGCTTGACACTCGACTCTTCGAGGTCAATTTTGTTCGCGAAGATGAGTACGGGAAGGTCCCGGGATTCGATAATCCCAATCAGCATCGTGTTGACCTGCGTAATCGGATCTTCTGCGCTGTCGAGGACGTAGATGACACCGTCGACGTCTTCGCGAAGCCAGTGCATCGCCTCGGCGACGCCTTCGGTTGCTTCTCGCGACCGGCGAATCGCGTCTTCTTCTTCCATTTCGTCGGTAAACTCTTCGTAATCGACTTTCGTCGTTACGCCAGGTGTATCGACGATATCGATGGTTACCGACTTGCCGTTGCGTTCGATCTGTACGTTCTCTTTCCTGCGCGCGCGTCGCGTTTCGTGCGGAATGTGACTCTCCGTTCCGATGGCGTCACCAGTCCAATCTCGAGCGATTCGGTTTGCGAGCGTCGTCTTTCCAGCGTTCGGCGGTCCGTAGATTCCGATCCGTTTGGGTTCTTGATCCGAAAACAAACGGTCCGTAACCCGGGAGATACTATCTTTGAGTTCTGTGAACAGTCCCATTGTCAGGGCCTCCAGCACACGGGGTGTGTCTGCGCGTACTACTGGACTGAATTCACTTAAGCATACGTTACACACGTTAACATTCATATAATTCGAACCGGTTTGGTTCGCGCCGAAAATAAAACAAAAATTGGGTTGATAGGGACTCTGGGAAGCGATGTGACCTGTCTTGTTCTGGTGAGCGATTGCTCATAGCTTGATTGGGTAGCTATCCAACGTCAACACACCCCCACCCCTTTGTTTCAACTGGAGATGAACAAACCTCCGCAATGGAGTCCGTATGAGAGACAACTAAGAGTGTCCTGATAGACTGTAGTCTGGACTCTCGACGGTTCTCGAGAGGGATTTCGAACGAATAGATGGGTCTAGTAATTCGGGAGGCTATATACTGGAAATCTAGGAGTATCTAGTAATCACTTACTTCAAACCTAGTAATAGCTTTCTTTTGCTAGTATTGCGGTTACTGTTTTTGCCGCATGCATATAAAACCCTGTGTTGTAAAGCTCTCCGTCACCCTAGCCCCTCCTTCGGAGCGTTCCAGTGGAAACAAAGGGGTGGGGGGGGTCAAGCTACACTTTCAATATCTCTGTCACTTCTCATCTATCACTTCAGGTCTGCCCATCCATTATTCCACAACCGGGCGGTGGTGTCACCGGTCACCAGCAGGCCATCGACACGACGTTCGATTGCCTTCTGGATATTCATCACTGGACCCAGCCCGCGCTGACCACCGAATCCAGCCCGCATTGGACGCTCGAGCACGTTCTGTACAGTAAACAATTGTGGAATTTTTCACTCCTCCCGTCCAATGAAAATCCACAGACGGCCAAATATATCTCTACTACAATTCGACTTACCATCTCTCCGTACGCTCCGATGGCGAACTGAAGGGAAGAATTTAATATGCCACTGTTCCTCTGGTTCGTTTGCATCAACTGGATCCGTCCTGGGTCGATCGAAACGTGGATGGGACCGTAATAGGCCGTAATAGGCCGTCTGTACGGTGATGATCGTCGACCCGGTGACGGTTCCAATCGAAACAAGGGGGTACGAGTACGACGAATGTCAGACGATAATACGAACTCACCGGGCCAAGATCACCTCGAGGCCGACGGAATATCCGGATTTTCGTCACAACTCGAGGGAACAGACCTCGATGAGGAGACGTCCAATCAGGGGCTGTTCGATGATCTACTCAGCGGCGAACCGATCTTCGAGAACAAGGAGGTGCTTCGACCGTCGTATACACCACACGAACTCCCCCACCGAACCGATCAGATCAACAAGATGGCGACGATTCTCGTTGCGGCCCTCCGGGGTGAAACACCTTCGAACATTCTGATCTACGGAAAGACAGGAACTGGGAAGACCGCCAGCGCGAAGTTCGTCAGCAAAGAACTCGAGAGCACGTCCAAAAAATACAGCGTTCCGTGTGATGTCGAGTACATCAACTGTGAAGTAACCGATACCCAGTATCGCGTGCTCGCACAGTTGGCCAATAAGTTCATCGAAAAAAACGAAACGCGAATTGACGACCGGGTAGCCTCCCTGAACGCAGCACTCGAGGCCATCGACGAGTATGAATCCGCCACTGACGATTCCGGTGTCGGCAATGAGGATGACGATCCCGGTGACGGTAATCCGGAAACTGACCCGTTCGATTATCCATCCCAGCCCAAAGAGCAGTCGACCGGCACAACCACACGTTCCCCTGGAAAAAATAGCGAAAGTAAATCACCGACGTACGAGGGGTCTCCAGTCGAAACAGGGGGGTCATCAGGTGTCCCAGACGAGGCGATGGCCGACGAACCCACCCCGAGCGATCACCCGCTTTCGGGAACGCCGTTTGCGACGCGCGAGGAAGTCCACACCCGGATCGAACAACTCGAGGCGGATAAAGAATCCTTCGAGACGGTGCCCATGACTGGCTGGCCGACAGATCGGGTTTATAGCGTCTTTTTCGAGGCCGTCGATTACGACGAGCGCGTCGTCGTTATCATGCTCGACGAGATCGACAAACTCGTCGAAAAAAGCGGCGACGATACGCTCTATAATCTTTCACGAATGAACTCCGAACTCGAGAACTCGCGGGTATCGATCATCGGCATCTCGAACGATCTCAAGTTCACGGACTTTCTCGATCCACGAGTTAAATCCTCACTCGGTGAAGAAGAGATCGTCTTCCCGCCGTACGACGCGAATCAGCTTCGTGATATCCTCGAACACCGGTCGACGGTTGCGTTCAAAGATGGTGCACTTTCGGACGACGTCATCCCGCTCTGTGCGGCCTTCGCTGCACAAGAACACGGGGACGCACGGCGCGCGTTAGATCTCTTACGGACTGCAGGTGAGCTAGCCGAACGCTCCCAGGCCGAAACGATCGACGAAGAACACGTCCGCAAGGCCCAGGATAAGATCGAACTCGACCGAGTCGTCGAGGTGGTCCGGACGCTCCCTACCCAGAGCAAACTCGTCCTCTTTTCGATCATCCTCCTCGAGAAAAACGGCGTCCACAGCATCAACACGGGCGAGGTCTACAACATCTACAAACGACTTTGTGAGGAAATCGACGCTGACGTGCTCACCCAGCGACGGGTCACGGATCTGATCAGCGAACTCGATATGCTCGGAATCGTCAACGCAGTCGTCGTCTCGAAAGGCCGCTACGGCCGGACCAAAGAGATCAGCCTCTCGGTGCCCTTAGAGGAGACCGAAGCCGTCCTCGTCTCGGATTCGCGGTTGAGCAATATCGACGACGTCCAGCCGTTCGTCCAGGCTCGATTCGAGAATTGAAGCCAGCATGCTGGGAACCGTCGAGTGGTCCATCCTCCCATCGCCGTGTTCTCGCCGTAGATACGGAGTTCGGTATGAACCGACGCACGCTACTTGGCAACTCCGGCCGTGGTCTGCTCGCCGCCACGGGTTTCGTTTCTCTCCAGGTTGTTTGTTGGGGAGCGACGAGATATATGAGTCTGAACGTGGAACACTCGGGATCAGCATCGACGACGAGGAAGTCGACCTGAGAGACGAGAAACTCCACGACAGTGATGAGCTTCGAGTCGAACTCACTACCACCGAGTGACGACTCACACGACTGAAGTCGTTCCTCGAATCTGTGTAACACGCGGTGATCTCGACCTTCGACTGAGACGGTCTCATTTCGATTGGAACCAAGCGTGATCGAGCAGCTCTCAACTCGAGTTGCAGGCTTCGGTTCGCGTTATCGCTTGCACTGTTCGAGCAGTCGTTCATTTCGTTCGATCAGTAACTGGTTCTACTCGGACGTCAGGCTCGGTATCGGCCGACCGCTGCAATCGACCCGAGGCCTGCAGCCACAATGGTCGTTCCACCCGGGGCAACCACGTCGCTTCCGGCAAGCGGTGTCAACACGCCACCGAAGAGACTGTCAAAGAGGAGCCTGATGTGGCCGAGCCACGGAATCCGGTACTGTGCTTTGCCCGTGACCCAGTCGGGGGAGACGACGTCGGTCTGTGCGCCGCCTTGATACTGATCGTAGCCGTTGTTAGCGTCACCTTTCGTGATGAACCCATCGTGGGCGGCCGGACAGGTCGGGACGTCTTCACAGGTCGCATCACCGACGATATCGTCGTCTGCTCTGGTATCGACCCAGTTTTCACCCTCCTCGACCCAGAAGTGTGCGCGATGGATAATCGGCGTCGCTGTCGGATCGCCGTTTGGTTCGAAAATAATAACGTTGCCAGGCTGGCCAAACGTCTCCCCACCGGTTTCTTCGCCGGTCTCGAGGGTGACAACACCGGTTCCCTCGACGGGATCATCGCCAACAAATCGGTCCTCGGCGACGACGAAGATGAGGTCTCCACGCTGCATGTTCGGCTCCATGCTGCCACTTTCGACGGCAACCAGCGGCGGCCAGATCCCACTCAGGGCGAACAACAGGAGTCCGATAACCGCAACGATTGCGACGCTGCTTAGAATATCTCGAGCAAAGACCACCGTCCCGTTGTCGGTCTTGAGAAACCAGCGAACGACGCCATCGTCTTCGATCGTGACTCGGTCATCTGCTGTCCCGGCGTCCGAACCGCCGTCATCGACTCGAGGTCGTTCGTTCGACTGCTCGTCACCGCCGGGGTCGGAACCGCTCATTGTCCCCGCTTTTTGCCGGGGGGCGCAATCAACTTTCCCCCTCGGATTACACAACGACGCTGCTATCAGTTTCACTCGCGCTGAATCACCCCCTCGAGTGTCCGCCGGATCGCTATCCTTTTTTTCTCGGTGCCGAATGCGAGTGGTGTGCCACTCGAGGGACAGGCCCGGATCGTTAGCGAACTCGCGAGCCGTGGCTACAACGCAGAACGCGAGGCGGTGACGAAACTCGCCTCGGCTCCTGATCCGAACGCGGCCCTCGAGTCTATCGTCGAGACCCTCCCTGAGGATACACTCGTCGTTCGGGCCGACCACGTCGAGGCGGCTCTTGCTGACGGAGTAGTATCGACCCCGTCGACGACGGACGCTACCGACAACACGACATCGAGCGCCCCGGAGCCAGACCCCTCCGTTTCGACTGGAACATCCCCGACCCACTCCAGTGGATCTGTGGATCGATCTCCAGTTGAAACGAAGGGGTCGGACACGGCGGCCCGTTCGGTCGACCCTGCCCTTCGCTCACTCGAGATCACCGGAGATATGACCGGCCAGAGCACTGGTACCGGCGCGTACGAGGATTTCGTCGCCGTTTTCCGGGATCGTCTCGAGCGGTTGGGATCGAAGCTTCGCGGGCGAGTCAATCATCGGCCGGCGACCGCAATCGAAGATATGCCGGGTGGCGAGGAGGTCGCAATGGTTGGGCTGGTCAACGACGTTCGCTCGACGGCAAGTGGCCACTGGTTGGTCGAACTCGAGGATGCGACTGGGACCTTCCCGTGGCTCGTGATGAAAGACCGGGAGTATGCGGATCTGGTCGAGGAACTGCTCTGTGATGAGGTACTCGCGATGGAAGGGACCTTATCGGGTGATTCGGGGATCGCTTTTGTCGACGCGATGTACTTCCCGGACGTCCCTCGGACACATCAGCCGTCGACGGCCGATCGTCACGTCCAGGCAGCGCTGATCAGTGACGTCCACGTCGGCAGCCAGGAGTTCATGCACGACGCCTGGACGGCGTTTGCCGACTGGCTACACACCGAAGCCGCCCAGCACGTCGAGTATCTGTTGATCGCCGGGGATATGGTCGAAGGCGTCGGTGTCTACCCAAACCAGGACGAGGAACTCGATATCGTCGACATCTACGACCAGTATGAGGCGTTCAACGAGTATCTCAAACTCGTCCCCGGCGACATCGAGATCGTCATGATCCCTGGCAACCACGACGCAGTTCGACTCGCCGAACCCCAGCCCGGGTTCGATGAGGAACTTCGCGAGATCATGTCGGCCCACGATGCCCAGATCGTGAGCAACCCATCGACGGTCACGCTCGAGGGTGTTTCCGTCCTGATGTATCACGGGGTTAGCCTGGATGAGGTCATCGCCGAACTTCCCGAAGAAAAAGCAAGTTACGACGACCCACACAAGGCGATGTATCACCTTCTGAAAAAACGTCACGTCGCCCCGCAGTTCGGTGGTCACACGCGACTTGCCCCCGAAGAACGCGATTATCTTACCATCGATACGGTGCCCGATATCTTCCATACCGGCCACGTCCACAAACTCGGCTTTGGCAAGTATCACAACGTCCTTGCGATCAACTCCGGCTGCTGGCAGGCCCAGACTGACTTCCAAAAAAGCGTCAACATCGACCCTGACTCCGGCTATGCCCCCATCGTCGATCTGGATACGCTCGACGTAACAGTCCAAAAGTTCAGCTAGCCACCGACTGTGCTATGGCTCGAGTCGAAACCGAACCGTTCGACTCCCATCGAATCGCGGGCCGCGGCCGGCGCGTTCGAAGCCTAAGGCGTCGGCTGCCTCGAGGATCGTACTGTCACTGGGTGAGACCAGAATTTCGACGGCCATCGATTCGCTGTCGGCAAAGCGGACGGGTTCGGCAAGCAGTCGCTCACAGGCGTCTGCGGTGCCGTCGAGTTGGGTGACGTGGACGGTGTCTGCTTTGGCATCGAAGCTGATGAACCCGAGTAGATCCTCGGGGTTAGAGCCGCTGTACTGAGAACTCGAGACATCGGCGTGGGGATCGTGGGTGCCGTCTTCGGCGACACGGACGGTCCGATCGTGAACGAGATTTCGCATCACGTCGGTCGGCGAGTCCGCAATTGCTGCCAGCGCATCGGCGTCGGCCTCGAGCGCGTCCCGGACGTTCATCAGTGTGTGATATCGACGCGCACAGTTATAAATCCCGGCGCGCACCGATCATGTACCGACGCTTATGTGAACGGCCGCGTTCTTGGTGTGAACCGGCGGCGAATGGGACACAGTTATTTGCTCGCTCTGGTAACGGGGGGAGTATGAGCCACGCCAACGGTAGTCGAGAACCGGCCGAAAGTTCCAGGGAGGGTGTCGTATGCGCGTAGTCGCGAAGTTCGGTGGGACGAGTCTGGGGAGCGGTGACCGGATCAACCGAGCTGCAGACTCGATCGCCGCGGCCGTCGAGGACGGCCACGAAATCGCCGTCGTTGCGAGCGCGATGGGATCGACCACGGACGATTTGCTCGAGGATATCACGTTCGAGACGGACGAAGCCGACCGTGCCCAGATCGTCAGCATGGGCGAGCGAACCTCCGTCCGAATGCTGAAAGCGGCACTGTCCTCGCGAGGTATCGACGCCGTCTTCTTAGAACCAGGAAGCGACGGCTGGCCGGTGATCACCGACGAGTTCGGTGAAGTCGACGTCGAGGAGACCCAGAAACGGGCCCTCGAGGTTGCCGACGGGCTCAGTGATACGGTGCCGGTCCTCACCGGGTTCCTCGCGGAGGGGTCTGACGGCTCGATCACGACGCTCGGACGTGGTGGGAGCGATACGACGGCTGTGATGATGGGCAAGTATATGGACGCTGACGAAGTCGTCATCGTGACCGACGTCGAGGGCGTCATGACGGGTGACCCGCGGGTCGTCGAGGGAGCCAGAAACGTCGGGAAGATTTCGGTTGATGAACTTCGGAACCTCTCGTTTCGCGGTGCCGAGGTCGTCGCGCCGTCGGCGCTGTCGTACAAAGACCGCAATCTCTCGGTACGCGTCGTCCACTACCAGCACGGCGATCTCCTCTCGGGTGGGACGAGTATCGAAGGCGAGTTCAAAAATCTCGTCGACCTTCGTGAACATCCACTTGCCTGCCTGACCGTCGCCGGCCGGGCGATCCGAAACCAGCCCGGCGTGTTCAATCACCTGAGCAAGGCACTCGCGGAAAACGACATCAACGTCGACGCTGTCGCAAGCGGTATGGACACGATCACGTTTTACGTCGACGAGGACGAAGCCAGTCGGGCCGAAAACACCCTCCACCGTGAGGTTATCGCCCGTGATGAGCTCTCGAGTGTGACTGTCGGCTCGCCGGTTGCGGTCGTTCGTGTCACTGGTGGCGAGATTCCCAACCAGCCAGGGATCATCAGCGACATCGTCGCGCCGCTTGCCAAAGAGCGCATCCACCTACAGGACGTCATCACGAGTGCAACAAGCGTCGCGTTGTTCGTCGACTGGGACGACCGCGAGAAGGCCCTCGAACTCACACAGGAACTGTTCTAACGGCAAACCTCGAGACGAGCCCACGAGCACGCTTTCGGATCGAGGGTTCGGGGTCGGGGTCGCTCGTGAGCCGTTGTTTTGCGATCGTTCGGACGCCCTGTTTGGCCGCGTTTGAGCCTGCGAGAGTTACCAGCCAGTCAGGTAGCTGTGACTCGAGTTCGGCTCGTTTCTCGGCTTTGAGCTGGCTGTACTGTCGGAGGGCGAGACCGACGGCAAGAAACAGGCCGGCGTCGACGAGTTCGCGACGGAATCGGTCCTCGTCGCCCCGGACCGCAATCGCTTTCAGAAGCGAGAGCGCCCCGATCCCGAGGTAGAGTTTCGACGTTCGTGCGGGGTCGCCGCTGCGTATCCGTCCAAGAGGCATGCGAGGCGACCTACCACGTTCCCAGTGTTAAAGCTGGGCTCGTCTCTCACTCCGGAATTTCATCGACCCACGCCTCGAGCCATCCCTCAAGGTTTGCAGACAGGTCAGCGTACGCCATCGTTACCGTTTCCTCGGGTTCGACTGCGTGTTCGTCGAACGCATCATCGAGATCGAGGTCATCGGACTCGATGGCTGGAAACTGGACGTTTCGCGTGGCGAGTTCGGCCTGGGTTTCGGGCTCGAGTAAGAAATCGATGAACTCGAGTGCGAGGTCGCGTTCGTCGGTCCCCTCGAAGATGGCGACGGCCTCGGTGCTTCGATACCCCTGGCCGTCCGGCGTCGCGACCTGGTGGCGCTCGAGGCTGTGGCCGGCGAGGGCGGCTCCGACCCGGTCTGTCGAGTAAGAGACGACCATCGGTCGGTTGCCCTCGAGAAAGCTCTCGCGGTAGGTCTCCGTCCACGAGGTGGCTATCTCGAGGCCGTTGTCTGCAAGCGCCCGCCAGTACTCGAGGTAGTCGTCGCCGTAGGTCTCGATCGTCCACAGCAGAAAGGCACGCCCGGGGATCGAGTAGCGTGGATCTTGGACGATAAGGGTGTCTTCGTACGCATCTTCGAGCAACGAATCGAGGGTTTCCGGCGACTCGAGGCGTTCGCCGTCGTACACTGGGGTCACGTAGCCCGTTGCGACTGGGAGGACTCGCTCGTCGGGGTCGTCGAACGCGAGGTCCTCGCGGATTCGGTCGGCGTTTTCGAGCTGTGACCGCTCGAGTTCGTCAAAAAGCACTCGGCTCGCCGTGGTGTCCGCATAGACGAGGTCGTCGACGCTCAGCCCGAGGTAGACGTCGGCGTCGATTTCCCCGTCCAGTCGCGTTCGCCTGACGTAGTGGTCGATCCCGCTTGTCGGAATCGTCCACTCGAGGTCGGCGTCGGGGACCTGCTGTTCGAACTGATCTGTGATCCACTCGCCGGCGGGAGTGTCGCCGGTCACCATCGAGTTATACGTCGCAATGCGCAAGCTGCCATCGCTTTCGGGCTCGTCGTCGATCTCGTCGCCGTCGTCTTCCGGTGTGGCGTCGTCGGTCGGCTCGCCGTTTTCTACCGCTCCACAGCCGGCGAGTGAAACGATCGCCCCAGTTCCAACAGTGCCGACGAACCTCCGTCGATCCATTGTCGAGTGCTCACGCCGCGATGGCTTAAGCGTCCTGTCCCATTCGAGAGGAAGAATTTTACCATTTCGGTGAGAGTCATGGCTGTGACAACGACCGCTAATTCCGGTCGGCGTCGATACGTTCTGGCCGGCGTCGTCGTGGTCCTCGGTGTCCTGACGGGTGCGATTTTGCTCGAGGTACTCGGGACGATCCTGCTTGCGTTGACGGTCGCGTACGTGTTGATGCCGCTCAAAGGCTGGCTCGACCGACGCCGTGGATTCTCCGAGTGGACGGCAGCAGCAGCGGCGACCCTCATCGGGTTCGTCACTGCAGTCGCTGTCTTTTCGCCGATCGTCTATACGCTCTACGTTCGGATCGATCAGGTCATTGCCGTCCTCGAGGAGGTCCCGCCGGAGATTCCGGTGACGGCCTTTGAGTTTACCTACGTCATCGAGGTCGCGGAAGTCCAGACGCTTGCCATTGAGTTCGTAAGCGGGATTGCACTCTCGCTGGCGACGCAGTTGCCAGTACTTGCGATCAAGTTTGCGCTCTTTGTGATCCTGTTGTTTGCGCTCTTGCTCAAAGGCAAGGAGGCCGGTCGGGCGGCCGTCGCCCCAGTTCCGCCGGCATATCGCGATATCGTTCACACACTGGCCAAACGCGCCCGCGAGACGCTGTATGCGATCTACGTCCTCCAGCTTGCAACGTCGGTCGCGACGTTAGTTATCGGCTATCTGCTGTTCTGGTCGCTTGGCTACGACGCCGCCTTTACGCTCGCGTTCATCTCGGCGATCCTCCAGTTCGTGCCGATCATCGGACCGAGCCTGCTGATCGTCCCCATCGCGCTCTTTCACGTCGCGTCGGGTGAACTGGCTTCGGCAGTGCTGGTTGGGGTTCTCGGCGTTGGCCTCGTCGCCTGGCTGCCCGATATCGCGGTTCGACCGCGACTCGCACGTCGATCGGCCGGCCTTCCCGGGAGCCTCTATTTCGTCGGGTTCACCGGCGGTCTCTTTACGATGGGTGCAATCGGTATCGTCGTCGGCCCGCTGATCGTCGCCGTCTTCGTCGAGGCCGTCTCGCTGCTGGCTGACGAGGTCAACACCGACGCGTCGATCACCGAACTCATCGAAGAGCCGCCGACCGAGGAACTCGAGGAATCGGAAGCGTCCGACTCAGGAGCGGTCACCTCCTTCGACGAGTCCGAATCGAGACCGGCAAACGACTGATTGGTGTTGGTATCATCGGACCTGTTGGGAGACGGTTCATACTGTCTGTCATACGTACGTGAATCAGTGTACTCGCTCGATACCGACGTTTTTTCTCCCTGTTCGTGGTCGAACCCCTATGGTAAGCAGCCGAACCATCATCCACGCGATTATCGGCGCAGTCGTGGGGATCGTCCTCTCGTTTCTCCCGTTTTCGACCGTTATCGGCGGCGCGACGGCAGGCTTTCTCGAGGGCCCGGACGGTCGTGAGGGGGCTATCTCGGCGCGTACCTCGCACAGGAGTACCCCACACAGCGGACGAAGACCCGACGAACCCTCGGTATGCACGACGATGGCCGCGACCCACGCTGGGAGCACGATTCCGGCCACCGACCTCGAACTCGCGAAACGTCGAACGTGACTCGCCGTCCGGTCAACTCGCCGCCTGAGGACGACGCCTACGAGCACAGACACGGATCAAACGCGGCCGATGACAGTCGGCCAGACCCTCGAGTCTCCTCGGGAGACACGTCGGCGGAGTCAGACCTCGAGCACGAGTAGCCCGACTCACTTGTGCGAGTAACCCGGTCCTCATTCGTATCTGAGCGCGTCGATCGGATCGGTTCTGGCGGCTCGCCAGGCGGGATAGAGCCCGGAGGCGATGCCGACGAGAACGCCGACGCCGATCGCGAGTGCGACGTACGCTATGGGGTAGACCAGCGGCAGATCGATATACCACGCGCCCAGATAGCCCGCGAGGAGTCCGAGTACAGTGCCCAAGAGTGCGCCGATAACTCCGAGAACAACGGCCTCTGCCAGAAAGAGCCCGAGGACATCGCGGTTTTGTGCGCCGACGGCTTTCATGATGCCGATCTCGCGGGTTCGCTCGGTGACCGAAACGAGCATGATGTTCGCGATACCGATCGAACCGACGACCAGCGAGATGGCCGCGATACCGACGATGAAGTTCTGTAACAGATCGAGGACGTCCTGTAGTTGCTGGAGTAACTCGGTGCTCGTCTGTAACGTAACGGCGAGGTCTTCGTCTAACAACTCGCTTGCGTCGGAATCGTCGCTCTCGAGGTAGCTCACCGCGGCGTCGCGGGCGGCGTCGATGTCCTCTTGGGCCAGCGACTCCGCTTCGACAACGATGGCGAGATATCGAGCGTCACCATCAGTTTGTGCAAGCGCTTGGTCCTCGAGGGGTTCTTGCTCGTCCG
>LFCJ01001373.1_pt1 | contig 16863 bp, 18 predicted proteins | sample 643141 | NCBI WGS metagenome assembly LFCJ01 (sample SAMN03766243, study PRJNA286221) | soda lake metagenome | biome: soda lake; feature: Kulunda steppe; material: water; isolation source: sample B1-Br-g2 brine of Lake Bitter-1 | place: Russia: Kulunda steppe | collected 2010-07 | reverse complement strand
TAATAACGGAGCAACAGATAAAATATTAAGTTTATCTATTTGCTTATTATCAGATAAAGGGATTGTATCAGTCACAAGAAGTTCATCAATTGGAGCCTCTTTTAGTCTATCAACTGCTGGACCTGATAATAAAGGATGTGTACAAGCTGCAAAAATATCTCTTGCTCCCTTTTCTTTTAAAGCAGAAGCAGCATTAGTAATTGTACCAGCAGTATCAATCATATCATCAACTAAGATTACATTTTTACCTTTAACATCACCTATTAAATTCATCACTTTTGACATATTAGGCTTTGGTCTTCTTTTATCTATAATAGCAATATTAGTATTTAACTTATCGGCAAAATCACGAGTCCTTTTAACTCCACCTATATCAGCAGCAACTACAATAACATTTTCTAAATCCTTATTCTTTAAAAAATAATCTGCTAAAATAGGAGCACCTAATAGGTTGTCCACAGGAATATCAAAAAAACCTTGAATCTGTTTAGCATGTAAATCTATTGCTAACATCCTGTCTGTACCTGCTGTAGTTAATAAATTAGCTGTTAGCTTAGCACTAATAGGGTCTCTAGGTTTAGCCTTTCTATCCTGACGAGCATAACCATAATAAGGAATAACAGCAGTTATTTCTCGTGCAGATGCCCGTTTTAATGCATCAATCATAATTAACAGCTCCATTAAGTTTTCATTTACCGGAGGAATTGTTGGCTGGATGACAAAAACATGATCTCCTCTAATACTTTCTTCAATCTCTACAGATACTTCACCATCATTAAAGCGATTTACCGAGGCATCTACAAGACTAGTTCCAATATTATCACAAATATTTTTAGCTAATTTTTTATTTGCATTACCAGATATGACCTTAAGATGTTTCCCAGATGATGCCATTTGATATTGACCTCCTAATAGATTCTTTAGTATATATAATAAATTTATTTATCAACTTTATTAAGCGGTTTAGCAGGAATTCCTACAACAGTCTGCTCCTCTTTAACATCTTTATTAACTACTGCACCAGCCCCGGTTATAGCATTATCTCCAATTTCAATTGGTGCAATTAAAGTGGAATCACTACCAATAAAGACATCATTACCAATTATAGTCTGATATTTATCAATTCCATCATAATTAGCAGTAATAGTCCCGGCACCTATATTAGTATCTTTTCCTATCTTTGCATCACCTATATAGCTTAGATGTGGTACTTTAGTATCTTTATCTATATTAGACTGCTTTATTTCTACAAAATCACCAATTTTAACATTCTTGCCTGTCTTAGTTCCTGGTCTAATATATGCATAAGGGCCAACACTAGAATCAGCACCTATTTGACTTCCAATCACCCATGAATTTTTTATCTCTGTATTAGAGCCAATTTCAGAATCAACAATTTTGCTCTGTGGACCTATTACTACCTTCTCTTTTAATATACTTTCTCCTTCTATAAAACTAAAAGGATAAATAATACTATCTTGAGCAATCTCTACCTCGGCATCTATATAAGTATTAGCTGGGTCTATAATTGTAACGCCATTATCTAAATGATAATTACAGATTCTCTCTCTTAAGATTTGATTTGCCTTAGCTAAATGGCGCCGAGTATTAACCCCAATAGTTTCTTGCTGATTATCAGTCAATAATCCAGTAACTAATTTATTTTGCTCAGCTAATATTTTAACTACATCTGTTAAATAGTACTCACCTTGTGCATTATCATTATCTAATTTAGCTAATGACTCTACTAACAGCTGCGAATCAAAAATACAAATCCCTGTATTAATCTCTTTTATTTTAGCTTCTTCCTCATTAGTATCATCTTCTTCTACAATCTTTACAATTTTATCGTTATCTCTAATTATTCTACCATAACCAGTAGGATCGTCTACTTTAGTTGTCAATACAGTTATAGCAGCTTCTTTGTTAGTATGTTTAGCAATTAAATCTTTTAAAGTACTCTCAGTCAACAAAGGAGTATCACCATATAAGACTAAAACATTGCCTGTAAAATCCTTTAACTGCCCTGCTACTTGTTGCACAGCATGACCAGTACCTAACTGTTTTTTCTGTTCTACAAATTCTAGATTTCCTTCAGTCTCTGCTTTAACTTTCTCTCCTTTATAGCCAACAATCACAAAATTCTGTTCTGGATTTAATTTTTTTGCTGTATCAACCACATGTTGTACCATACTTTTACCAGCAACTTTATGTAATACTTTAGGCAGCTCTGATTTCATTCTAGTACCTTTTCCAGCAGCTAAAGTAATAGTAAACAATTCAGACATTAAAAACCTCCTTAAAAAAATATAAACAAACAATGGAAGTTGAACTCCATTGTTAAAATATAACTAAAGCTATATTTTAACATTAACACTAATGCTATTTAACCACAGGTATTATAACAAAATGGCAACTACATGTCAAACAAGTAATTAAAAAATCAAGTTATTTAATTTTTTAAATACAGGCCACTCTTTTTACCTCTAATTAAAGTTTCATCATCAATCAATAATTTCCCATTAACAAATAAATATTTAATACCTGTAGTATATTGATGAGGCTTTTTATAAGTAGCATGATTTCTAAATTGATCTAAATCAAAAAGGATAAGATCAGCGGGATAATTATTTTTTATAAAACCTCTTTTCAGCCCTAATTTCTTTGCAGGTAACGAAGTCATTTTTGCTATAGCAGTTTCTAGAGATAAAGTCCCTTCTCTTACATAATGATTAATCACTTTACTAAAAGCACCATAAGTTCTAGGATGGCAAAGATTATTTGCTAACTGCTTATGATCTTTTCTTCGTGCCATTGAATCACTAGCTACCATGCTAAATTCTGAAGTTAAAACTTCAGTTATAGTCTCTTTAGTAATATTAAATTTCAGAATTGAGATAGAGCTTTTAGCAGTTAAAATAATTTCAATTAAGGTTTCAGCCCAATTTAAATTCTTATCCTTAGCTAACTGTTCTAAGGTTTTCCCCTTTCTTTCTCCAGCTAAAAAGACTATCTTAGTACCAAAATTAGCACCATGATTTCTTAATAAATTAGCTATAACTTCTTCTTTCTGTCTAGCTAGTTTTTTTCTAGTAGCCTGCTGGGCACCTACAAAAATATTTTGTGGCAGTATAGATGATAATGTAGTCTGAGAAGCCAAATAAGGATAAATATCACAATTAACATCTAAACCATTTTCTCTCGCTCCTTTAATTAATTCTAGACTTTCCTTTATTAAATACTGCTTATCTAATCCTAATACTTTATGATGTGATATTTGTAAAGAAACCTTACTTTGATAGGCAATATCTAAAGCTTCCTTTACAGCATCAAGCAATCTAGGACCTTCATCTCTTAAATGAATAGCATAGACTTTATTATAAAAAGAAACAACTTTAGTTAACTCTATTAACTCTTCTTTACTAGCATAACTTGAAGGCGGATAAGCTAAGCCACTAGATAGACCTATAGCTCCTGCTTCAAGTGCTTGTGCTAATATAGCCTTCATTCTTTTTAATTCAATCCTAGAAGGGTTTCTATTTTCCATCCCAACTATACTGTGTCGCAAAACTCCTTGCCCTACAAAAGATAAAACATTCGGTGCTATATCTTTATTACTTAATTCTTTTTTATACTCAGCGAAACTACGCCAATTTAAATCCTGCTTATATTTGGCTAATTTTTCACTTAATTTAATAGCTGCACTACCCTCTACTGGTGCAGCAGAAAAACCACAATTACCTACTACCTCTGTAGTAACCCCTTGATAAAGTTTACTTTCAGCTGTAGGATTAACTAATAGAGAAAGTTCGCTGTGACTATGAATATCAATAAACCCTGGTGCTAGGCATAGATTATTAGCATTAATTACTTTTTTAGCTGAAATATCACCTCTAACAGGAAGAATAATTTTATCTTCCTTTATCCCTAAGTCAGCATAGTAAGGTCTTTTGCCACTACCATCTATTACCATTGCATTTTTTATTAAAACTTTTAACATAAATATCACCTCAGTGATATTATGTTTATGTCTGATAATTAAAAAAATGTAGCCAATTTTAATTTTATTAAATAGAGATTATTCATCATCTTCAGTTTCTAATTCTTCATCTAAAATTTTAAGTAACTTAGCTCTATCAGATACTGGATATAAAGAGGTTAGGCCTCCTTTTTGCTGGTCTAAAGTAGTTAAAGGTCTTCTATCATAGGCTTTATCCTTTTTTTCTTCCTCTATTTCATCTGCAGTACCAATCTTTTCTTTAATCCCAGCAATATTTAAACCTTTATCTAGTAATGATTTAATCTCTTTTAGGCGCTCTATATCTTTTAAAGAATAAATTCTTTGATTTCCTTTTGTACGAGCTGGCTTAATTAAATCTACTTCTTCATAGTATCTAATCTGTCTTCCGGTTAAGTCAGTCATATCTTTAGCTATACCAATTGAATACATAGGAGTTTCATAATCTTTTTTACTCATCATTTAACACCACCTTTTTTAATCTGCTTTTAAAATCCAATCACTTGGTCTTGTTTTTATATTATTACTTACCTTATCAACCTCTTCTAAAATGATTAAAGAAGTATAATCTTCAACTAATTTTTCTTTAGGTAATGCTGTTTCAACTAAAACACCTAACTCTAAGACCTCTGCTTTAAACTCATTCATTAAATCAATCATCCCTCTAGCAGTTCCACCAGCCTTCATAAAATCATCAATTAAGATAACTTTAGACCCTTCTGGTAATGCTCTTCTAGCTAACGACATTGTCGCAATTTTTTGTGATGAACCCGTAACATAATTAATGCTAACTACTGACCCCTCGGTAACTCTATTATCACGCCGAATACTAACTAAAGGTAAGTTTAGATAGCGAGCCACCATTAGAGCAATTGGAATACCTTTAGTCTCCATTGTAATTATATATTCTGCTTCTAAAGCAGCAAATTTAGTAGCAAAAACCTTTCCTATCTCAGATATCTTTTCAGGAGCAAATATTATATCGGTCATATAAATATAACCCCCCGGCAATATCCTTTCTGAGTCAGAAATTTCTCTACATAACTGCTTAATTATATTTTTAATATCTGAAGTCTGTTTGCTAGGGATAAATCTTACTCCACCACCGGCTCCAGCAATAGTTTCAATTTGGCCCATTCCTTCAGCCTTAAATACTTTTTTTACAATTGCAAGATCTTCGCTAATTGTTGACTTAGCAGCATTAAAACGTTTTGTAAAATAATTTAATGAAATCAATTTATAAGGTTGGTCAACTAAAATCTTAGTTACTGCTACAATTCTTTCACTTCTGCGCATTTTCATTAAACAAGCTCTCCCTCCGAACATTATAGAAAAAAAGACTCAAAACATTTGCTTTATTCAATTCTATCATGTGACTGACAGCTTGTAAATGAATTTATCAGATTATCTAAGTTAGTATAATTACATCTCTTTTTTTACAATCTCATACTCTATTCGATTATCAATATCAAATCCTATTTCAGGATAATCCATAATTATAGCTTTACCTTTATAATTAGTTAGATTATATACTTCTTCTTCTATTAAAGGTAGTGATAACTGACCGGTCAATAATTTTATAATAAATCTAAAGCCTAGCAAATAAGCTAACTTCCAGGGCTTTTTTCTCCAAGTCAATATTTTTTTCAAAAAGTTTTCTAAACCTAAAATAGCATCTTTGCGTAATAAAAATATATTCCCACCAGTAAAATCACCTTCAACTAAATTTATAAAAGTACCCTTAATTCGAGAAAAACGTCTTTTAATTGATTCTTTAGTTATAATCGGATAATAAAAATCAGCTTTATCTAAACTACATTTAGCTAAAAAAGCCTCAACTGCTTCAACAGTAATTAAGGGAATATCTGCTGTTGCAATCATACTATATTCACTCTCAACTAATTCTAATCCAGCCTTAATACTATTTATCAAACTATCTTGTCTGGCAACATAGATTACATCATCAAAACAATCTGTTATATCTGTAGGGCCAACAATAATTAATTTATCTATTACCTCAACCTCTTTGAAAGTATCTACTACATAGTCTATCAATCGCTTATCATTTAAATTAATTAAAGCCTCATATTTTTCTTTACTAATCTCACTTAAACTTTTATTATTTTTTGCACCTGCTAAAATAACTAAATCAAATCCCATTATAACAACCCCCAGTTAAATTTCTTTAATGCCCCGTTTTATAGTCTTAGCTGTAAATATTTTGTAATCATTTCCTAGCTGAGAAGTTAAGCTCTCTTTAACCTCTAAGGCTTGTTCGCTATTTTTTACAAAGCCTAATATCGTTGGCCCGCTGCCAGACATTAGAACCTTTTCTGTTATTTGCTTAACTTTTTGCTTCAGTTGACTTAGTTCAGGATATAAATTAAATGTTACCTCCTCTAATATATTTTTTGTATTATCTAAAATAATCTCCTCTTCTTTCTTCTCTAAACCAGAAATAACCTTAGCTGTCTGTGGATAGACAGTTATTTCTTCTAACTTCAATTTTTGATAAATCTCAGAAGTCGAAACTGAAAATGGAGGTTTAACAACAACTAAATGCATTTCTGGAGCAGATGCTAATTCTTCTAACTCAGTCCCAATTCCAGTAGCTAAATAAGTACCACCTCTTAAACAGAAGGGAATATCAGCACCCAATTGAGCAGCAAAAAATAATAACTGCTCAGCCGATAGATTTAAATTCCATAATTTATTTACTGCTAATAAAGTCGCAGCAGCATTACCACTACCACCAGCTAAGCCAGCTGCCAAAGGAATATTTTTATTTATTTTGACTTTTATGCCCTGATTAATATCATACTTTCTAAATAGTATTTTAGCGGCTTGATAAACTAAATTTTCTTTTCCTGTTGGTAACTCAGTATGATTACTCTCAATTTCAATTCCCTTAGCTATTTTTTGAAAATATAATTTATCGGCTAAAGATATAGATTGCATAATCATTTCTACATTATGGTATCCATCATTCCTTTTAGATAAGATGTCAATAGTAAGATTAATTTTAGCATAACTTTTTAAAATTAATTGTTTCAATAAATATCACCTCTTTAACTATATTGTATATAAGTAATTAAATGAATAAATTAAAACTCCTTCATTAATAATTAAATTTAATCTAAGAGATTTTGTAAAAAGAATCTAATTTGTAAAAAACTAATCTGATAACTATAAGCCAAAGCCGTCCAATATATAATTCCCTTAAGTAAATTTTTATTTATATCTTCTTTAATTCTTATAATTGGTAGATTATCTTGACCATCAAAAATTACTAGATTACTATTTCTAATATAAACTGCTTTTTGACCTAAATTTATTTTTTTTAATAGAAATAAATTATTTTCTTGGCAACTGCAATAAATTATTGAAATAAAATTATCACTAATTTCTACTCCACTTTTGTAGTCAACATCTACAATTAATGTATCCTTAAGCTTTTCTTGTGAAAAATAATTATAATTGCTATATTTAATTAAGATTTTCAAGCTATACACCACCTGTTTTTCGCTTAGTATTACCAAAAAAAAATAATTTATAACTCACAAAAAATAAAGGCGGAAATCCGCCTTTTAAACTAATTAACATTTATTATTTTTTTAGGTATAATTATTTTATCTCCAGGCTTAATCCTTCCTTCTTCTATATCTTTATTTTCTGATACTAAATCTTCTATCCTTGCTTTATATTTTGTAGCTATTTTTTTCAAATCATCATCCTTCTTTGCAATATATACTATAAATGATGGTCTCTTATCTTGTGATAGATAAACTATCGGTGCCACCTTTATGATATCAGTAATTAAATTTAAAGTTTTAAGCTCTTTTACTCTTGCTGATTTTTTTATAGAGAAATTAATTTCTACAGTTCTAGAGTTTAATAATTCAGATTTAAGTCCAGTAATTATTAATTCTGTATAACTACTCATTCCTTCTTTAGCATCAGGAATGCTAATAAAACTGCTAACTTCAAAATTATTATTAAAAGTAGTTATTTCTTCTTGCTCATTTTCAATATTTACATAGATAACTTCCCCTGCAACATCTTGTTTAATCAATACTCCTCCTTCTTCTAAATTAGCAATAGTAGGAGCTAAATTAACTTTTTCATAGATTATTTGCTCAATATCTGCTTTCATTTCGGGTACAACTAAATTCTTTCTTATATCTTTACTTATCTCTTTTTGAGCAATCATCTCTTCTATTTTAAGCTCTTGCTTTTCTAGTTCAAATTTATCACTATTTATATCAAAAATAACACTTACTTCCTTTAATTCACTTACTTTATATCTTATAGCCAGATTAGTCACTAAAGACAGATGTTTTTTTGACTTTAAATCATAATTAATTTCAGTAATTATAATATTTGATTCTAAATTAACTCTATTTGTATTTAATAGACTGCAGACTTCTTTAGAAAAATCAATATTCCTTTTCTCATAATTAAGCCCTTCTTTATTTTTATATACTATCTCACAATTACAATCACCTTTGAGCTTTACTATATTATCTGCTCTCTCTATATATTTATTATTCAGATTAATTCTTACAGCTAAAATTTTATCAACTTCATCTTTTATTTCTATTTGATTCTCCAGTTCTAAATCTTTTTGACCTACTTCGATTAAATTCTCAAAATTAACTCTTTCTCTATCTAATAGCTCTGAACTAATTCCAGAGATATTTTTAATGATTTCTAGCTCTTGATACTCAAACACCTTTACAAATTCTTCAATACAAAATTCTACTTTAATCTCATTATCATTAAGTAACTGAAATTTCTGCTCAATTAAATCGTAATCTAAATGACATTTCAGATTTTTTTGGGCTTCTGCAAGCACAAGATAATTATCAAATTCTAATTCCTTAGAGAAATTGTCAATAAAAGATTCTTCGTCATAATCAAATCCTGTATATAGAATATCAAGCTTAATTACACCTGAAATTTCCACACCACCATCTTTAGTCTCATAACTTATTTTTTTTATCCTAGCTTCAAAGTCTAAAATCTTATCTAATACTAAATCATTATTTAAAATATTTATTTCTTCTACTATCATCTCTCTTTCATGATTTTCACCCTTAATATTTTCTAATCTTATCTTTTCCGTACTAAAATCAAATGACATTGCTTTCTCTCCTTTCCTTTTAGAAGCTCTTAAGAAAACTCCATATTAATCTTATTTTAGATTAAGTAAGATGGAGTAGTTGACTCTAATAAAGTTATATGCACTTACCTTAAGTTTTATAAGATAAAACTTAAATAAAAGTCATAATAATTCAAAAAAAAGATGGCTAAAGAGCCATCAAATTTATCCTAAATATATAGCAGGTTCAGTTTTTATACTATCTCTTCCTAATTCTTTTTTATCAACCATAATTACACCTTGATTAATTCCTTCAGTAAATTGACCACTTTCAATTAAATTACTAATATTAAATAAAAGTATTGTTTGATTATTTTGATTTTTTATTTTATCAACTTCAACCCCTTGACCACTAACTTGATCACCTTTATTCTCAACACCAAAAAACTTTATATTTTTATTATTTATCTTACAATTGTCTATCTTAACTGATAGATAGCCTGGAATTTGTTCCTGAACTGTAGCAAATAAATGACCTATTTCAACATCTGTCTTATCATTTTTTTGAAGTGGATATTCTTTATTTTTTACTTTCTTTAACATTTTTTCGCCTCCTTAATTTAATTAACTTTAATTTTTCTAAACTTATTATATGTAATTTCTTATTTTTATATGTTATTTTTTATAAAAAACTAAAAGACCAGATAAAAATCTGGTCTTTTAAAAAAATATTAACCTCTATCTATCACTGCACAAATACAATCAATAGCTACATAGGTTCTAGCACAAGCATTATTATCAGTAATCAAAGTAACATATTCTCCACAAACAATTTGTCCTATGCAACCTGATAATTCACAGCAGTTTTTACCGGAAGAGATTATAATTGTAACTGGTCGATTATTACACTTTAAATGCTTTAAAACACCAACTAATCCATCTTTTTTCATAGTACCCCTCCTTTTTAATTGTGTTAGTTTATACTATTTCTCGGAGGTAAAATTTGTGAATTATTTTAATTTTTAGCTTTAGCTAAAGAAGCTATCTTTTCCTGTATCTCTTTCTTTCTAGTTTCTGTTAGTTCGTTATTATCTGTAGCATTTAAGCTAGATTTATTTTTACTAGGATTTTTCTTTTCCACAGCTGCTATTTTATTAAGAGGAACTTTAATTAGGCGGTTATCATTGGCTAATAAAATTATAAAATCTTTATATATTCTAAAGGCAACTCCTTTAATATCACAATATGTATCACCAGTTACAAGTAATAATTTTAAAAAATCAAATTTTTCAGTATGCCTTATTAGTTCTTTTTTGAAATTATGTTTAGCAGTAGATTCTAAATTATTATTATTTATTTCACTATCTAATTTAGCTAATTTTTTCTTTAATTCTTGAATGTTCTCTTTATTTTGCCTAATTATTTCTCTCACTTCTAATGCTACCTCCTTATTATTTGCTTGCATGTCAAAAGAAGGGGGGCTTTGTTGATTATTTACTTCAAATAATAACTCCATTAATTCAATAATATCTTCATCTATAGACATTTTAATAACCCCCTTTAAGATTATCTAAAACTTAATTACAGCCTTTCTTTCTCTTATCTCTATCTTCTGAATCAATAATGGCACAGATACAATCAATTGCAATATAAGTTCTTAAGCAAGCATTATTACTACTTATTAAAGTAACGTATTCTCCACATACTACCTCACCTATACAGCCAGTTAACTCACAACAATTCTCTCCAGATTTAATAATGATTGTTACTACACGATTTTTCTTTTTTAGTTTTTGCAATACATCTACTAAAGTCTTTTTCGGCTTACGACCCCTCTGTAAATCTTGGCTTTCTTCAGACAAAATATCACCCCCTTTATTCTTAAAATATGATTCAAATTTAAATTCGTTAATAACTAATTCATATTTCTATTTCTAAATCTTGACAAACATTTTCTATTCTATTAAAGATCGAGCTTTGCTTTGAACCAGCAAATAATAAACCAACTGCTCTGTTATTCTCATCAACAACTAAAGAGCCACTATCTCCTGGGCGGGAAAAAGAGTCAGCCAAAATCTGATCAGTAAAGTAAGTAGATGCATTATCAGATAATCTGACCTTAATTGTAACATCAATTGCTTTCACAATTGAGCTAGTAACTCCAGTAGTTCGACCACTTTTAATAACTTTCATTCCTAATTTAGGCTTAACTTTCCCTTTTACTTTTCCTAAACCTCTTATCTCTTCTTTTATAATATCCTCTGACTTTGGTTTAGCAACGGCACCATCAATCTTATTATTTCTTGCTCTATAACTTGGTGTTAATATATTACTAAGTGCTGTCATTAATCTAGTAAAACCACGAGAAAGAGTAGATGCCTTCGCTCGCTCACTAACCTCATTATTATAAATTGGAACAAACCTTTCTAAATAAGCAATTATATCTGCTGTTTCTCCCCCATCATAACTACCTGGTTGTAATATCTCATCACCTTTATAGGCTTTCCCATCTCTTCCATCACTTATATTAGCTAAAACATGATTGTTAGATAATATTAAAGGTTGGCCCGTTCTTTTATCTTTAACTACTGCTCCAAAGGTTCCAGCAGTTATCTTATAATGACCAATACTAACTCCCGGTTGAGCTGGACGGTTTTTTTCAAGTCTTAGCTCATCATTACTTAACAGTTCAACATCACCAACTTCAATAACATCTGTTTTATTTTTTTCTATACTCTGTGGTACTTGCTCATAACTACTTAATTCTTTTTTAGGTATTTTTTTATTAACTAATACCTTAATACATTTGTCCTTTAACATTTTTCCATCTTTTTCTTTTATACCCTGACCAATCCCTACAACATTATTTAATGATAATAGATTATTTTGATATTCTTTAAGGGTCTGTTCTAAATCCATTATTTTCATACCCCCTTCCACACTGTAGTAGCAATATATGCAAATAAATAATTAAGTGTGAAAGAAAGTAATAGGCCTAAAATTATATATCCAAAATAAAAAAGCTCCCTTTCGGGAACTTTATCTATTAGACACTAATACATCCTATTTTCATATCGTTTTCTTTAATTTGTATTTCAACTGTTTCAGTTAATACATCAGCATAACTATATGAAATCCGTCGGGGAAATCTATCATCCTCTACTTTTACCACAAATACTTTTGGATATGTTTCTTCTAAAACACCATCTTTTTCCATAATCTTTCTTCTTCCCTGATTAGCTTTAAGCTTGACTTTCTTACCCACAAAGGACTCTAAATCTTCTTTAATTTGACTTAAAATATTTTCTCCCATCCCCGTCCACCTTTCATTATCATGATATCATACTATAAAATATTCTATCATACTAATTAATTAATGTCAATGTAAAAAATAATTATACCAAATAACAAAAGGCGTGTCAACAATTTTCTACAATTTGTTCTCATTAATCTTATATAAGATATTACTTAATTTAGCAAAATCTTTTAATTGAATTTTTTCAGCCCTAATTCGGGGATCAATTCCTGCTTTATTGAGAGCTTGGTTTATAATCTCTTTATCAAAGTCTATATTATTAGCTTTAGATAAAGAATTTTTAACCATCTTTCTTCGTTGCTGGAAAGCTGCCTTGATAACTCTAAATAAAAAATCTTTATTCTTTACTTCTACTGCTAATTCTTCTCTAATATCAAGCTCTATGACCGATGATTCGACTTCCGGTTGAGGAAAAAATGATTCTGATGGCACATCAAATAAAATATTAGTATGAGCATAATACTGCACCACTAAAGATAAAATACCATAATCTTTTCCACCAGGGTTAGCAGCTATACGCTCTGCTACCTCTTTTTGTACCATAACAACTAATTTATTCAAATTATAGCTTCCCTCTAGCATCTTCATAATTATAGGGCTTGTAATATAATAAGGAATATTTGCTATTACAGAAAACTGATTGTTAAAGTATTTATTAAAGTCAACTTCTAAAGCATCATCATTAACTATTTCTACATTACTTTCAGCTACTAGCTCTTTGTTTAATAAATTAATTAATCTATCATCAATTTCAACTGCTACAACTCTTTTAGCACTTCTAGCTAATTTTTTAGTTAAATTGCCAATTCCCGGGCCAATCTCTAATACCTCCTCACCCTCTATTTCCGATAAAGAAATAATTCTATCTAAAATATTATCATCAACCAAAAAATTCTGTCCTAAACTCTCCTTTAACCTTAAGTTATATTTTCTCAATATTGTTTTAGTATCTGCTAAATTTGCCATTTTTAATACCACCTTATATTTATATATTATTAATTTATCTTTGCAAATCTGATATTATCTATAAAATAAATTAAAAATAGTTACCATTAAAATGGCAACTATTTTTAAACTAAGAAGATTCTCTAATAATAATATCAGTTTCAACAATTTCTTTATAACCAGTTACAGATTTATCTTGGATTAATTTTATTAACCTATTAGTAGAAGTTACACCTAACTGATAAGTATTTATATCTACTGTAGTTAATGGTGGGGAAATCAATCCAGAAAAGGGATTATTATTAAAACCTACTACTGCAATATCACCAGGCACATCTAATCCAAGCTTCTTTAATGCCTTAATAATTCCATAAGCCATAACATCATCAGCTCCAAAAATAGCAGTTAGTTCTGGATTATCTTCTACTAACTTTAAAGTTGCCCGATAGGAACTATCTCTGTCGCCTTCACACCTTATCACATAATCTTTATTATAATCCAAATTATTTTCTATTAATGCTTTTTTATAACCCTTTAAACGATCTTGATAGACTATATAATCTTTCTCTCCGGTTACTAGAGCAACTTTTTCATGATCTAAATCTATTAAATGTTCTACAATCTTTTGACTAGCCTTTATATTATCATTATTAACCCAATGAACTCCTAATTTTTCTTTAGGTCTTCCTAAAACAACAAATGAAATATCCAACTCAGATAATTTTTCAATTAATAAGTCATCTCGTCTTGAGCGTAAAAGTAATAAACCATCTACCTTCTTACTCCTAACTGCTTTAAGACTAGCATTTAATTCATCATCCTCATCATCCTTACAGGTAATTAATAAAATACTATAATTATTTTCTTGGGCTATAGCACCAATTCCTCTTAAAACTTCAGCATAAAAAGGATCAGCAAAAGCCTCTTCTGTTGAGTATGGCATAATCAAACCTAAAGTTCTAGACTCTTGATTAACTAAATTTTGAGCTATCACGTTAGGATAATAACCTATTTTATCCATAGATTCTTTTACTTTTTTCTTAGTTTCAGGACTAATACGATCATGATTATTAATTACCCTTGATACTGTCGAAGGAGAAACCCCCGCATCTTTCGCTACATCTTTAATTGTGGCCATTTTATCTTCCTTTCTAAACTTTTTATTTAAAATGTCTCAAGAAAACTCCATCCTAATCTTAACTTTGATTTGGGTGGAGTAGTTGACTTTAGACTAGCTAAAATTTCGCACTTTAAAATCCACCTTCAATCTTTGGGCCAAATTCTGACATTCATTAACATTAACCCCTGGATAATTTACTACAGAAGCCACTACTTCTGGAATATATTTCTTAGCTTCTTTAATAAAAGAAACTACTGCTTGAAAAGCCTTTTGTCCTGATAGTGGTTGACAAATCTTTTTATACATTTGTGCATTAGAAGCATTTAAACTGATTGAAATCTTATCTATTATTTCAGATAAAAAAGGCAATATATTCTTATCATGAATCAAATTAGCCTGACCATTAGTATTAATTCTAACTGAAGTTTTTGAGACCTCTTTTATATATTTAGCAATTTCTATTACTGCCTTAAGTCTAATTAAAGGCTCTCCATAACCACAAAAGATTATTTCTTGATAGCTATCAAGATTATAACTCTCAAGCTCTTTAATTACTCTTTCAATCTTAGGTTCTTTCTCTAACCAAAGATTATTATTAGAGACTCCATCTTTGAAATTTCTGACACAAAACCGACAATTATTATTACAACGATTTGTCAAATTAAGATATAAATTATCTCTTAATTCATAAGCGACTTTCATAATTTATCTCCTTTCGAATACTGCTTACTAGTGAATTAATACTTTCTTACTTTGCCTTAATTATATCATAGTATATACTTTTTAAAAGAATATCTTAGCTAGAGCTTTATAGAAATATTGTTGCACAATATTTCTATAGTTGATAGTTTACAGTTGATAGTTGATAGTTAAAATCAAGAGACCTACAATCAAAGTCAAAATCTCTATAAATCCATATCTTTAAGCTTTTGACCTTAAGTGGTTGTTGAACTTAACTATCAACTATACACTATCAACTATCAACTGATATTAAGTTGCAAAGTGCAACTTAATATCTAATGATTTCCTCTACAGCCTGAAAAAATTCCTTACGCTTAATTCCATAATTATTTAACCTGTTTAAAAGTTGTTTACTATTAGCATAGCCAATTTTTAGTTTTTTACCAAGGTTGGCCCGTGATTTTTTAGCATTAGGACTATACAATAAGCCAGCTTTAATCAAATCAGATCTTTTAAAAGTATTATTTGCTTTAATATAACTAGCACCTGCGTTTTTTAAAGCAGCTTTAATAGCTTGTGGGCTAGCATTTTCAATTCCTATGTCATTATTTTTACTTCCTTGAGCTTTAGTTAAGTAAGCATCTTTACATTTAGGAACTTCTGCTTTAATCTTTTTTCTAATCCACTGACCAGCCGAGTCAGGATCAGTAAAAATAATTACCCCTTTTCTCTCTTGGGCCAACTTTATGCGAGTCATTACTTCTTGGCTTAAAGAAAAACCCTGTGTTAAAATCAACTCAGCTTCAACAGCCCGTTTAACTGCTGCTATATCATCTCTTCCTTCTACCACAATTATCTCTTTTATCATTTCTATCATCCTTTAAAAATAATCTTAATAGTAAAATAAGAGTACTGGAGTTAACCCCAGTACTCTTAGATTTAATCTATGGCAAATAACTCTTGTGCATTCTTAGTTGTAACCTCTACCACTTGCTCAAAGCTAATATTTTTTATTTCAGCTATCTTTTTAGCAACTTCTTTAACATAGGCTGGTTCATTTCTTTGGCCCCGATGTGGTTCAGGTGTTAAATAGGGTGCATCTGTTTCAATTAAAATTTTATCTAAATCAATCTCTGCTACCACATTTCTTAATTGCTTGGCATTATTAAAGGTAATAATTCCACCAAAAGCAAGATAATAACCCCAATCAACTACCTGTTTAGCAACTTCTACATCATAGGCATAACAATGTAGAACACCATCTAAATCTAAGGCTTTATCCTCAATTATTTTTAAAGTATCATCTTTGGCTTCACGACTATGAATAATAATTGGTAAATCTAACTTTTTAGCTAATTTAATCTGAGCTCTAAAAGCATCACGCTGTTTTTGGCGCGGAGAATTATCATAATAATAATCAAGCCCAGTTTCTCCAACTGCTACTACTTGTTCTTTATTCTCTTTAGCTAACTTTTCTAATTCAGATAATTTAACTTGGGAAAAAGACTCCGCCTCATGAGGATGAACTCCCACACTAGCAGAAATCATCTGATAATCTTTAGCTAATTTAACTGAATTTTTACTCGAGGTTAAATCAGCACCTATATTAATTATTCTCTTAATTCCTTCATTTTTAGCTCTAGTCAACACATCTTCTAAATCAGAGTTAAATCGATCAAAGT
>LFCJ01001372.1_pt1 | contig 16864 bp, 15 predicted proteins | sample 643141 | NCBI WGS metagenome assembly LFCJ01 (sample SAMN03766243, study PRJNA286221) | soda lake metagenome | biome: soda lake; feature: Kulunda steppe; material: water; isolation source: sample B1-Br-g2 brine of Lake Bitter-1 | place: Russia: Kulunda steppe | collected 2010-07 | reverse complement strand
GGGCGGGCCGCGCGACCTCGCCGCGATCCGCGACGGGCTCGACCGCGCCGGGGCGCTCGCCGCGATGCTCTCGGATGCCGAGCTGCCCGAGCGTCTGCGCGCGGCTGCGACAGCACTCGACGGCCATGACGCGCTCGCCGGGACCCTGCAGGGCGCGCTGGTGGCCGAGCCGCCGCCGCAGCTGCGCGATGGCGGGCTGATCGCGGCGGGGCACGACGCCGATCTCGACGCCGCGCGCAAGCTGCGCGACGAGGGGCGTGGCGTCATCGCCGGGATGCAAACACAATATGTGGAGTTGACCGGGATAAACTCCCTCAAGATCAAGCATAACAATGTGCTCGGCTATTTCGTCGAGACCACCGCGACGCATGGCGAGCGCATGCTGAACCCGCCGCTGTCGGAGACCTTCATTCACCGCCAGACCACGGCCAATCAGCTGCGTTTCACCACCACGGAGCTCTCGCAGCTCGAGACGCGCATCCTGAATGCGGGCGGCCACGCGCTCGAGATCGAGCGACGGCTCTTCGAGGAGCTGCGCGGCGCGGTTCTGGCATGCACAGAGGCCATCGCGGCTGCTGCGCAGGGGCTCGCGGAGCTCGATCTGGCTGCGGCGTTTGCCACCCTCGCCGCCGAGGAGGACTGGTGCCGGCCCGAGCTCGACAGCGGCCGCGCGCTCGAGATCGAGGGCGGGCGTCACCCGGTCGTGGAACGCGCGCTGCGCGCCGAGGGCGCAAGCTTCATCGCCAATGACTGCACCCTCAGCCCCGCCGAGCCGGGCGCGGCGATCCGGCTCGTGACGGGGCCCAACATGGCGGGCAAATCGACCTTCCTGCGCCAGAACGCGCTCATCGCGCTGCTCGCGCAGGCCGGGGCCTTCGTGCCCGCACGCCGTGCGCGCATCGGGCTCGTCAGCCAGCTTTTCAGCCGCGTCGGCGCGGCCGACGACCTCGCGCGGGGGCGCTCGACCTTCATGGTCGAGATGGTCGAGACTGCGGCGATCCTCAACCAGGCCGATGCGCGCGCGCTGGTGATCCTCGACGAGATCGGCCGCGGCACCGCGACCTATGACGGCCTGTCGATCGCCTGGGCGACGCTCGAGCATCTGCACGCCGTCAATGGCTGCCGCGCGCTGTTTGCCACGCATTACCATGAGCTCACGGCCCTCGCCGCTAAGCTCGACGGGGTCGAGAACGCCACCGTCGCGGTGCGCGAATGGGAGGGTGAGGTGATCTTCCTGCACGAGGTCCGCCCCGGCGCGGCGGATCGCTCCTACGGGGTGCAGGTCGCGCGGCTCGCGGGGCTGCCCGGCTCGGTCGTGGAGCGCGCGCGGGTGGTGCTCGAGGCGCTGGAATCGGGCGAGCGCTCGCAAAGCCGGCGCACCCTCGTGGATGACCTGCCGCTGTTCTCGGTTCCCGCCGCGGCCCCCGCCCCGGATCGCGACGCGCCGCTGCGCGACCGGCTCGCGCAGCTCGACCCCGACACGCTCAGCCCGCGCGACGCGCTCGATCTGATCTACGAGCTCAAGGGGCTCGCCGCGGATCAGTCCTGATCGGCGAAGCGGTCGGTCAGCTTCGCCTTGAGCCGGTCGATGTCACCGTCGCTCCAGCCCTCCGGCTCGGTCACCCCGACCCAGCCATCGATGTAATGCGCCGGGGCGAAGACATGGCCGTAGCCCATCGGCGTGCTCGTGGCCGTCATCATGTCGAGGGTGAGTTGCAGGAAGGTGACCACCGGATACCACTCGAAGCGCGGCGAGACATCGGGGCCGCGCTCATCGGCCATCCAGCCCGGCGGGCGATAGAGGCTCTGCGGCTCGAAGAAGGTGATCGGGTCGGAGGCGTATTGCAGGAAGGCGATGCGCGGCGGGCCCCATTCGGACTCGAAGTCCCCGAGATGGTTCTCCTGCGCGGTAAATCGCACCACCGCCCCGTCGCGAAAGCGCGGCAGCCAGGCCGGCGAGTCCGATGCGCGCCGTTCGGTGAGCTGCGACCAGCTTCGCGCCGTGAAAGGCGGCCCGGCCCAGAAGGCACCATCGAAGGGATCGCGGATCACCTGGAACAGATCGGCCGACAGATCCGAGTTCATCGCACCGAGGCTGAGCCCGTGCAGGTAGAGCTCGGGGCGGTCGTCCGGCGGCGTCTGGCGCCAGCGCTCATAGACGGCGTCGAACAGCGCGCGCGCCGATTCGGCGCCGTAATCGGGATCGACCAGCAGCGTGAGCCAGCTCGCGAGATAGGAATACTGCATCGAGACCGTGGCGATATCGCCGCGATGCAGATACTCGACGGGCATCTGCGCCTTGGGATCCACCCAGCCCGTCCCCGTCGGAATGTTGATGAGCAGCACCGAGCGCTCGAACGCGCCGATGCGCTCCAGCTCGGCGAGCGCGAGCGCGGCCCGCTCCTCGGTCGTCTCCGCCGAATTGAGCCCGACATAGACGCGCAGCGGTTCCTCGGCGTCCTCGTCACCGGTGAAATCGGCGATGTCCTGCGCGCTCGGGCCCTCGGCGACCATCTCGCGGCCGGTGCGGCCGAGATCCTCCCAGGCGAGCAGCGATTCGGCGCTGCCGCTCTTGAGCGGATCCTCGGGGGCGGGCATGTCGTCGGGCAGGAGCCGGTCGAGCTGGCGATAGGTCGAATCGGCGGCCCGGAACCCCGCCTCAAGCAGAACGCCGTTGCCCACCGCCCAGAACAGCGCGGCGACCAGGGTGATCGCGGAGAGATTCGCGATGCGCCGCGGCACGCGATGATGCAGACGCCGCGCCACGAACCGGGTCAGCATCGCAAAGAGCCGCGCCAGCAGCATCAGCGCGAAGAACACTCCCACGGCGATCGCCGCGACGCTGAAGGGGCGCGCGGTATCGACGGGCTCCATCTCCATCAGGTGGCGGATGGAGTTCTGCGCCTCGGAGGCCTGCCACAGCGCGATCGCGGCGATCCCTACACAGATCAGGGCGACCGCGAGCTTGGCAATGAGCGCCCAGCGTGTCTGCGGCGGCCGCGCGAGGCCGAGATAATCCCAAAGCCAGCGCAGCCCGAAGCCGATGCCATACCCGGCCGCGAGCGACAGGCCCGACAACACCCCCTGCACCACGAGCCCGCGCGGGATCAGGCTCGGCGTGAGCGAGGCCGCGAAGAGCAGCGTCCCCAGCGCCAGCCCCACCGGCGAAAGCGACCGCACGAAACGATAGCCCGGGCGCAACAGCCAGAGCGTGCGCCGGGTCAGCGCCATGGCGCGCCCGCCAGCCGGGGGCGAGGGCGCACCGCGTCAGCTCGGCGGGGTCGAGGAGACACCGACCTGCGCCGGGCGCAGCAGCCGGTCATGCAGGATGAAGCCCTCGGCCATGACCTGGATGACGTTGCCCGCGGGGATGTCGGGAACCGGGGCCTCGAACATCGCCTCGTGATGCTGCGGATCGAAGGGCGCGCCCGCCTCGGGCGCGATACGGCTGACGCCGTGGCGCTCGAGGATCTTGACGAGCTCGCGCAGCGTCAGCTCGATCCCCTCGATCACCGGCGCATCGCTTCCACCGTCCGGGCTGGCGCCCTTCGCGGCCGCGAGGGCGCGTTGCAGGCTGTCGTAAACGGGCAGGATGTCGCGCACGAAGCGCGAGCCGCCATAGGTCTCGGCGTCGCGGCGGTCCTTGTCGGCGCGCTTGCGCGCATTCTCGGCATCGGCGAGCGCGCGCATCAGCCGGTCCTGCATCTCATCGCGCTCTCTGCGCAGCGCAGCCAGCTCGGCGGCGATCTCGGGATCGGTCGCGGCGGCGACGGGCGCGTCCTCGGGCGCGTCCTCGCCGTGCGCCATCGCGCTCGTCTCGTCGATGTGTTGTTTCTTCGCGTCTGTCATCTCTACCCCTTGCCCCGGTCGGAGAGCATCCGCCCGACCAGTTGCGCCGTGTAATCCACGATCGGCACGATGCGTCCGTAATTGAGCCGGGTGGGCCCGATCACGCCGACCGCACCGACGATCCTGCGATCCGCGTTCATATATGGAGAGACCACCAGAGAGGAACCCGTCAGTGAAAAAAGCTTGTTCTCGGAGCCGATGAAGATCCTCACCCCCTCGCCCGTCTCGGTGAGTTCGAGAAACTCGGTGATGTCGCGCTTGCGTTCGAGATCATCGAACAGGCGGCGGATGCGCTCGAGTTCGTCGGGCTCGCCGGCCTCCTCGAGCAGGTTCGCCCGGCCGCGCACGATGAGCCGCTCATGTGGCTCGCCCTCGTTTTCCCACACTGCGAGGCCGCGCTCGACGAGTTGATGCGCGAGCGCATCGATCTCCTGGCGGCGGCGGCTGATCTCGCCCTTGATGCGGCTGCGCAGCTCGGTCAGCGTCAGTCCGGCCGCCATTGCGTTGAGGAAGTTGGCCGCCTCGCGCATCGCCGACGGGGTCTGGCCCGGCGGCGGCTCGAAGACGCGGTTCTCGACATGGCCGTCGGCGAAGACCAGCACCACGAGCGCGCGGGCGGGGGCGAGGCTGACGAATTCGATATGCTCGATCGGGGCTTCGTGCTTGGGCGCGAGCACGAGGCTGGCGCCATGCGTGATCCCCGAAAGCGCCGAGCCGACCTGGTCGAGCAGGGCCGAGACGTCGCGCTCATTGCTGCCCATCGTCGCATCGAGCGCCTCGCGATCCACCGCATTGACCGGGGAGACATCGAGCAGCCCGTCCACGAAGAGCCGCAGGCCCAGATTGGTCGGCACCCGGCCTGACGAGATATGCGGGCTGTCGAGCAGGCCAAGATATTCAAGATCCTGCATGACATTTCGGATCGTTGCCGCGGAGACCTTTTCGTTCATCTCGCGGGTCAGCGAACGCGACCCGACCGGATCGCCCGATTCGAGGTAGTTCTCGACCACGCGGCGGAACACTTCGCGCGAGCGATCGTTGAGCTCGCCCAGAAGACTCGCCCCCGCGCCCTGCTCCGTGCCGTGATCCTGCCTCCGGGCCATTGCGCCCCCTTCTCATTCAGCCGATCGGGGTTGCATCGCGCCCCGCGCCGACAGTATCTGGCGGGAAATCACGGAAAGGAAACGCGATGCGCCCCTCGGGTCGAAACCTAGGCGATTTACGCCCGATTTCAATCGAAACCGGTGCCATGCGCCACGCCGAGGGCTCCTGCGTGATCCGCATGGGCGACACCGAGGTCCTGTGCTCGGCCTCGATCGAGGATCGCACGCCGCCATTCCTGCGCAACACCGGGCTCGGCTGGGTAACGGCGGAATACGGCATGCTGCCTCGCGCGACGACGACGCGCAACCGCCGCGAGGCCGCCTCGGGCAAGCAGACCGGGCGCACCGTCGAGATCCAGCGGCTGATCGGGCGGTCGCTGCGCGCCGGGATCGACCGCTCGGCACTCGGCGAGCGCCAGATCACCATCGACTGCGATGTGCTCAACGCCGATGGCGGCACCCGTTGCGCGGCGATCACGGGGGGCTGGGTGGCGCTGCGGCTTGCGGTGAACAAGCTGCTCAAGGCCGGCGATATCGCCACCGACCCGATCATCGACCATGTCGCGGCGGTGAGCTGCGGGATCTATGCCGGGCAGCCGGTGATCGATCTCGATTACGCCGAAGACAGCGAGGCGGGGGCGGACGGCAATTTCGTGCTGACCGGGGCCGGCAAGCTGATCGAGGTACAGATGTCGGCCGAGGGGGCGAGCTTTTCGCGCGGGCAGATGGAGGCGCTGCTCGACGGCGCCGAGGCGGCGACGCAGACCCTGATGCAGGCCCAGAAAGCGGCGCTGTGACCCGGCGGTTTCGCGAGGATCGGCTGCTCGTCGCCACGCATAACGCCGGCAAGCTCGAGGAAATCGCCGATCTGCTCGCCCCTTACGGCGTCGCCGTGACCAGCGCACAGGCGCACGGCCTCGCGGTTCCGGAGGAGACCGAACCCGATTTCGAGGGCAATGCCCGGCTCAAGGCGCGCGCGGCGGCGCAGGCGACGGGGCTCGCCGCGCTGTCGGACGATAGCGGCCTCGAGGTGGCGGCGCTCGACGGCGCGCCGGGGGTGAATACGGCGGATTGGGCGGAGACGGGCGCGGGGCGCGATTTCGGCATGGCGATGCGGCGCGTGCATGATGCGCTGATTGTCGCAGGGGCCGAAGAGCCGTGGCGCGCGCGGTTCTGCTGTGCGCTCGCGCTGGTGTGGCCCGATGGCGCGGAGACGGTCGTGCTCGGCACCGCGCCGGGGCGCATCGTCTGGCCGATGCGCGGCGAGCACGGGCATGGCTACGATCCGATCTTCCTGCCCGATGGCCACGATCGCACCTTCGCCGAGATGAACCGATGGGCGAAGAACCGCCTCAGCCACCGCGCCGACGCATTCAACCAGTTGATCGAAAAGTGTTTCGCGGATGACGCAACCGGTACATGACGACTGGCGCGCAGGCGGTTTCGGGCTCTACCTGCACTGGCCCTTCTGCGCCGCGAAATGCCCCTATTGCGATTTCAACTCCCATGTGAGCGACCGGATCGACGAGCGCCGCTGGGAGCGCGCCTATCTGAGCGAAATCGACCGGATCGGTTCGCAGCTGGGCCCGCGGGTTCTCAACACGCTCTATTTCGGCGGCGGCACGCCGAGCCTGATGAGCCCCGAACTGGTGGGGCGGGTCATCGAGGCGGTACGCGCGACTTTCCCGATCGCGAACGATCTGGAGATCACCCTCGAAGCCAATCCGGGCTCCGTCGAGGCCGGGCGCTTTCGCGGATACCGCGACAGCGGGGTCGATCGTGTGTCGCTCGGGGTTCAAGCGCTCGATGACGACTCGCTGCGTCGGCTGGGCCGGATTCATTCCGCAGGGGAGGCCATTCAAGCGCTCGAAATCGCGAACGAGACCTTCGACCGCGTCGGGTTCGACCTGATCTATGCCCGCGAGGGGCAAACGCTGGCGCAGTGGCGCGCCGAGCTGACCCGCGCGCTGGCGCTGGCGCAGGGCCACATGTCGCTTTATCAGCTCACCATCGAGCCGGGCACGGCCTTCGCGCGCCGCGAGGCGGCCGGCGGCCTGCGCGATCTTCCCGATGCCGATACCGCCGCCGAGTTCTATGACCTCACGCAGGAGCTCTGTGATGCGGCCGGTCTGCCCGCCTACGAGATTTCCAACCATGCTGCCAAGGGTCAGGAATCGCGGCATAATCTGGTTTACTGGCGCTACGGTGACTACGCCGGTATCGGCCCCGGCGCGCATGGACGCCTGTCCTGCGGCTCCGCGCGCCTCGCAACGCAGACCCTGACCGAGCCCGAACAATGGCTCCGGCAGGTGGAGCTGTCCGGACATGGCGAGACCGACCGCACGGCGCTTGCGCCAACTGATCAGGCGGTGGAATATCTCCTGCTCGGGCTGCGGATCTGCGAGGGGATCGACCTCGAGCGCTTCGCAGGGCTTGCCGGCGAGACCCTTCCCGACTCGCGAATCGACCCGCTGACCGAGATCGGCGTTCTCGATCGCGACGGCGCGTCCTTGCGCGCGACGCGCATCGGCCGGCGTGTCCTCAACTCGGTCATCGCGGCGCTGCTGGCCGACTGAGCAGGTCAGCGCGGTGTCGAGAGAACCTGGCAGAGCTTGTCGAGATCTTCGAGACTGGTGTAGCGGATCGTGACGACGCCCGCGCCGGTATCGGGAACATGCGCGATATCGACGGCCATGCCGAGATGCGCGGAGAGGTCCTGTTCGAGCGCGCGGGTATCGGGGTCTTTCGCCGCGGTTTTCCGCGGTTTCGTCCGATTCTGTCCGGGTGCGGATCGCTTGGTCAGCTTTTCGGTTTCACGCACCGAAAGTCCGCGCGCAACCACGCGCTGCGCGACCTCTGCGGGATTTTCGCAGGTGATCAGCGCCCGCGCATGCCCTGAGCTCAATTTTCCGTCCCGCAGCAGATCGATGACATCATCAGGAAGATGAAGCAATCTCAATAGGTTGGAAATGTGGCTTCGGCTTTTTCCAAGCGCGGCGGCAAGCTGCTCCTGGGTGTGTCCGAAACGCTCGAGCAGGTTGCGATACCCGACCGCCTCCTCGACGGGGTTGAGGTCGGCGCGCTGGATGTTCTCGATGATCGCGACTTCGAGCATTTCGGTGTCGGTCAGGTCGCGAATAAGCACCGGGATCTGATGCAGCTGCGCGCGCTGCGCGGCGCGCCAGCGGCGCTCTCCGGCGACGATCTCGTAATCGCCTTCGGATGTCGGGCTCGGCCGCACGATCAGCGGCTGCAGCACGCCCTTGGCGCGGATCGACTCGGTGAGCTCCTCCAGCGCCGTGTCGGAGAAGTTTCGCCGTGGCTGGTCCGGATTGGGGGCCAGACGCTCGATCGGAAGCCGCATGTCGGCGCGCTCGACCTCGCCGGCCGCGGGCGGCCCCGGATCGAGCTGGACATCCGCCATGAGGGCCGAAAGCCCGCGTCCCAGACCGCGCTTCTCGCTCATGCGCCCACCCTCTCGAGCGGTTCGGGATCACCGTGACGCGAGAGCAGATCCGCCGCGAGGGCGCGATAGGCCTGGCTTCCGCGCGACGTCGGATCGTATTGCAGCACCGACAAGGCGTGCGACGGCGCCTCGCTGACGCGGACATTGCGCGGCACAACAACCTCGAAGACAAGCTCCCCGAGCGTCTCGCGCGCATCGCGTTCCACCTGCTGAGCAAGGTTGTTGCGCTTGTCATACATCGTCAGCAGAACGCCCTCGATGCGCAGGGCGCGATTCGCGCTCTGCCGGATTTCCCGGATCGTCAGCATGAGCTGCGACAGCCCCTCGAGGGCGAAATACTCGCTCTGCAGCGGTATCAGAACGGAATGCGCGGCGATCATCGCATTGACCGTCAACAGGCTCAAGGATGGGGGGCAGTCAATCAGGACGTAATCGTAGCCGAGTTCGCCGACGCTGTGCCGGTTGACCGCGTTGCGCAGCAGGAAGCTGCGCGATTCGTTGGTCACGAGCTGGAAGTCGGCGGAGGAAAGATCCGTCGTGGCGGGCACGATATCGAGGCCGTCGATGCGGGTGCCATGGATGACGTTCTTCAGCGGCGCCCCCTCCAGCAGCAGGTCGTAGGTCGTGCTGCCGCGCGCGCCCGAAAAGATGCCGAGCCCCGTCGACGCGTTGCCCTGCGGATCGGAATCCACGACGAGAACCTTGCCGCCGCGCTCCACAAGGGCCGCGGCGAGATTTATCGCCGTGGTTGTCTTGCCGACGCCACCTTTCTGATTGGTGATCGCGATGATCTGCGGACGGGCGCGAAGGTTCAGCTTAGACACGGCTCAAATCTCCGATCGACAGGATCGTTGCCCCAGGATTGGTCACGCTCGGTATCTTGTGAAGATCGAAGCGCCAATGTTCAAGTGCCAAGCGCAGCTCATCCGCGACAGCCGCGCCTTTGGGCAACAACGCGCGCCCCTCCGCCGCAAGGTGCCGCTCGACCAGTTTGAGCAACCGGTCAAGCGGGGCCACCGCGCGCGCCGAGATGACATCCGCGCCGAGCGGCGGCGTATCTTCCGCGCGCGCCGCGGTCACATGCGCGGCGACGCCGGTCTCACGGATCGCGTGGGAGAGGAACGCGGCCTTTCGGTGATCCGATTCCACGAGAGTGAACCGCATCCATGGTTGCTGCTCCGCGGCGATAATCGCGACGACGAGGCCGGGAAATCCACCGCCCGTCCCGATATCGACCCAGGAGTACGCATCGGCCGGGCGCAGGGAAAAGAGCTGCATGGAATCAAGGATATGCCGCGACCAATACTCCTCAAGGCTCGATGCGGAGACGAGGTTTATGCGCGGGTTCCACTTGGTGAGCAGGGCGCCGTGACATTCGAGCCGCTCCAGTGTTTCACGTGAAACATCGCGCAACTCCGGACCGACATGCCCGCCGGGCCTGCTGCCCGTCATTCGGCGGCCTCGCGGGGCTGCGCCCGGCGGGCATGCCCGAGCAGCAGGGTCAGGGCCGCCGGTGTCATCCCATCAATCCGCGACGCCTGGTCGATTGTCTCCGGACGCGCCGCCCGAAGTTTTTCCCGCAATTCCGTGGGGATACTCCCGAGGCGGTCATAGTCGAGATCCCCGGGAAGCACGAAGGCGGCGTCGCGCTGCAAGGCGCGCGCATCCGCGTCCTGACGCTTCATGTAATGACGATATTGCGCCTCACGCTCGATCTGGGCGCCAATTTGCGGGGCAATCCCCGCCACGCGCGGAGAGAACCCTGCCAGCGTGTCGAAATTGACGCCCGGAACCGCCAGCAGATCGAGCCCGGAGCGCCGCACGCCATCCCGGTTGATCCGCAATCCCAGCCGTTGCAGCTCATCGGGCGTCCATTCGAGCGATCCAAGCAGCACCCGCGCCTGCTCGAGCGCGGTCGCTTTCGCCTCGAACGCGGCCCGGTGATCCGCATCGATCAGCCCGATGTCATTGGCAAGCCCGGTCAAACGTTCATCGGCGTTATCGGCACGAAGCGTCAGCCTGAATTCCGCGCGCGAGGTGAACATGCGATACGGCTCGGCAACGCCCCGGGTCGTGAGATCGTCGATCATCACACCGATATATGCCTGCGCGCGCGTCAGCATGAGCGACCCACGGCCCGTTGCACTGTGCGCCGCGTTGATCCCCGCAAGAAGTCCCTGCCCGGCCGCTTCCTCGTATCCGGTCGTTCCGTTTATCTGTCCGGCCAGGAACAACCCATCCAGATCCCTCATCTCGAGCGACCCCCGCAACGCACGCGGATCGACATAGTCATACTCGATCGCGTAGCCCGGCTGGCGAATACGCACGGATTCGAGGCCGCGGATGCTCCTGACGAAGGCGTCCTGAATGTCCTCGGGTAGCGATGTCGAGATTCCGTTCGGATACACCGTGTCGTCATCAAGACCCTCGGGCTCGAGGAAGATCTGATGTGACGGCTTGTCACTGAACCGCACGATCTTGTCCTCGATCGACGGGCAGTATCGGGGCCCGGAGCTGGCGATACGGCCGCCATACATGGCGGAGCGGTGCAGATTCTCCGCGATCAGGTCATGAGTGCGCGCATTCGTGTGCGCGATTCCGCAGGCGACCTGACGATTCTGCGGAACCGTGGTGCGAAACGACATCATCACCGGGTCGGTGTCGGCCGGCTGCGCCTCCAGAACGGACCAGTCGATGCTGCGCCCGTCGAGTCGCGGGGGTGTTCCGGTTTTCAGGCGACCGAATCCGACGCCGAGATCGGTAATCCTGTCGGCAAGGCGGATCGAGGGCGCTTCGCCAACCCGACCGGCCGGGTAACTGCGGTCTCCAATATGGACGCAGCCCCGCAAGAAGGTTCCGGTGGTGATAACCACGGCCGAAGCCACGATTTCCGATCCATCCGAGAGAACGACCCCGCAGACGCGCCCGTGATCGACGCGCAAATCGACCACCTCGCCCTCGACCAGGTCGATCTGCGGATTGGCAGCGATCATGGCCTGGACGGCGCCGCGATAGAGCGCGCGATCGGCCTGCACGCGCGGTCCCTGAACGGCGGGGCCCTTCCGGCGATTGAGAAGGCGGTACTGGATCCCGGCCGCGTCGGCAGCGAGGCCCATGATCCCGCCCATCGCGTCGATCTCGCGCACGATATGGCCTTTGCCGAGCCCTCCGATCGCCGGATTGCAGGACATCACCCCGATCGCATCGCGCTTGAGTGTGACGAGCGCAACCCGCGCACCGAGACGCCCAGCCGCATGCGCGGCCTCCGCGCCGGCGTGCCCGCCCCCAACCACGACGACATCGACATGTTTCACGTGAAACACCCTCATTTCCCGATACAGAAAGTCCCGAAGATCTCGCCCAGGATCTCCTCCACATCGACCCGACCGACAAGCGAGTCAAGCGTATGGATTACGGAGCGGAGGTCTTCGGCAATCAGTTCTGGTTCCCGGCCCGCCCCGCCGCCATCCGCGACGATCCGCTCCAGCATCTCCGTCGCCACCCGCAAGCCGGACGCATGTCGCGCATGCGTGATCGTCGCCGCGCCCGCGACACGCGACCCGAGGACGCGGCCAATCGCCGCGAGCAGCTCCTCGACCCCCTCACCCGTCAGACCGGACACCTTGAAGACATCCTCGGCGACCCGATCGCCCTTGGCGCGCACCACGATATCGTCGTCCTCGACCGCGACTTCGGTCATGCATCCTGCATCCGGCAGCAAAAAGACGCGCAGATCCGCCGCCGCAGCGCGCGCCTTCGCCCGCGCGACACCAAGCTTCTCGACGGCGTCAGCACTTTCGCGCAACCCGGCCATATCGAGCAGTGTCACGGCATGGCCGACGAGTTCGAGGCGCACCTCCAGCACGTCGCGCGTGGTGCCTGCATGCTCCGAGGTAATCGCGGCGTCGCGCCCGGCTATCGTATTCAAAAGAGTGGATTTCCCGGCATTCGGCGGCCCCACGATCGCGACTTCGAAGCCGTCACGGATGCGCTCCGCAGCCGCCGATCCCGCCAGCTCCTGCTGCATCGACGCGAGCACAGGACGTATCTCATCCACTGCGCGCTCGATCAGCCCATCCGGCAATTCGTCATCGGCAAAATCGATCATCGCCTCGATGAGGGCCCGGCCGCGCAGGAGCCGGCCGCGCCACTCGGCGGCGCGCGCGCCAATCGCTCCCGACAGAACGCGCGACGCCTGTTTTCTCTGCGCCTGCGTTTCCGCTTCGATCAGATCCGCAAGCCCTTCCACTTGCGTCAGATCGAGCCGTCCGTTGTGAAAGGCGCGCCGCGTGAATTCGCCGGGCGCTGCGATCCGCAGCCCCGGCATACCACCCAGGATTTCAAGCACGGCCTTGACCACCGCATGGCTCCCATGCAGGTGCAGCTCCGCCATCTCCTCGCCGGTAAAGCTTTGACCTTCATCGAAAAGCAGGAGCAACGCCTCGTCGAGCAGATCGCCACTCGCGTCGCTCAGACGCCTCAGCGACGCAACCCGCGGCGACGGAAGGCGCGGCGTGAGGCGCGCGACCGCGGCCCAGGCCTCCGGCCCCGAAAGCCGGACGATCGCCACCCCCGCCTTACCCTGCGCTGTCGCCGGTGCGAAGATCGTATCCATCATCCGGCCTGGCGGTTCCGCCTCACGAGTTCATCGAGTCGAAGAATTCCGCGTTCGTCTTGGTCTGCTTGAGTTTCGAGATCAGGAACTCGATCGCGTCGGTCGTCCCCATCGGGTTCAGGATGCGCCGCAGGACGAACGTCTTTTGCAGATCGCCCTTGTCCATCAACAGCTCTTCCTTGCGCGTCCCGGACTTGAGGATGTCCATGGCGGGGAAAATGCGCTTGTCGGCCACCTTGCGGTCGAGCACGATCTCCGAGTTGCCGGTGCCCTTGAATTCCTCGAAGATGACCTCGTCCATGCGACTGCCGGTATCGATCAGCGCCGTCGAGATGATGGTCAGCGACCCACCTTCCTCGATGTTGCGCGCCGCGCCGAAGAACCGCTTCGGCCTCTGCAGCGCGTTGGCGTCCACGCCGCCCGTGAGCACCTTACCCGAACTCGGCACCACGGTATTGAAGGCCCGCCCGAGCCGCGTGATCGAATCGAGCAGGATCACCACGTCGCGCTTGTGCTCGACGAGCCGCTTCGCCTTCTCGATGACCATTTCGGCGACCGCGACGTGTCGCGTCGCGGGCTCATCGAAGGTCGAGGCCACCACCTCGCCCTTGACGCTGCGCTGCATGTCGGTGACCTCTTCGGGACGTTCATCGATAAGCAGCACGATCAGGTAACAATCGGGGTGATTCTTCTCGATCGAATGCGCGATGTTCTGCAGCAGGACGGTCTTGCCGGTGCGCGGCGGCGCGACGATGAGACCGCGCTGCCCTTTCCCGAGCGGTGAGACGATGTCGATTATCCGCGCCGAGCGGTCCCGCGTCGCCGGATCATCCGTTTCCATGTGAAGCCGCTCATCCGGGTAGAGCGGCGTCAGGTTATCGAAATGCACCTTGTGGCGGGCGCGCTCGGGCTCCTCGAAATTGATCTTCGTCACCCGCGTCATCGAGAAATAGCGCTCGTTGTCTCGCGGCGCCTGGATTAGACCCTCGATCGTGTCCCCGGTATGCACCGAGAACCTGCGGATCATGTCCGGCGACAGGTAGATGTCGTCCGGACCCGGCAGGTAATTGGCCTCGGGGGATCGCAGGAAGCCGAAACCGTCCTGCAGAACCTCGAGCACCCCGTCGCCCGAGATCTCCCAGCCATCCTCGGCGCGCTCCTTGAGGATCGAGAACATCATCTCGCCCTTGCGCATGGAGGGCGCGTTCTCGATCTCGAGGTCCTCCGCCATCGAGAGAAGGTCCGCCGGGCTCTTCGCCTTGAGGTCGGACAGGTTCACTTGTTGCTCGGTCATCTGGGGAATTCCGTGGGTTCGTGACGCCGCATGGTCACAGACGCTGGGAGATGCGGGCAGAACTGCCCGAAGTCCCGCTACACCCGTCGCCCGGGCGAGTCAACGCACCTCAGAACTTGACCACCACGGACACAACGATGAGCACCATCAGCAGCGTCGGGACTTCGTTCATCATCCGGTATCCGCGACCCGTCAGGACATCGTCGCCGGCCATGAGTTTGCGGCGCTGCCCGGCCAGCCACATGTGGAACCATGTCATCGCCGCGATCCCGACGGCCTTGAGCCAGGGCCAGATCATCGACCAGTCGATCAGCCCCGGCGTGGCCACCAGGATGAGGCCGAAGCCCCAGCTCGCGATCATCGCCGGGTTCATGATCACGCGAAGCAGCCGTTCCTCCATCGTCTCGAACAGCGCACGCGTCGGTTCCGCGTCCCAGCCGCGTTCGACGTGATAGACGTAGAGACGCGGCAGGTAGAACAGCCCGGCCATCCAGGCGATCACCGCCATGATATGTCCCGCCTTCACCCACGGATACGCGCTCCAGAGCAGATCGGTCATGTCGGATCCCGTCATGGTGCCTCCTCGGGTCCTACACCTATAAAGAATGAAGAGAAAGATGATGATGATGATGGCGCTGGGGGGAAGTGGAATTACCAGTTCATCAACTGGTGCATGCACATCAAGGCGCATTGTGGATAACACTGTCGATAACTCTGGAAAGTTCGACATACCCTTAATTTTTATTTTTAATTCAGATATTTGAAAGGTCTTAAGCAAGGATTAACATCTGTATGGTTTCTCCGTTTCGCAGCGGAGGGGCGCTTGTCCACAAGGTGTCGCGCGATGTTGTCCCATGTGGATGACCGGACCCCGTACTTGACTTTGATCCCGCTTCACGCAACTCCCGGGGCTGCAATCACCGCCGCGTGCGCCCTGTCCCGATGGCTCGGCGTGCTTCATCAACAGGCTTTTCCCGATGGCGCCCGACCTGATCCTCGCCTCCCGATCCCCGATCCGCCGCCAGCTCCTCGAAGGTGCCGGGATCGCCGTGACCTGCCGGGCTGCGGATATCGACGAGGCGGGACTTCGCGCCGCGCTCGAGGAAGAGGGGGCGTCACCGCGCGACATTGCCGACGCGCTCGCCGAGCACAAGGCTCGCAAGATCTCGGCGCGCGCCCCCGAGGCGATGGTCGTCGGCGCCGATCAGGTGCTTGTCCTCGATGGCGCCATCCTTGCCAAACCTGAAAGCCCCGAGGTGTTGCGCGCGCAGCTCGCGCGGATGCGCGACTGCGGCCCGCAGCTCGTCTCCGCGGCGGTCATCTACAGGGACGGCGCGCCGCAATGGCGCGCGGTCGAGACGGCACAGCTCCTGATGCGCAAGCTCTCAGACGCCTATCTCGACAGCTATGTTGCGCGCAACTGGGAGGATGTCTCGGGCTCGGTCGGTGGGTTCCGGATCGAGGCCGAAGGGGTGCGCCTGTTTGCCCGGATCGACGGGTCCTATCATGCCATTCTCGGGCTGCCGCTGCTCTCGCTGATCGGGTATCTGGGACAATGCGGGGTCATCGAGACGTGAGTGAAGCCATCCCGCTCGCCGGCGTTCTCGGATCGCCCATTGCCCATAGCCGCTCGCCGCGGCTGCACGGCCACTGGCTTCGCCGCTACGGGATCGCCGGGCATTACGTGCCGCTCGAGGTCGAACCGGCGGATCTGGCCGAGGTGCTGCGCGCGCTGCCGCGCATGGGGTTTCGCGGGGTCAACGCCACCATCCCGCACAAGGAAGCCGCGCTCGCACTCGCCAATCGTGTCACCGATCGCGCGGCCCGCATCGGTGCGGCGAATACGCTGACCTTCGTTTCGGGCGGGGCGCTTGAGGCCGACAACACCGATGGTTACGGGTTCATCGAAAATCTGCGCCAGTCGGCATCTGGCTGGAACGCCGCCGCGGGGCCTGCGGCGGTATTCGGGGCGGGCGGCGCGGCGCGCGCCGTGGTAGCGGGTCTGCTCGATGCTGGCGCGCCCGAGCTGCGAATCGCGAATCGCTCGCGCGAGCGCGCGGAAGCCTTGCGCGACGCCTTCGGTCCGGCCGTGACGGTGGTCGACTGGGACGATCCGGAGGCGCTCGTGGCGGATGCTGCGACCGTGGTCAATACGACATCGCTCGGCATGTCGGGGCAGCCCGCGCTCCATCTGCCCGCCGCGGCGCTCGCGCCGGGGGCGCTCGTCACGGACCTCGTCTATGCCCCGCTGCAGACGCCGTTTCTGACGGATGCCACGGCGCGGGGCCTGCGCACGGTCGACGGTCTCGGGATGCTCCTGCACCAGGCGGTGCCGGGGTTCGAAGCGTGGTTCGGGCTCCGGCCCGAGGTCGACCCGTCGCTGCGCCGCGCGGTGCTCGCGTCATGAAGCGGCCGTTACTGCTCGGTCTGACGGGGTCGATCGGCATGGGCAAGTCGACCACGGCGGCGCTGTTTTCTGAGGCCGGCATGCCGGTCTGGGATGCCGACGCCGCCGTGCACCGCATCTATGCGGCGGG
>LFCJ01001371.1_pt1 | contig 16866 bp, 23 predicted proteins | sample 643141 | NCBI WGS metagenome assembly LFCJ01 (sample SAMN03766243, study PRJNA286221) | soda lake metagenome | biome: soda lake; feature: Kulunda steppe; material: water; isolation source: sample B1-Br-g2 brine of Lake Bitter-1 | place: Russia: Kulunda steppe | collected 2010-07 | reverse complement strand
GTCCTGCAACCTCTTGCTGAGCTGGGGGCACGGGCAGCATGCTACTCCAGGCCGCCAGCTGGGAAGGCATGCTCCTGTTTGCGCCGTGCCGGCGGCCGCTGGCATACGGCGCCAGCTCAGCACTGCCGGCGCTCAGCTACTCAGCAGCTCAGTGAGAGACAGGGCTCCTCGTGGGTGACAGGGCCATCGTACGGTGTCTGCCGGCGGCTGTGGCACCACGCGCCAGTGCCGCAAAAATGGTATACACGCATCATTTATTTGCATCTTTCTTGTTGGTGCATCGTTGGTGATTCCTGGCACCACGCGCCAGTGCAGGCACCAGGGGCGTGCAAGCATGGGCACCTTGAGCAGCATGCTCCGCATGCCCTGTTTGAGAGAGGGATGGGCACGGCCCTCGGATGGGCATAGCCTGGACTGACAGGCGCGCGCTGGGTCAGTTGAGGTTAAGGGCTTTGGGTAAGGGGCTAGGCCTAGGGATAGGGCTTAGCGTTAGGGGCTAGGCTCGGGGATAGGGGTTAGGGTAAGGGTAAGGGAAGGGTAGGGAGGGGTGCAGGGTGCTTTTGGAGCATGTGTGTCTGTTGTGCAGTTGGGTCCGTTGTGCATGCGTGTCTGTTGCGTACGTGTGTCCGTTGTGATTGTGTGTCAGTTGCGCGTGTTTGCCCGTTGCGGCCTCCCGCGCACGCGCTCCTCTTATGTCTGCCAACGGTGTGTGCTCGGTGGCGATGCCCAACACAGCAGCGCTCAGCATTGATAGAATCGACAATAGCAATGATGGATTCACCAATAGCAATGATGGATTTGCCAAAAGTAGCTCAGCGGCGATGGAATTGCCAACGGTGCCCCTCGCACTTTTGGTGTCAGTGCAGGCCACACCCAGTTGCAATGCACCTGTGCATGGAAAAGCACTAAGCACTTGCTGCTCTATACAGGCCATGCTAAGCCAGCGTGGCGAGGGTGTAACCTCTAGGCCGCTTCTGATCCAGACGATGATGCACTTGCTGCTCTGTCCAGGCCATGCGTCATCAGTGCGGCCGCCCAGGCACAGGCACACACACACACACACACACATGCACATGCACATGCATGTACATGCGCACGCGGTGCTGCGCAGGCCTGTTCATGCCCGCCAGCGACCTGAAGGCCCTCCGACGCGCAGGCACCAATGCGCTGATGGCCGCCTGGGCTGCCTCGCGGGCTGCTTTCCAGGGTGAGCACCTTGCTGAGGGCATAACCCACGCACACGCGCATGCGCACATACGCTGCACAGCACACGCACACACACGGCACAGCACACACACAAGCACACGCACGTGCGCACTTGCCCTGCACATCTCATGCGCACACACACACACACACACACACACACACACACACACACTGGGGTGCACACACACACATGCATGCTTGTGCACCGCACACACAAGCGCGGCTCCCAATGCGCGCAACGCCGCACAGCAAATGTGTGTCTGAGGCTGACCAATGACACCCTCCTTTCAGCCAGCAGCCGCTTTTGTGCTTTGCGCCTGCCTGTCGGCCCCTGCTCCTGCTGAGAGCACTCAGGGGCCCAAATCAGGGGTTCACTTCGCTCTCCTTCAGATGCTGCTCCCTCGGCTCAACACGGCTCCGTCTCCCTTGACACCAGAGGGCACCCTCTGAGGGAGGCACGGCAAGATTCCTGGACACCCTGCTGCTTCCTTCACGCGCCTGCCCATTGCCGCGCCCCGCCTGCGCCCCACATGACGCGTGTCCCCTGTGGAGCGCTGCATGACGTGCAGGCACGTGCGTCAACACATCGCCGTGCCGCGCGCCCGCCCCACCGCAGGCCGTGTGTCCCCTGCCCAGGGCATTGTGGCAAGCATGCTTGCAGAAGTGGGCCAGCGTGGCCAGGCCCCCAGCACAGAGCATACCGCCCCCGCAGCCGCAGAGGACACAGCATCTAACCCCACGGCAGGCGGGGCCCCTGCTCCAACTGCCGCGCCTGCCTCCTTGTCGCCCCCCTCCTCCCCAAACCCCTACCCCTCAGCCGCTGTCGCGCCCAGCGCCCGGTTCAGACCCCTTGCGGACCCTGCACAGAGCGCTGCTGCCGCGGAGGGTGCGGCGCCCGCTGCTGTTGTGGGCGCAGTGCTCATTCCCAGGAAGGGCGTGCGGCGCAGGCAGGCGGGTGGGCAGGGCAAGGAGGCAAGCCTCAGCGTGCTGTGCCGGACGCCGGAGCAGGTAGGGGGCTGCGCATGATGGCAGGGTAGGAAGGGGCGTGAGCGTTCCCAATGGCTCCTGCTTCACCCTGTGTGTGTGTGTCTGTGTGTGTGTGTGTGCACGTTTGTGTACATGCACGTGTGATTGTGAGTGAATGCGAGTCTGTGTGTGCGTGTGTATGTGCGTGTGTGTGCGTGTGCGCGCATGTGTGTGTGCGTGTTAGTGCGCACGTGTGTGTGTGTGTGGTGTGTACGTGCGTGTGTATATGCATGCACGTTTGTGTGTCGTGTCACGCATTGCGCAGGTTTCAGCCTGTCCTGGGAGCAGGTGCTTGGCAGCATTCTACTCGGGGCGGGGGGGGGGGCACTGCGGCTCCGCGCAGCACTGGGTTGCAGTTGGAAACCGCTGCTGCCCAGTGCTGTGCGTCCTCGCGCAGGCCGCTGCTGCAGCTGCATGTGCTTGTGGACCCAACGTGAAGGCCCTTGTTGCTGATGTGCCCTGTGCGCACGCACACGTATGCACGTACACAGACACTCATACACACGTACGCACGCACGCACTCACACACATACACGCGCACACACATACACGCGCCCACGCGCACAGGTGGACGCGTCTCTAGAGATTTCCTGGCTACAGGAGGTTGTCCTTGACTTCTTGGAGGTCCAGGTGGGGCTCCGGAGGGTTTTTTTGGCAGAGGGTCGAGCCTGCCACCTTGTAGAGCATGGGGGGGGGCGCACATGAGGAGCCTGCAAGGCTGGGACAAGGGGCAGATGGGGAGCCTCAGAGGGATCGCTTGGGCTTTAGTTGAGCTTCTGCGCCTGACACGCGCACGCGTGGCTCTTTTAGTGCCTTGAAGGCCCGTCACCTCCGCCATACTCTATAAGTGCCCTCTGGGCTACGTTGTAGTCTGCGCCCCTTCTTTCCCCCTCCAGTGTGTCATCTGTACCTGGCTTGACTTGCTCCTCCCTCTCAGCTTCCTCCATGATTGCCACCTTCTGGTCTTTAGACCCCCTTGCGGCCGGTAGTGCCACCTGCAACTGGCTTCAACAATTGCCGCTCCTCTCACGCAGTTCCCACTCTTCCTGTGCGTGCTCGCACATAGCTACCCCAAGCATGTCTGGATGGAATGCAGAGCAGCAGCGCGAGACAGTGCTCATAGCGGGGGGCATTCTTAGCATCCCCACACACTGCAATATGCCGCTGCGCCCGTGCTCAACTCCCTCATTCAGCCCATCCTCGCATCCAAAGGTGGTATGCCCACACGCTGAGAGCGCGCATGGCGGCTCCTGAGACGCAGCCTCTGGCCCGCCACCCACCACACTGCCTGTGGGCCGCGCAGGGCCTGTGGGAGGCTGCGGCTACTGTTAGGGTAGCACATGCGTCCACACTCGCTGCACACACAGTCTTGATTGAGCACACAAGGCATACCCTGGCTTGCAACTTTTGCCATTGCCTGTGAGCTGCGCAGGGCCTGTGGGAGGCCGTGGCTCGTGTCAAGGCAGCTGGCAAGCACGTCATCGTGGCCACCCCACGCGTGCTGAAGCCCAACGAAGAGCCCCTGGTGGCATTTTACCTCCGCTTGCGCGCGGATGCGCTGCTGCTGCGCAGCGCAGGGCTGCTGCACACGCTGGCCAGCATGGGAGGCCCGGGTGCGCTGATGCGCGCTTGTGTAGGCGCGCGCGCGTGTGTGTCTATGTCTTTTTGCACGTTTGTGTGCGCGCATATGTATGTGACCCTGGGTGTGTGTGTCGGTATTATGTGGAGGGGGGTGGGGGAAGTTGAATACGCCATTTTGAGTGAGCGGGGCACCAACAACATGACAACAAGTCCCCATGGTGCGCACGCTCCCTTCCCTCAGCGCAAGTCGGCTGAGCTCCTTAGCAGCTTGAATGTGAGTGCCGCCTGTGCTTGCACACCTGCGCTGCCTGCGCCTGCAGCAGACTTGTCTTCCAGTGAGCCAGTGATTGCCGCACGCATCATGTGCAATGTACCAACACATGCGCACACGTGCAGGGGCGCGCGCACATACCCTCTCAGACGTATTTTGGCACACGGTTGCAATCACACTAGGACAAACTCTGACGGACACACACACACACATGCGTGCTCAAACATGCACACACACGCACGCACGCACACATTCATGCACACACCAGCACGCGCGCATGCCCACACGCCACAGGCAGTCTGGTGCCCGGCCTGCTGGGACCCAAGGGCGCTCCCGTGCACGTGCCTGAGCTGCACGGCGACTTCTCCCTCAACGTTGCCAACACGCTGTCTGCGGACCTGCTGCTGAGGCCCCACGGCAGCACCGGCAGCGGCAGCGGCAGCGGCTTGTCGCGCATCGCGCCCACGCACGACCTCAGCGCCCCGCAGGTGCAAGCCACAGCAGAACGTCCGTGCGTGCGTGCGTGTGTGTTTGCGCGTTTGTGTGCATGTGTGCACATGCGCATGTGTATGAGTGTGCACGCATGCGTATTTGGACATGTGTGTACGTGTGCATACGCGTCGTTTTGTGTGCGTGTGCATCGTGCGCCTGCGCACGCGTCGGAGGGTGCACTTGTGTATGTCGTGTGTGTGTGTGTGTGCTGATTGTGTGTGTGTGCAGTGTGCACAGTGCGCACCTGGGTCCCTAGGAGAAACCTGGGAGTACTTGTGTATGTCATGTGTGTGTGCTGATTGTGTATGTGTGTGTGCAGTGTGCACAGTGCGCACCTGGGTCCCTAGGAGAAACCTGGGTGTACTTGGGAATGTCATGTTTGTGCTGATTGTGTATGTGTGTGTGCAGTGTGCACAGTGCGCACCTGGGTCCCTAGGAGAAACCTGGGTGTACTTGGGTATGTCATGTGTGTGCTGATTGTGTATGTGTGTGTGCACAGTGCACAGTGCACACCTGGGTCCCTAGGGGATAGCTGTGGGTGTACCCATTGGGAGGTCAAGGTCTGAACCAGTGCCTTGCAGCCACCGGCTGTGTGAGCGGGAAATGGTGGGCAAAGGCTCTCACCCCCATGAACGGGGTTGTGTTGCACCGCTGGAATGTAACCTCAGGTGACATCAGGGCTGCTGCCCATCACCCCTGGGCGCCTTGAATAGCAGCTGGGAGGCCTGTTGGGCATGTCCAGGGCTCTCATCACCAATCAATCAATGTGCCGCACCACAGATGTGCAGCCTCATCGCTCCCACTGCAATTGATCGATGTGCCGCACCACAGATATGCTGCCCTAACCACCACCAATTGGTGCGCTGCACCGCAGATATGCAGCCTGGCGACTTCCTTGGGCGCCTCGCGCGCTGCATCGTGCCTGGAGGTGATCCTGCACCAGCACCTGCCCATCTTTCACACAGGTGCGTGTGGCCTTTTAACGCTTCCACGCAGGTGCATGTGCCCCCCTTGGAGACCTGCATTTCTGCCGTTTTCTGCATTCACGCACGCAGAAGAAGCCCGTGCTTGCATGTGCGCATACACACAGAGCACTGTATGTTCTGCTGCGTTCTGCGCACACGCACGCATGGCTTCACGTGCACGCAGAGCACTGCGTGTTCTGCCGCTTCCTGTCCAACGGCAATTCCTACAAGGACTGCGGCCACCCGTGCGAGAAGCACAAGGTCCACCTGCGTGATGAGAAGGGGGCCGACCACCTGGTGCTTGCCGACATGGGTGAGGCCGGGGGCGTGCAGACATGGGTGCTTGCCAACATGGGTGCTTCTGGCATGGCAGCCGGCATGCTGCCTGGGGCTTGCCTAGGTGTGTACATGGCTCCGTGCTTGCCTGCATGGGTGAAGCTGCACTATGATAGTGTGTGTGTGTGTTAGGCCCTGTCAACACGGAGGAGGCAGGTGGGCTGCGCTGCGTTGCGGCAAATTCACCGCCTTCTTTTCATCTAGGCTGTGTGTGTGTCTGAGCAGTTGGGGGGCCTGTTGGGCGAAGAAGGCGTGTTGGAATTCAATGCCTGAATTGTGCTATAATAAAGCAGCTGGGCTAATGTGTGGATGGAACTGCTCACTGAGGCTGGGCCAGTTGGTTTGATGGAGCCGCCCGCAACGCGTGCCGTGACCAGGGAGCCCATCATCCCTCCTCCTTTATGCATCCTTTTGCCCCACCCCCATGATCGCCTCCCTTGCCTTCACATTGTCCTCCTGTGCCCCCACTCCTCCTCCTGCAGGCTGCCGCAACACTGTATTCAATGCCCAGGCCCAGAGCGGTAAGCTGTGCTTCCCGCTGTGTGCCTGAATTCACATCATGCACCGCGCCTTGTGTGTACGCAAGACCCCGTGCACCCCACACCTCCTGTGCCCCCCCCTCACAAGTCTCTGTGAGCCCTTGCCCTGCGTGATCCACATCTCAGTGCATCGTACAAAACACCCCACGCGCTGCACACCTCATGTGCCCCTCACTGTCTGTGTTCAAAACCTCACATTCTCCTCACCTCACCTCGTGCAACCCTCATTTTGTGCACTTTTCACCCCATGCGCCCCTCCCTGTTGCGTTCCACTTAAATGCACTAGCCCCCTAGGTGGCAGCAGGGTAGCAGCCTTTTATCCAGCGTTTCCCCCAACTGTTTGCATGCCTCCAGCACCTCTGCAGCTGCAATGAAGTACGGCACCAAACGCACAGCACCCAGGCGCCCTGCCAAATCGTAAGAGCACGGCCCCAAAAGCACTGCGCCTGCACTGTGCAGGTGCATTCTACGTGCAAGACATGGTGCGCGCGGGCGTGCGCAAGTTCAGGATCGAGCTGGTGGACGAGCCTGCTGGCGCGGTGAAGCCCCTGGTGCAGGGCTACCGAGACCTGCTGGATGGTGCCCGCACCTCTGGAGACCTGTGGTCGTGGATGGGTGGCCTCAGCAGTGCAGGTAGTGGGAGGGGGGGGAAGGGAAGCTGCAGGGACCTGCTGGATGGTGCCTGCACCTCTGGAGACCTGTGGTCGTGGACGGGTGGCCTCAGCAGTGCAAGCTAAGGGTGGGGAAGAGGATGCTGTAGATGGATAGGTGGTGCATAGGGGCAGCTTGAGCAACAGAGGGGAGCAGGGGCGAGGGGATCCTCGGCGGAGATGAGGAAGGGCAAAGGGCATCGACTCCGACACAAGTCTAGACACTGCTTCAACCCTGTGTATGTGTCAAATTGTTGATTAGCCAATAACAGTGATTTGGCATGGCAACCCTGACATAACTCTAGACACTGCTTCAACCCTGACACAAGTCTAGACACTGCTTCAACCCCAACACAAGTCTAGACATGCTCCAAGGTTGTAGGGATCTCCAGACTTTGCTCTTCTGGTCTGTCAGGGAAGCAGTCAGATCAGGCACCCTTGCCCCTGAGGAAGGACAGACTCTGTGAGCAGTGCTCTCCGCTTGGCAATGCATAGAGGCGTGTCCTTAAGTGGACAATTATTTGCACCACCAACAGAGGTTTTAATACGCAGCAAATGCACAAACACATGAAAAAAGTCATGCGTGCAAACACCCGCGTACGTATGCGTGCACATGCACACACAGAGGCTCAAGCGCCCGCACGCCCGCACGCATGCACATGCACTCAGGTGTGGGCGCAGGCTCATTGGAAGGCGCCCGGGCAAGAGACAGGGGCGCTTCGTCTCTGCGCAGCACAGCAGCAGCTCTGAGGGAGGAGGCTCGACGCCAGGGGCAACCGCACAAGGCAGCAGCTGCAATGTCTGTGTGATGGCTCTGCCTGCTCCAGCAGCCATACAAGTGCGAGCTGGTATCCGCATGCGCTTTGCATGTACTCCCTCTGGTGCACACCCAATTGTAGGCGTGCCAGTTTGTGTAAATGTAGACACGTTTGCGCATCAGCGTGCACAAACGTGCGCAGGCACTCAAGCACCTCGCCATGCATATACCTCTGCACTACATCTCTTTCTTCGGAGCAGCGCCTTCTTTACTTAAGAATGTTGATATGTACATCAATGGCATTACACATGCCTGTTCAGCTTCCACAATTGCAGTTGGAGAAATTTAAAATGCATGCCTCACTGGTTTTGAAAACCCTGCAAAAAGCTTCGGGTCTGCTCTTGCCTTGCTATTTCTGGCCAGCACTTCTTTTAAGCCTCAAAATTTGGGACATGTCAGCAACGACTGTAATTCACGCCAATAGGGGTATCCCTGCTTCTTTGTCTTCTCTTAGCTAACCAGGGAGCCTACCAAGCTGACTACAAACTACCTTTGATCCTGCGCTACTCTAGCACCATGATGGTCAGCGATTGCAACCATACTTTGTAGGCTCTTGAGGAGTGTCGTAAATGTTTGAGTTTTTGGAAGGCAGTTGTTTCGATCATAATCAAGATAACTAGCAGTGGTAGGAAAACCGGTTGCAAATTGTCAACCCGAGACAAAGTATCATACACTGACTATCAAGTAAACGAAGCTGACTAACCAACTAAATAAGATAATTGGCGGCGTGTATCAAGGCAAAAGAAAAGAAAAGAGAAGAGAATATACGCAAGCGGCGAAAAAGCTCCTCACATAAATAAGGAAAAGGGGCCACTTGGAAAGAAAAGCCCCTTCACCAGGAAAGAGGAAAGCAGTCAGTGAGGATCAGGAGGGTTGCAGGCAGACAAGCCAGCAGCCCTCTCATGATTAGTTTGAAGGTGAGGAGAATGCTCAAGAGAACGTATTGTCTGTACAAGCTTATGATATGCATAGTGCACAGAATGAGCATGCAGCTTGAGAGCGAGTTTCTTGACTCTTTGCGAATCAAGGCCGAGACTCTTCGGTAAGGTTTCAAGGCTGTATCCGCCGAACGAGGGCAGCTTAGCCGGTTGGCCTCCAGTGAGGTTCGAACCCCAAATTCTAAGGTTGCGAGGGTGGATAAACGACTTTCCAGCTCAGGTGCCCCGCCGCCTGCTCGACTATCCGGAGCTTTCTGGGATAGAAATGTTGGGAGGAATGTAAATAACGCTCCCTACACCTAAGAGAATGACATGAAGAACATAGTCTCCTGCAATGCTGCGTCCAAGGCGACCATGCTGAGCATGGGCAGCTTGAGCTGCTGCTTAGGGCAAGTGTCCTCACAATACTTGATCTCAATGAGATGGGTGGTACGACACTGCCTAATATCAAAGCACCATATGATATATCTGACAGAAGCATGATAGATTATAGGTTCAACCTATAAGTTAAAGCATTGCCTGGTGAAACGTAGCAGGGGAGATGTGCATACAATCCTCTTCTTCTCAGCACGTGCTACATGATGTGCACGGAGGGAGACAAACTTTGGGATCCTAGGAGCAGGCTTTCATTACAAGATTTTCGAGGACAAGCAAGTTTTATAAATGCACTGATTGTTCTGTTTAAGACTGGCACAGGGTAATCATGTCAGATGTCACGTATGGTATAAACCTTCCTTACAGATACCTTTAAATCTGCTGGGACTTGTTAACTTCAATATGCCTCACAAGCCTACTAGAACTGCTGGTTCACTGAAATATTCCAGTGGATCATGTCTTAAGTTGTCATCAATTTTTTCCAGAAACAAACTAATGATTCCTATCGTTTTATTTCTGAGCTTATGGATGTTTTTTTTATGGCTGGTGTTCACCAGCAACCTGAACAGTCAAACTACCTGGCTGAAGGTCAAACTTTAACTTGTTAACTTGCGAGCTTGCCTCTCGATCTCACTGAAGGCTGTCCTGAATGCGATCATACCCTTTGTCACCCCTGGTACTCATAAAGCAATGCATTCAGTTCCTCCTCACTTTTGCTCCTGCGGCCGTGCTTTTCTTTTCCTCAACTGCTCCTGCCTTGAGGGCCTTGGGGGCCTTGTGATCCACCTGGCCTTTGGAAAAATGCAATCCTCCAATTGTTTTCCCTATTGCCATGGAGTTTCCTGTTCCTTTCTTCCTGTCCTTTCTATCTATCTACTAGATAGATAGTATCTATCCTTTCTATTGCCTCGAGGCGATCTGCGTTCCCCTCCATAAACCTTCAACTTGGAAAGCCATAGTCATCACGACGAATGATCTTTTGGCTTCCAGCTATGACCTAACCTTTTGGCTGCCTGTGGCATTGAACAGCCCCCAACAAATTCAAACTTAAACTTGCCTCATCACAAGCGCACATGCACATACTTGTTCATGTGCGCTCTTTGCGCACCCCTCCCACCAGTCATGCCCCACTCCCAAGGGCACACGCACGCGCACATACACATGCACACAACGACCGGGCTAGTGCTTAGGCCTACCTTGTAACCTAGCGATGAGGCGAAAGCAACTTGCAAAACAAGGTCATTTTTCAGGTTGTGCTGCTGTTCTACTGTGCCCTAGTACAACCTCGTAGGGCTGCTTGTGCGAGCTAACTACTGGCATCCTCGCAACCTGTAGATTCGGGGTTCAAACCTTGGTAGGGGCTCTGCCCTTTCCTTCAGCTTAGCTCCCATTGATCAGCAGATACAGCATTGAAAGCTAACCTATATACAGGTGTCTGCCTCAAATTTCACCAAAAATTATTCGATCCTGGAAGGACATTAGAGTTTACCAAACTTAAGACTGGATAAGAAAGCAAAAGATTCAAAGTAATCATGTCCGCTCCTTCCTCTTTTTTCCGCTTGCTATATGGGGCTTTGATCCAGATCTTGGACTTCCATTTCCCCCTGTATCCAAGGACTGAGCTCCTCTCTGAAATGCATGGGCCATGTCAGAAGCAGGGATGTCGGTACCTCTTCTTGCATCCTGCAAGAGCCAGCATCCAACAGGTCAAATACATTAGCCAATAGGCAAATCAGGGTTGGTGAGAACGGTCTTCATTTACGCAACACGGCTATCCGTGCCAACTTGCATGTCGCTACTGGTAGTACAAGTAGCGTACCAATACCAATACAGACAGAGCATTTGCATGGTCTCAAACCTCAGCCAAAATAAAAGGACACGGTAGCAGCACATGACAAGCATGGCTGTTTCACAGCGCAAAGCCAAACTCCAAATGCACTTTGCCATGCACATTCCATGTTGTAGATTGAATGCTTAACACAGGACAGTATGGCGCACAATGTGGAGCTTGCAAGCACGCAACCAGGGGAGGCACACATACGCTCTTGCATACAAGCACGCATGCGCGCATTTACACGCACGTACAATATCATGCTTGCAGGCAGGCATTAGTGTTATGCTGATCCCATGCCTGCAGCAGACCTGTGCAACTTCGGCCTCTCGCTCCTTGTCCGCGGCCTTTGGGACAGGCAATCCTGTCCTTTCTGCATATAGTCTCTCTGTCTGGGGATTGAAACCTGCACGACAATTCGTCCCAAAAGCCAGTTGCGTTGAGCTTGAGCGATAAAGCGCAAGCATGGACAATCTGGCTGTTATGAGCTGCATGTACGGGAACAAGGAATTGATGAAAAGACTCGAGCAATGAGAGGAGAGGGTTTTTGCTTGAGGAGTTGCAATGGGGGAACACATATTTAGGACGGATGTCTTGGCTGGTGAGCCATAAGAGCGGGTGAGCCATAAGAGCTGGTGAGCCATATGAGCTGGTGAGCCATAAGAGCGGGTGAGCCATAAGAGAGCTGATGCTGGGCCATTAAGATGCTCTCAGCTCATCTCGAGGTTGCCTTCATTTGCTAGAATGCGCACCTCCAAGGCTAAATCTCTCGCCTGCCAAGCCGCCGCACGCACACATGCACACCCATACCCACATTCACATTCATACCCACACACCTCCAAAGCTGAAGCGTCCACCTGCCAAACCGCTGGGCAAGGGTGCACTACCGTACGTGACCCTGCAGCCTCTCTTCCTCGGCTGCTGGCTGGATGACGTTGAGGGAATCTGGCTGTCATTGTGTCCAACAGCTGCGTCATCATTCAGCAGTCGCCCACTGCCACTAGCAACCTCCTGACCTGCATCCTCTGTAGTCCGATTCTGCACAACACTCAGAGAACAACCTGGCCAGAGGTGACTCGACTGCACAGGCACACGACCATTACAATCTGCATTGTCTTTTGCATGCTTTGCATGGAGCAAAAATGAGTGAATGAGCACTTTCTGGCAGCATAAAGCACACACACATACTCATGTACGCATGCATGGAGAGTCTCCATTGGAGACACACACGCACGCATGCATGCACATGTACACCCACACCTCACAAACACGCGCACGTACACACATGCGCGTCCATGTATGCAAAGTGCACTGCCTGTTCTGCTGCGTTCTGTGTGCTCACGCGTACCTGCGCACCCACGCTTGCACACATGCACACACACACACACACACACGCACACACACACACACACACACACACACACACACACACGCGCGCGCGCGCGCGCGCGCTCGCACAAACACACATGCACACACGCACAATCACACGCACACGCACGCGCACACACGCACGCACGCCTTTCCAAGTGCTGTGCATGCATGGTATATGTGCACACAGTGCGCTATCTATGTCTGCTCACTTCATTTGCCGCTTGCGAGGCCTTTGCCTCCTGTTGCTGTAAATTCCTCTTCTCTCCTGCTCTCTGCATGAATCGCATGGACTTCAGCTTGCTCGAGAGGTTGGGCTTGCCCTGTGGTTGCTGTTGCTGCTTTGCAGCCCCTGTCTCTGGCATCTTAATACTTGAAGTACAGGCAGGTCAACTTTGGTATACAGACGCCTATGCCAAACGCAATCAATTATACATTTGCACAATTTAAACTAAAACGTGCGCGGCAAACCATGATGTGAGTCTTTTGTTTTCCGACAGCCCTGACTTGCGGCTCTCTCCTCTGTCCCCCCGCTGACCCTGTCTCTCTCCCTCCCCCCCCCTACCGTGCAGCTACGACGTGAACTCAACCCTGTTCCGCTCCTTCCTGGCGGTGTCCGGCTCTTACCATAAGGCGCCTCCGTGAGTTGCTGCTGCTGTTTAATATCCTTTCTTGGTGGAAGCAGCTTGCATGCCTAGACCTTTGCACTCATACTCTTCTCTGTTCTACCTTGCTGTATTGCAGAACTTACAACAAGAAGGCCCCGGGAGGTGAGGAACCTTGGGAAAGAGATTCAGCAGTCGCGGACATAGTGCATGCTGCAACATAGGATCAGCATGTGGCAGCGCTAGGTCCTTGTTGCTGCCTCTCCTGTGCTTTATGCATGATTTTAAAGCAATGCACGGATCTTAATGTGCCTGCACGGTCCTCTGCCTGCTCAGGCTAGCCTGCATGTTTTGTTTTGCTTCCCTTGCGATTGTGTTTCAAAACAGATTTTGCAGGAACTCATTCAAGACTTGACGCGGCATGTTTGCGCAAGCATGTGTTGCTTCTAAAACAATAATCCGCCAGTCCCTGAGCGTATGCATGCATGCACTTGGGGAGGTTAAACCCACCAGCTGACGGGACGCTGCTTATGCTTGTGCTCTTTGCAGAGGGAAAGAAGGACAACAAACCTGCAATGACTGAGGTGAGCTTGATGCCAAATGACATGGACACAGGAGGATGAGCAGTAGGCTTGATGCGCATGGGCCATGGTTTGCGTGCCGGCATGTCTCGTCCAATGCGGGCAAGTAAGCCTCAGTGCAGTGTGGGCAGACAAGCCTTACTTCATTGCATAATAGGTAGGAGTTTGTGGACACAAGACCCTGTTGATGCCGGCTCTTACATGTTTCAGTCTTACAAAGACACTCAGGGTGCAACCCAGCTCCTTGCCTCCTCTCTTGTGTAGCCTTCTACCTCACGACATGCCGCTCCAAATGCTGTCAGTAAGCTGGATCCCCAGCCTCAAATTTGATGCTGCCTCCATCTCAGGCAACCACTGAGGAGGTCGGGCTGGAAGCCTCCTCCAAAGTCTCTTGAAAAAATGACCAACACAAGACACACTGCCACAAGGGCTTTTCTTGCCCTCCTTCGCGCAGCCTACCAACAAATCCTGCCACCAATTTAGTGCTGCTTGCTGTGTTCCTGTGCAGTGAGCTCCTTGCAAGGGCCTGTAGCCTTTGTGGAGGACTTGCCCTGGAACAGGGAGTGGGTGTACCCAGTATGGACGATGCATGCAGCCAGCCACCAACTCATCATCTTCACCATCATCCAGCTCTTTGAGACCAAGCATCACAGACCCAATTGATGGCTGCTTGTAGATGTGCAGGCACCTCTTGTGCATCTGCTTGACAAACCGGACTCGTTTTTCGTATGCTCACTCTTGCACCTTTATTGGCAGGTCCATAGCTGTAGGCAGCTCTGATTAACATGTCTTCAGTCATAGTTGCGCTTTTCCTGCATTGTTTATTAGCATGTGTTGCTCTCTTTTTTAAGAAATGTCGAGACCTCCAGACACACAGTTCAGTTTTCAGCCAAGATCACACCAGAGGTGACCTTCATGACACCAACACTTTCTACACACAGAGGGAGGGATGTCTACGCAAAGTGCCTCTGATACCCATTCAGTCCAGCATGTATGCCATGTCTACTACTAGTAGTAGAAAGCCACCAATACATTAATTAGATGGAGTGGTTGTACGGTGCCTAGGCCTAAGGTACCTCTCTTCCTTATTTGATGGAAGTAGTAAATTACTGCCTCCAGTAAGATTCGAACCCCAAACAGGTTGCGAGGGAAAGGAGGATAAGACCACGCCAGCTGGGACAGGGACGAGGGCTTGAGCGCTTGAGCTGCAGGGGCAGAGGGCAACCATGCCGGTAGCAGAGATTAAATACAAGTCAGGGGGAAAGGGTTATGGTTTCAAGGCTGTATCCGCCGAACGAGGGCAGCTTAGACGGTTGTGGAGCCTCCAGTGAGGTTCGAACCCCCAACCCACTGGTTGCGAGTGTGGACTCGGAGTCATAATTTACAAGTCAAGGGGAAAAGAGGGAGGAGTGCCATGGGAGGGTGAGCACGCCGTGAGCCGCATGCGTGCTGTGTGTGTTAGCTTGCGCATGGATGTGCAAACCATACAGCCATGCTGCAGCGCTGGCAACCCATGAGCATCCTGGCCCCATTTCACAGCAAGGGTCACCATTGGTGTTTGGGACGGTCCCAAACACCAATGCAGCACCAAGCACAGACTACCCTGGTGGCATACATTTAGGGAGGGGGTATATGCCTTGTGCTAGCCAAGTCATAAGTGGTGCTAGACCAGGCAGCCCTCAAACACCAGTACAACATGAGAAGAGGACAAGTTTAACTCAATGTGTATTAGGGGTACTCTAAGCAGACTCAGCTGGACATCCCCCTTCTTTGTGTGGATTTAATTGGTGACTCTCGGAGATTAGAGTACTGTTATGGTGTCAATCATCAATAATGATCTTTAAAAAAAGGTGACATAAGCTGGCACACTGAGTACAGATTGCAAGTTGATTTGTTCCAGACCTACTTAGAAGTACTTGGAGTGTCGTTCGTATCACAGACATATTTGCCCTTCTACCAAAGTCCAATGGCTAATTGACTCAAGAAATTTGAGAAAGTTCACTCAAGACTAAATGCAAACTACCAGGTGCTCCCACAGACCTGCTTTGGGTAAATTGGCCCCCCTTTCCCATCAATCCAAACCGGGACACACTTAAGATTTCAGACTGGAAATCCTGGACCAGTAGCTGCTGGATGCTTGGATATCCAAGAAGGTAAAACATTTGTTGGGGCAGGGGTCTACCACCCCAGCTCAGGCAACTCTAACTTGGTTGAACCAAATGGTGCTGGTATAACCGACACCAGAGGGAGAGCAGAACTGGCAGCTATAGCCGCTACTATCACTCACGATCATAATCATATTGCCACAGACAACCTTAGCTCACTCAAGCAAATTAAGGAACAATTGTTGTACCCAGAGAAGCACCTTCATCATGATCATGTCCAAGGAGACCTCCTTAAAATTCTTTCTGATACGATCCAAAACTCTCAATCCCACATCTTCCTTTATAAAGTAAAATCTCATGCCGGAATTGCTGGAAATGAATGTGTAGACGCCCTTACAAAATACCAAGCATGCAATGGAAACAGCCTCCCAGCTGAAACAACCATCTGCACTGCAGGCCCTGGTGGCAATCCCTTCTATGATATTAGCTGGTTAGCTGTTGAAGAAGTAGATCAACAAGAATCTGGAACTGAAGCTCCCCAACACAGCCCTAGATTGACTTACCTTTCAAATCTCCAAGCCGCACTAAAATCACACATGCACTCGAAACATAAACTGGGTTATGTTAACTCAAAAACAGGGTACTACCCTTATTACCAGAGTCTGCTTCCACACGTCCACAAAGGCATTAGCAACGCTTTTTGGAGCATGTCCAAACTCTCTCCAAATGAAGCGCAATATCTTCCACTACCGCACAGGCACCCTTATTAATCAGAAACATGCTGTCCGCTTTTAAATGTCCACCAGCCTTCAGTGTGCACTCTGTCAGCAAGCAGATAGTGCTCTCCATATTCTCTCAGGGTGTCGACATACAATCAGCTCGGGTATGATCACTGAACGCCGTAATGTTGCCTGCAGGCTCATCATGAAAGCCATCAGCAAAGGCTCTCTGGGAGGTTGTTTGGTCCATTTGGATGCCGGCAGCACTAACCATTTGGCCCAATAAAACCTTGTTTGTTTGTTACAAGACGCGAGCGGACACAGCAATGTCCGCTAAGGCAGGCAAGGCAGAAGAGCTGAAAAACGCTAGGAAAAGGAGAACTGCCAGAAAAGCCAACTAGCTAAGATGACGCCCCCAAGGCTACGAGGACAGCTCAGGCTTGGGCTACCAGTTGGCCCGC
>LFCJ01001370.1_pt1 | contig 16867 bp, 9 predicted proteins | sample 643141 | NCBI WGS metagenome assembly LFCJ01 (sample SAMN03766243, study PRJNA286221) | soda lake metagenome | biome: soda lake; feature: Kulunda steppe; material: water; isolation source: sample B1-Br-g2 brine of Lake Bitter-1 | place: Russia: Kulunda steppe | collected 2010-07 | reverse complement strand
GTTTTTTCTCCCTGTAAGGGCGTAAGCCCCACGCCCGTCTTTACTGACGGTGACGTGCTACTGGTAAACAATATCTACGACCATTATAAAAGTTACCAAAACTGTAAGACTCTCATCGTTTATTATGAGCACCATTACTGGAGGAATATATCGCTAGGGAGCCCAAAAGTGCATTTTTGGGCTCTTGATCCCCCTAGATATTTAGACATTCATGTGAAAAGCAATAATCAGTAAACAATCATCCAAGATAAACGATACTGATAGTTACGGCTGGTGAGCCAGCGCCGATAAAATAAAGTCGTGTGCGCTCAACGTAGTAAACAAGAGATGGCACCAGATACCACGGTTCTCGTCCTTGGGGGCGGTTCCACCGGCTGTGGCATTGTTCGGGATTTAGCAATGCGCGGCATTGACGCAACCCTAGTCGAGCGCGGCAATCTCACAGGCGGCACCACCGGGCGAATGCACGGACTCTTACATAGCGGCGGTCGGTACGCGGTTTCCGACCAAGCAAGTGCAAAAGAGTGTATTGAAGAAAACCGAGTCCTGCGCGACATCGCCGGCCACTGCGTTGAAATGACCGGTGGACTGTTCGTCCAGCGGCCTGAGGACTCAGATGAGTACTTCCAGAAAAAACTCGAGGGCTGTCGCGAGTGTGATATTCCCGCGCGCGTTCTCTCAGCGGAGGAAGCGCGGCGAGTCGAGCCCTACCTTGCAAAAGATATCAAACGCGCAATCGAACTCCCCGACGGAGCGATCGATCCCTTCCGACTCTGTGTAGCAAACGCGATGAGCGCCGAAAACCACGGCGCGCGCGTCGAGACGCACGCGGAAGTGATCGATCTCCTGCGCGACGGTGATGAGGTATACGGCGTCAAAGTCCGACACGACTCCGGGCCGGGAAAACGGACCCACAGAACACCCGGGTCAACTGAAGAGATTACCGCCGAGTACATCGTCAACGCAACGGGTGCGTGGGCGGGCCAGATCGGCGCCATGGCCGACCTCGAGGTCGAAGTTCGGCCGTCAAAAGGCGTCATGACGATTATGAACGTCCGGCAGGTCGACACTGTCATCAATCGCTGTAAACCGAAAGGCGACGCAGACATCGTTGTCCCACACGAGACGACTGCAATTCTCGGGACAACCGATGAGGAGGTCGAAGATCCCGACGACTACCCCGAAGAACAGTGGGAAGTCGACCACATGATCGACACCCTCTCAGAACTCGTGCCCATTTTGCAGGAGGCGCGGACGATACGGTCGTTCTGGGGTGTGAGACCGCTGTATGAGCCACCGGGAACCGGGACGACCGATCCGACAGACATTACGCGAGATTTCTTCTTACTCGATCACGCCGACCGTGACGGCGTCTCCGGCATCACCAGCATCGTCGGCGGTAAGTTCACCACCTATCGGATGATGGCCGAGAAGATTACCGACCACGTCTGTGAGAAACTCGGCGTTGACGCCAAATGTGAAACTGCTGACGTTGCCCTACCAGGCAGCGAAAATCTCGAAACACTCGAGGCAGGGATGGACAATTTCGGCCTGCGTTCGCCGATTGCCCGTCGAAGCAAACAGCGCCTTGGCAGCCGCGCGCCGGATGTCCTCTCGACGAACGAAGCAAATCCGGTGATCTGTAACTGCGAAAGTGTCACGCGTGCAGAAATTCAGGATGCTATCAGTCAGTCCGGTTCGGACCTCAATGCAGTACGACTGCGCACGCGCGCGTCAATGGGCAACTGCCAAGGTGGCTTCTGTACACACCTCATCGCCAACGAATTAAGCCCTGAGTACGACGAACCCACCGTTCGGGAGGCTTATGACGAACTGTTCCAAGAGCGCTGGAAGGGTGAGCGTCATGCGCTGTGGGGCGAACAACTCTCCCAAGCGATGTTGAAATACGCGCTGCACGCGACGACGATGAACCGGGATAACGACCCAGCAAGTGCCGACACCGCGGTTGATTTTTCAGCGTTCGACGACGGTTCGATCGGAACTGGCGGCCAAACGGGCAGCCGAGCAGCGACAGACGGAGGGTACAATGGCAATTGAAGACGATGTGCTCGTCATCGGTGGCGGCCTCGCCGGAGCGAGTGCAGCATTGTCGGCAGCCGAACACGCCGACCGCGTTCGACTTATTAGTTACAAACAGAGTACGCTTCGCCACGCAAGTGGCCTGATCGACGTTCTGGGCTACACACCCGATGGCGAACTGGTCGCTGACCCGTTCGAGGCAGTAGCCGACCTGTCAGAGGGACACCCATACAAGCGCGTTGGAACAGACGCCGTCCGTGAAGGATTAGCGATGTTCGATTCGGTAACGGGCGAACACTATCTCGGTGACCACACCGAGACAAATGCGCTCGTGCCAACCAATGGCGGGACGGTAAAGCCGAGTGCCCGGTATCCGAAGGCGACAGCACCAGGACTTGCAAGCGCACCCGGTGATACGCTATTTGTTGGCTTCGATGCAATTCCGGACTTCGATGGGCCACTGACAGCCGACCACTTGGAGGCGGCCGGCGTCCCCTTCGAAACCCGTGGTGTGACGATTTCGTTCCCCGGAAACCTTCGAGACGACGCAAAGGTAACCCGATATGCAAAGATCCTCGACCAGGATAGTCTGGTCGACACTGGCTCTGGAGTCGGCGATACGCCAAGCCGAGAGGCGCTTGCTGCGGTTGTAAAGCCGCATCTCGAGGGCGAATCCCGGATCGGATTCCCGCCGGTGCTTGGCGACGAACACGCAGACGCCGTCCGTGCCGATCTCGAAGGGCGACTCGGCGTCGAGGTGTTCGAAGTGCCGTCGGGTCCACCGAGTTTACCCGGAATGCGTCTCGAGGACCTCTTATTCGATGCCTTAGAGGAAGCTGGCGTGCGAATTACGACCGGTATTCCAGTGACCGATCACGAGGCTGAAAACGGGTCGGTCGACACAGTGACCGTCGACCGAAAGGGGCAACCGGTGCCCTACCGGGCTGAGCAGTACGTCCTCGCAACGGGGGGACTGGTTGGCAAAGGGGTTCAATCCTCCCGTGAGGGCGTGTTTGAGCCGATTTTCGATTGTCACGTCGCTCACGACGACGATCGGTATGAGTGGTTTGTCGACGATGTCTTTGGCGATCAGCCGTATGCGAAGTTTGGCGTTGCCGTCGACCACGAGTTGCGACCACTCGATGCCGACGACGACATCCAGTTTTCGAACCTCCGAGCAGCGGGGTCCGTTCTCGGCGGCTACGACCTTGGAGCCGAGAAATCCGGGAGCGGCGTCTCGATTGCAACCGGCTACGCTGCCGGCAAACACGCCGGGATGGAGGTAAACTGATGAGCGAAAGCGCGAACGGGCAAATGAGCACACACGGAGTTAGCCACAACCAATGAGCGACGCAGAACAACCGACAGACAGCCACGTACCGGGAAGTGATGAGTTTGAGCCAATCGAAGTGTTTCCAGAGACCGAGGAGATGGATCTGCGGCCGGGCTCTGACAACTGTTATAAATGTTCAACATGCGATACGAACTGTCCGGTCGCGGAAGTCGACGACGGCTTCCCCGGACCGAAGTTCCAGGGCCCAGAGCAGTGGCGACTCAAACGCCAAGAGGACCACGATATCGACGACTCGATTATGAGTTGTTCGAACTGTATGCGCTGTGATACCGCGTGTCCCTCTGAAGTGCCACTCTCACAGATGCACAACACGGCTCGAGGAGAGTACGTCGAGAAGCATATGAGTACGCTCTCTCGGGAGTACATCCGCAATCGCATTCTCTCAAATTACCGAACCTCGGCGAGTATTGGCTCGAAGGTGCCGCGGCTCTCGAACTTCATGATGAACCTCGGGCCAATGCGACTCATCATGGAGAAGACGATGGGCGTCACCGCCGAGCGGGAGTTCCCCGCGTTTGCCACTGAAACCTTCCGTCAGTGGTGGAAAAAACGAGGCGGGGCACAGGTTTCAAACCCCGACAAGCAAGTGGCGTACTTCCACGGCTGTTACTCGAATTACAACACGCCGGAGGTCGGAAAAGCGATGGTTCGCGTCTTTGAGCACTTCGACTATGAAGTACTGGTCCCCAAACAGCAGTGTTCGGGGACGCCGATGTTCGCCAACGGGATGCTCACTGATGCTCGGCGCGAGGCCGAAGTGAACGTCGCCGAACTGGGAGCAGCCCTCGAGAACGGTGCGGACATCATCGCCTCCTGTACCTCCTGTTCGATGGCGCTTCGCCAGGAGTACCCCGAACTGTTCGATATCGACGGCATCGAAGACGTTGCCGCAAACACCTACGAATCCGTCGAGTATCTGCGAATTCACGAGGACTTAGAGGGCGCACTTGCCGAATCTGAGGATGTGGATTTCCCCGACGTTGCCTACCACGCCCCATGTCACGCCCGCAGTCAGGGACTGGCCGGTCAGGCGGTTGAACTCGCCCAAGCCATCGACGGCGTCGACGCCTACGACGTTGGGGAGTCCTGTTCAGGTATTTCAGGAACCTACGGTTGGAAAAGCGAAAAATACGATATCTCGATGGAGATTGGCGACGAGATGTTCGACCACATGGAGCATGCCGATGCCGACACCGGGATGACCGAATGTCCAACCTGTGCAATGCAGATGGGTCATGGCACCGGGTACGAAATCCGTCATCCACTCGAACTCCTCGAGTCCGCACTCGTGCAGCCGGGGGCGTAGGGAAATGGAGCTGGAAGAACGGATCGCCCGTCGACAGGCGGGGAGAAACGGTCGCCGGATCATCGTTGACCGCGAGCAACTCAGTCCGGTCGTCCACGTTCGAAATCCGGTCGGGCGTGGACCAGTCTTTGAGCAGCTGCTAGATGCAGTCGATGCAAGCTTCGATGGCGGTGTTCCCGACGATTTTATCATCACCGGCCCGTCGGGGTCCGGAAAGTCAGCGGTCATTACGGCCCTGTTTGATGCGCTCAGTGAGCGTCTCGGGCAGGCAAGCAACGTGATCGGGACGACGACGCGAGCCGGGAGCGATCTCCCGGTGACGTGGTTTATTCATGTAGACGCCCGACGAGTCCAGAGTTCGTTCGCTCTCTACCGGGCGATGTTGTCAACGATGACGACCGAAAGTGTCCCCGAAAGCGGTATCGGGACCGACGAGTTACACTCGCGACTGTATGATGAACTCGATCGGCCGGGCCGACAGATCGTCCTCGCAGTTGATCACTACGGCGAACCCGATGCGTTGCAGTTTGAGAAGGTCACCGAGTTGCTCGAGCCCATTAGTGAGAGTCTCACACTTGTCGGCATCGGCCAACAACCGCCGCCAGAGTGGACGGGATTGACAATCGACGTGCCCATCTATCGTCATCACGAGATTGTCGACCTGCTTACCGAACGAGCCTCATCTGGGTTAGCCGCCGGCGCACTCGATCACACCTTGACGCGGCGACTCGCTACGTGGGCTGACGGCAACGCCCACGATGCACTGGCAGCGTTGTTTAGTGCAGCGGTCCTCGCCTCTAACGGCGGTCGAGAGCGAATCAAGCCCCATCATCTCGATACAGCGATGGCGGATGTCCCCGATAACTCCGTCCACGTCGACCGGGTGTTAGCACTGTCTGCAACCCGCCAACAGGTGTTACACGACTTGATCTCCTTAGAATCGGTTGACAACCCGATTCGTGATGTCGCTGCCGATATCGCTGCCCGGTCGTCGTTGACCGCCGGAACAGTCAAACGGTTTCTGTATGAACTGGCCGATTTGGGCGTCATCGAACGTGTCCCCCTCCCCTCAAATGGAAGCGGACGACGCCCAAGCACCGTCGAGTTGCGATTTCCGACGATTCCCTTTCTAACCCTCTCGCCGGAACTCGAGTGGGGGCCCTGATTTTGTTAGTGAAAAGACACTAACCGGACTGCTTTTTAATTCTGCCAGTGAAGTTGGCGGTAGCTTGGTGAGAGATGACGATTGAATTTAGCGGGACAACACGGCCATCCGGACTTGAGATTGCCGATACCGAAGAACAACGGCGTCTCACGGTTAAAACGGGGTCACCCGTCGAGCCTCAGTTGGTCGACAGCGACGGATTTTGTTTTCCCGTTGATGAGGCGTGTGTTATCGAGACGACCTCGATGGTGTTCGATCAGCGCTATTATGTAAGCATTCACGGCGAAGACGGACGAAGCGAACGCGACCTCGAGGGAGCCAACCAATATGAATTGTCCGAGGGGACCCAGTTTGTTTCTTTGAGCGGTCCGATCAAACTCTACTGTGAGATTCAGACCGGTGGCACAATCAAAGCCGGGATCAACAGGATTGCCTTCAGCTTCGAGGAGCCGACGACGATAATCGTCGGTGGACGGTCGCTCCACGAACAGCCACGGGGGACAATCGAGACGCCGGCTGACCCCGAGCCGATGATGGAAGCGGTCTCTGCGCTTTCGACGGCGATTAAAACCACCTCACCCGAACGGGCGTGGCCGACGCTTCGGGGCCATCCACCGCTGATCGAATGCGGCGAGCGCCTCAAGATTCCCGACCGTCTCGAGGAGACAGAGAGCCCGGTCGAAATTGAAATTCCATCGACCTACCGGGCGCTGTATACGGTCGCTCCCCTCGCGTTTTATTTAGGTGGCACAATCCGCCCGCGAGAGGAACAGGGCGCACGGCTCATTACGGAAGTAGAATCGTACGAACTCGGGGTGGGCTGTCGACTCGAGGACGACGTCGCGCGGATCCTTAAGCATCTGTTTTTACTCGACTGCGTCGTCCGCACCGAAGGCATCTACGGCTATGCGGTCCACGAGCGAAACGCACTCGAGTCGATGCTGCCCTTCGATCTCAAAACGGTTTATGAGGAGTCCTTATCCGAGCAAATCGAGCGATATTTGTCGGTTCCGTATGACGTTCTCGAACCCCACATCCCACGCTGGCCGCTTACGGCACATGTCCCATCAACACCGGATGGCGTCGAGGTGCTCCCCTACGTCCTCAATCAGTTTGGGCTTGTCCGGGAGCCACGCGGGAGACGCGTTCTCAGCCAGCCGGAGACGCCAGCGGCCACGCAGTTCGTTCGGTCGGCTGAAACGAATCGGAATCCAATTTTCACTCCCGATGGAGAGGACACACTCGAGGTGATCGAACCCGATGTAGTCGAGGAGTCGATTGAACACGCCTGGTTTGGGAGCCATGCCCCGAAAGGAGCCTCGAAGGCGACGATTGAAGCCTACCAGAACCAGCTTACCCGCGGGCCGCGAAACGAGTCAATCGAGATTCTCCTCATCTGTAACGATGTCCGGATGCTCGAGGAACACGACGTGCTCGATACCACCTACGGCAACCGGGAGTCGTTGCCCTTTGAAATTAATTCGGAGTTTGGCGTCTCGACCGACCAGCTTGCACAGCTGTTGACCGAAGGCGGCTACGATTTCCTCCACTATATCGGGCATGCAACGCCGGAGGGACTCGAGTGTATGGATGGTTCCCTCGATGTGAGAAGCCTCGAGTCCGTTGATGTAGGAGTTTTCTTCCTCAATGCGTGTCAGTCCTACGAGCAGGGATTGGAACTGGTCAAGCGCGGTGCCTATGGAGGAATTGCAACGCTCCGGGATGTGATCAACGATCAGGCAACAGATGTTGGTGAAGCCATTGCCCAATTACTCAATTGTGGTTTTCCGCTGCGGGCGACCCTCGAGGTTGTAAAAGATGCCACAGTTATTGGCGACGAGTATCTCATCATTGGTGATGGATCAACGGATATTGCGCAATCTGATGGGGGTGCCCCGAACATAGACATTATTACTAATAGGGCTGATAACCGCTTCAATTATGAAGTCGAAGTGTATTCCACTAAGGCACTACAGATTGGGAGCCTTTCATCACCAAGTATTGATGACGAGGGGATGAGATATTTTACCCCGAAGCGATGTCACAGTATCACTATTTCGGAAGAAGAGTTAACTCAATATCTCACACTTAACAGAGGGCCGGTAAAACTCAATGGAGTATTAAATTGGAATACTGAAATCGGTCTTAACGGAATCGACCTTTGTTCAAGCGATTGAATAATCTACGAAAGTTTCTTTTCACGGACCTGGAAGGGTCGTTACACCAGTCGCAGCAGCCGTGCCAGCCTGACTCAGCAGCACCATCAGGGTGAACAGGACGCCAATTTTTCGTGGGTTCGATGCAAGGTACGCGGTCATCCGGTTTTCTTCGGACATTGCATTCTATTGGTTATTTGCAATGGAAATCAATTTAACTTATAGTTCCAACAGTATGTAAAATTTAATGAATTCGAAGTTAGCTGATTAGAACTGTTAAGTCATAAAAGAAACGGTTAGTCGCGATTTGTGGCCGTCGGAGTCGGTCACGACACCGGTGTCGTGCATCAATGAAATTGGTAGGTGGGGAACGCATTAAAACCCCCCCAGTGACTCAGTTTGTGAGACAAAAGGAGGGCAGAAATTCTTGGGTTGTTCGCACACTAGAGAGCGTGTTGCGTGGTGGTCTCCTCGCCGCAGTTGGCCGCTGTGTATCAGGTCTATTTATTACGGTTCGGAGCTGTCGAACTCCGTCTTACGTATCTCAAAGATGCCGTCGGGCTACGTCAGCTCCGACTAAGCCACCATCCAATCCGAACCTATATTATATTTTTCTGCCATGCTTCTCTATGCATCGACGAGAAATATGTACACTCGTGGGTATCGGATTACTCGCCGGGTGCGCTGAGAACACAGACACCAATGCAGCATCTGGGGACACCGCAGCCGAAGAACGCGGTGAATCAGGAGGCGAGTACACAGGCGATGAGATACCCGACGATGAACATCTTACCATCTTCGAGGAATTTCTCCAGACGAACGGAGTTACCGTCCAGGCGCTCACGCTAGATGTCAACACCGTCACTCTCGAGTACATGACCGATAGTGTGACCGATGAGGAAATTGCAGCCGAGATTGGCCTTATCGCCGGTGGGTTTTTTCGTGCACTCACAGAAGGGTTCAGTGCAGAGAGACTCGAGTCTGAGATTCAAACGGCCGATGAATCGCCACAAGCGACGTGGTATGCTGTGCGTGAGTGGTATGATGAGTTCGAAGATGGTGAGCGAACGGACGATGAGTTGTCCTTAGAGGTGCTCGAAACACTCGAAAGCGTGTGAGTTTGCCTCAAAATCAGTCCAATGCGAAAGCGCCGTTTGTCCCATGAGAGCGGTGAGCCGGCAGCTGAGGGTGATACGGTGCTCAAAGAGGTTTCTCGGTCATAGATTCGTTTTTTCGATAGCGCATGCTCACTGCGAGGCTGGTGATGAGCAACGCACCGATCCCAACGGTGAATCCAAATCCAGGCACCTCATCGTCTCCGTCATCCTCGAGTCGGTCTGTCGAGTCAGTGTCTGCCGGCAAGTCATCATCGGTGGCACTGTCATCTGCTGGCGTCTCATCATCTGTGTCGGTATCCGTGTGCTCCTCGTCGGTTGAGTCGTCAGTACTTGGTGCCACACCACCACCTCCGCCGCCTCCGCCGCCGTTGCCGTTCCCATTACCATTTCCAGCCGCACCCTCACCAGTTACCGAAACGGCGTGTGCTGACGTACTGTGTGGGAGATCGTCCCCATCGGCAGTCGTAAGCGACTCAACTGTCGGTTCAATCGTCGTTGATTCACCGCCTTCCTCGCCACTGACCTCGAGTGAGAGGAGTGAGACATCACCGTCAGGGCCGGGGAGATCACTAGTGTACCCGACGAGTCGAAGCGTCCCTGCCTCCGTGTCCGTCTCAAGACTGAACGAACTGGTTTCACTGGCCTCGAGTGAAACGGCATCGGGGTCGAACTCGAGTTCGATGGCGAACGACCCAACCCCGTCTGGGTCTTCAACATCGGTGAACAGCACCTCACCGGCCTCACGTTCGCCCACTTCCACCTCATCGGGGAGTGAAATCGAGAGCGATGGGTCGTCTGCCGCTGCACCGAGTCCGACGCTGATACCGAACGCCAGTGCAACTAGAATAGCCAAACCGACCGTTACGAACAGCCGTATGCTGGTGAACGAGCTTCGTCCCGTCATTGTTCGTCCCTCTCGAATTCTTCGTCACGATTATCCGCTGCATATTGTGCAATCTTCATCGCATCTGCGGAGGACAGTTCACCCGACTGCGTTACGTCAGCGTACGAGTTCGCATCTTCACCGGTGGCGATAGTACTCGCGACCTCGCGGGCGTCGTCTTCACTCACCGTTCCATCACCTGTCTCATCTCCGAGTCGATAGCCTTCGAACTCAAAGACGATCTCCGTGGTGTCACTCTCCTCGAGTTCGAGGAGGACGACCCCGTTTTCTACCTCCGTATCAGTGTCTGTCCCATCGACAGTTGCGCTTACGTCTTCGAACGCCTGTGGCATGAACGAAGCGGGGGTTCCACCGAGAACAGTCATTCCGCCAGTCGTCTCAATCTCGAAGGACACCTCGTGTTCGGTTACTGTTTCTGCAGTCCCCATCTGGGTTACTTCTCCGCTGATACTCGTCGCAGCGATTTCGCCATCCCCGCTTGTCGCAATTACCTGTGGGTCGTCAAACGAATCGACTGACTCGTGGCTCACGAAGGTAACCTCCGTGTTGGGGTCTGTCCCGACCGCAGTGGAAAGCGAGGGCAGTTCCTCGCCGTCGTCTATCACTTCGATGTTGTAGGTTCCGTCTGGAACGTCCATCGAAATCAGCCCGCCGCTTGCTTCGGTCTCATCGACAATCACCGTCGCATCCTCTATGAGTGAGCCCCCCTCGTCTTCGACGACGACCGTCAACTCACTCGAGCTAGCCGTTGCGGTAACGGTATCGCGATCATTTCGAGCCTCATCATACATCGGCCTGACATCGCTCTCGAGTGTGAAACTCCCTGTTCGCTCGACGTCGATGGTGAATGTGTACGTTTTGGTCGTTTCCGCTGGGACCTCATTGCCGTAGATGTAGAGCGACTGCCCGTCGTCGTAACTCGACTCGAGGACCTCATAGGGTCGCTCCTCGAGAGTCGTGTCGTCGTAGGCAGCAGACGGGTCGGGGTCGGGAACCTCGAAGGCGCTCTCGAGTGGAATCTCGATAATCGGGGCGAAGAGGTCCTCGTCGGCCTCGTTTTCAATTGCGACTTCGATTTCTTCTTCACCGGTCTGCATATCGTCGGGCAGCGTGATCGTCACGTCGTGTTCTGCTTCGGCCGCAGTTGCGGTTCCTGCGAACGCACCCAGTGCGAGCAGCAAAACCACGAACAGTGCGCCGCTACCGCTGACTATTGCTCTCATTGGTCATCATCTCCGTAAACCGCTTCGTACTCGTCTGCATAGACAAGTTGTTCGTTTCTCGCGCTGACTACCAGTGACCCCTCACCCTCCGTCTCTGCGACCATCGTTACGTCCGACTCGGGGGCTCTGAGCGCCTCGAGTTCGTCTGCTTCGAAGTCAACGGTCAGCCGTGGGTCCTGTAGCTCAAGGTCGAAGGTTCGTTCGATTGGCTCGTCATCGACGGTGATCGGCTCACCGGCATCGTCTTCGAAGGTCACTGTCGTCTCGTGATTTGCCTCCACATCGGTTGCTGTCCCGGTCAAGGCCTCGATAGCGAGTGCCGTCGTCTGGGTGTTCCCCCAGCCGAAACCGTCGTACTGTTCGGTCAGATACGTTACCCCATCGGCTACCATCGCACCTGCATCCTCATTATCGGCACCGTCCAGTGCAAGCACCAGATACGCCGTATTCTGATTCGTGCCGCTGGTTCGAATGCCGGGTAAGGAGCCATCAGATTGCTGTTCGTCTTTGAGATACGCGATGCCGTCGTCGATTGCATCTTCGATTTCAGGTGAGTCATCGTCTGCGGCAACCAATCCCCAGACTGCAAGCACCGTCGCCTCGTTCGAATCGCCTCCTTCCCAGCTCCCATCGTCCTTTTGTGCGTCAACAAGGTAGTCAGTGGCACCATCCCGAATCGCATCAGCAGTCACCTCGGTATCGGCATCTAACTCCGCTCGCTCGAGTGCCGCCAGCGTAAAGCCGGTCATCGGAACATCGTGGCGGATGTACCGTCCGCCCTCGAATCGACCATCCTCGGCCTGATTGTCCTCGAGCCACTCGACTGACGCCACCGTGTCGACCTCATCGAGGTTTTGAGCAACGGATTCGCGCTCAGAGTGGACGACATCGTTCTCGAGTGAGGCCGTCGAATACAGCGCGTAGGACGTAAAGAACGTGTTTCCGTCGTTCGATCCGCCCCACATTCCCCACGAGCCATCGTCGTTCTGTGAGGTACCACCGACTGCCAACCGTTCGACTCCCATGTCGATACTCTCGTTAACCGAACTCCGGTCGAAGTCATCCGGGAACGTTGAATCTTCATCGAGTGCATCGACAAAATCGGAACCACCACGGTAGTACTGGTCCGTATTGAGTGCCGACAGCATCGGTGAAGTCGTCTGCTCGAGACAGCCGTGTGGGTATTCGATCAGGTCGTCCAGTCCGGTGACCACTCGACCTTCAGCCCCGAGTTGCGGTTCGACAAAGAACTCGTGGTCAACCGTCGTGACCGCATCTTCTGACGGGATATCGATGACGGTTTCTGCCGTCTGGTCCGCTTCGTCCTCGAGGTCTGCTGCCTCGAAAACGACGCCACTCGTATTCTGCACGCGAACCGTTCTCGGTGTCACGTTGACATCAACGGTCTCCTCGAGCGTCACCGTCTCCGAACTCGCCATGACCGTTATTTCGAAGGGCTCGTCACCGCTCTCGTTTTTCGCCTCGACGTCCCATCGCTCGATAGCCCGTGACTCGTTTGTAGATCGCTCATCTTCATCCAGTGACTCGAGTCCGTCAGGCAGGTCGATACTCGTCTCGAGGTCGATTGGCGCGTTCAGAAGGACAGTCGACCGAACGGTAAATTCGTCAGTCCGATCAACCTGGGACGGACCATCCACACTAATGGTCATATCGAGTTCCTCCGTCGTAGTATTCGCCGTATCGCTCGCAAGTGACGGGTTGAGCATCTCTGGAATCTCGACTGTCACCTCGTGGTCTCCGGTCTCCGCGTAGGTGTGTTCGACTGTCGTTTCGGTTGTCTCATCCGGATCGAGTGCTGGGACGGTCACCGTCGTCGTCTCGCCATCGCCAAATTCAACCGGCGCTTCGGTTTCGTCAGAGGCTACTACGCCCGTATTGCGGAACTCGAGGTCGATGTCCGCCGGTTCGTTCTGCACAGTCGTCGGTGGCACCGCAACACTCGTTCTGAGTTCCTCGGACTCTAGGACCGTATTGGCCTCATCGACCGCTTCTGTCGGTTGGCCCGCATCGACGGTCGCCGTCAGGAACAGATTCGTCGTGCCGCCAGTCAGGTCCGCTAACTCGAGGTCAGACAGGTCAATTTCCTGTGTCTTTGACTCACCCTGGTCGAGTTCGAAGTCGTCCTCATAGAGGGTCTCAGTCTTTGATTCCCACCCCTCAGACCACGTGGCCTCGATGTCAACAGGCGTCTCACCAATGTCGACGGTTCCCACGTTCGTGATGGTTAACGCAGCTGTTGCGCTGTCGTATGCCTGTTTGCTGTCTGCCTCGAGTTCGACATCGAACTCCGGCGCTGCGCCGACATCGACATCAACCGTCGTCTCGTCTTCGTTCCCGCTTACGTCAGTCGCCGTGACGGTGATCGACTCAACACCTTCCTCGGAGAAAGTGAATTCTTCGACGGGGTCTTCGGTGACAACCGTCTCGTCGGCAGTTTCGAACGTGTAGTTCGCAATCTCGTGATTGTCCGTCGATTCACTCGCATCGACTTCGAACGACTCGTCGACCTGGACCGTCTCAGGAACCGTCGCCGTAGCAACCGGTGGGATGGTATCGACAACATCGACCGTCGTCTCCGCCGGCGGCAACGTCTCACCATCCTCAACGGGTTCGGCCGTCACGGTCGTCTCGCCAAGTAGGTCCCCGAATACGTGTGTTACTTCATCGCCATCCGAATCCAGTGAGCGAGTTTCGTCACCGAAATCCCACTCATAGCCGTCGATCTCCGCCGCTTCGGGACCATCCGTCACCGTAAACGTGACTTCCGTTACGTTCACATCCGCAGTGTCCTCATCGGCCTCAAGACCCCACGAGGCTTCCCCAACGGTGACTGTCTCGGGTTCCGTATCCACCGTCTGGGCATCCGGACTGACAATGGTTACGTCGTACTCACCGGCTTCCTCGAACAGGTGGGTAAATTCGACGACTTCCGTATCCTCTGCGTCGACGAACACCGGTTGGCTATCGGCTATCGGGTCACTCTCAGACGTGCCGTCATCGACCTCGAGGACGGCGTTTACGTCCGCGCTCACGCTCCCGGTGTTCTGGAACACCGCAGAAACGGTCGTCTCCTGTCCCTCGTTGAGTGCCGTCGAGCCAACCTCGAGTGAGTGGACCGTCACGTCGGCGTCTGCGTCGGATTCGGGTGCGAACGCCCCAAACTCGGAGAACTCGGTGACGTTCGCGCTGACGACCTGTTCGGTCGTGTCGACACTCGAATCTGCAACCGGAACCCACTCAGGCGATGGCCAAGCGTCTTCGTCGAATCGTTTCAACTCAAGTGCGCCCGTTTCGATTCCACCGGTGTCTTCATCCTCGTAGTGAACGTCGATATCCACGAAGGCCTCCTCTCGGTCGCTCTCCGCTTCGAAGTACCGACCGATTGCGTCGGAGTCTGCAGGGTCGGCCTGTGGACTCTCGACTGTCCCGATGGCCACCTCACTCGCCTCGAAACTGAGCGTCGTGTTCGCCCGTGTCGAGTCACCAACGTCGAGGTTCGTTGCGGTGACGTTTTCGACGGGGTCAGCGGGAGTGAAACCCGGATCGAACTCTCCAGCGGTGAACACCCACTCGCCGCTGTCGTGGACGGTGGTATCGACGAACGAAACGTTATCTGAGCTGGTGACTCTAATTCCTTTCTCTGTGCTCCCTATGATCGTATTATTCGCGAAGTGGTTCCCGTCAACGTTCACGTTGTTAATACCGTAGCCGCTCGTTCCGGTAATGGTGTTATTTTCAACGACTAAATCAATATCATTAGTATAGATCCCCGAAGCAGACCCCTGACCGTCGCCAGTTTCTATGACAGTATTGTTGACGGCGTGAGATTGCCACGAGTCGAGGTCAATACCCCGGTTTGCGTTATCCTCGAGCGTGTTGTTCACGCCGAGGTTTTCCTGACCACCGAAAAAGCGAATGCCGTTTTCATTTTCTCGTACGTCGTTCTCGAGGACGGTGACGTTCTCTGAGCCGGTGATGGTGATACCATCGAAATTGTCTGTTACCGTATTGCCCAGAACAGTCGTATTCCCGTCGGCGCCGTTGACTTCGATCCCAGCGTGGTTGCCAGTCGCGGTGTTGTTTTCATACCGGTTATCTGACCCCGATTGCTGGGTCGAAATACCGTCATCGTCGTTATCTGTAAGGACGTTGTCTGCGAAGTAACTGCCACTGCCGGAGAGGTCGATTCCGTTCTGGTCGTTCTCAGACACCTCGTTTCCTTCGATGACGTAGTTATCCCCGGAGATGTCTATCCCGTTTGCTGAATTGTTTATTACAGTCGTCCCGACAATCGTCCCGTCATCGCCAGTGATTTGGATCCCGGGGACGTTATCGCTAAATCCGCCTGGATCGCTGCCGTCTACCACGTTGCTGTCTCGAATCGTGAACGCATCACTGCCGATAACCTCAATTCCGGCGTTCAAGCTGTCTTCGACTTGAACGTCAGCAATCGTTCCTCGGTCAGCACTGTTGTAGAAGACGCCGGTGTACCAGCTTTTCGCGGTGACGTTCCGAATTTCGACATCCGCCGGATCGAACGCTTGTCCTCCTGGTCTGTCGTAGTCACCGACTTCGATCCCAACGGAGTCCTCCGCTCGTTCACCCTCAATCGTGTGCCCGTTGCCCTCGAGGGTCACCCCACTCACTTCGACCGTGAGACAGGTGTCTGCACTCGAGAGGTCGTTCTCGAGTTCGTAGAGGCCTGGTTCGTCGATAACGGTACACGCAGCAATTGGTGTGGAGTCGGGGTCTGTGTCCTCACCAAAGAGTCCAACCGTCCGTGCGTTTTGTTGGCTTTCGAGGAGTTCCGTTACGTTCGCGCTAACCGTCTCGCCACCCGGTCCGACGGTAAAATCCAATGTTTCCCAGTCATCGCTGTATTTCGACAGTTGGATCGTATCCAATGTGACTGCATCTGAAAGGTCAGGGTGGACGGTCAAGTCGGCGTACCCGTCGTTTTGAGTCTCAATATCTCGAAGTTCGACGTATGTGTCGAGTGGGTCGAGTCCACCGGGAGCGGCGTCACCCTGGAACTCCCCGGAACTCACGCGAACGTCTTTTCCTTCAAACGAGACGACTCCACTCCCGACGTCGAGTGTTTCGACCGTGTTTGACTCCCCGCTATCGAGGGAGTCGTACATGTAGTCAACTTCGTTATCGAACGCAGTGTTGTCCGTCAGGGTCGTATTCTGTGACCCAAAGAGACGGAATCCCTTTGCCTCACCGTCGAAGTCGGTTTGTTCGTTACCGATTGCCGTGTTATTGACGACGATGGTATCATCAGATCGCTCAAGGCTGAACCCGTGGTTTTCATTGTTGCTCGCGTTGTTGTCGATCAGCGTATTTCCATCACCATCGATTATAATTCCTTGTTGAAAACTTCCGCCCCCAGTATCGGAGACGGAGTTATTTCTCAGGACGTTATCTGGTGAATCAGCAAGAGAGATACCACGTTGGGTGTTCGATTCGACGACGTTGTCCTCGTAGGTGTTGTTGTGTGTATCAAACCGCGTCCTGATCCCGTCAATATTATTACTCGCGTAATTTCCACGAACCGTGTTGTTGTACGTGTCACTGCTT
>LFCJ01001368.1_pt1 | contig 16873 bp, 14 predicted proteins | sample 643141 | NCBI WGS metagenome assembly LFCJ01 (sample SAMN03766243, study PRJNA286221) | soda lake metagenome | biome: soda lake; feature: Kulunda steppe; material: water; isolation source: sample B1-Br-g2 brine of Lake Bitter-1 | place: Russia: Kulunda steppe | collected 2010-07 | reverse complement strand
TCGAGACGTCGGTGATGTGGTTACCGGTCAGGTTCCAGATCACCCACGTGTCGATCGTTCCCATCAGGAGTTCGCCGGCTTCGGCGCGCTCGCGCACGTCCGCCGGACGCGCACGCTCCATTTTGATTGGGTCTGCGTTCTCGAGCAGCCACTCGGTTTTCGTCGCCGAGAAATAGGCGTCACACTCGAGACCGGTCTTGTCACGGATCTCCTGGACCGTAAGCGTATCCGTACTTTCGTCTTGAATCTCTTCGACGCGGTCGGTCGTCCGGCGGTCCTGCCAGACGAGCGCGTTGTGGATCGGCTTGCCCGTCTCGGCGTCCCAGACGATCGTCGTCTCTCGCTGGTTCGTTACACCGAGTGCCTCGAGTTGGTCGGGCGCGATGCCCGCCTGCCCGAGTGCCTGAAGAATAACGTCTTTCGTGTTCTCCCAGATTTCCATCGGGTCGTGTTCGACCCAGCCGGGTTCCGGATAGATCTGTTCGTGTTTTTCGTACGCGTTCGCAACGACCTGACCGCCATGGTCGAACACCATAAAGCGCGTTCCGGTCGTTCCCTGGTCTACCGCACCAACGTATGTATTGTCTGTCACTGGTAGTCACCCCGATATCGAGTGTCACGCGACTGTTTACCGTCGGTCGCGTGCTACTGATAAACAGCGATGACGATCGTTATAAAATTTTCCAAACCGATAAGCCTCAGTTTGTAACTTTATTTATATTAATCTGAACAACAAAAGTAGCGCAAACGTCTGAGCGCGCTGGCGACCGGCCGTCGGGAAGGGTGCGATTGGAAGTGTCTTCCGTACGATCTTTTCGTATAGTTATGGGTGTTCGGCTAGCGCCGATAAAATAAAGAGTAGTCGGCCCTACGTTCCAGTGAAGGGATGACACGAGATACCGAGGTCCTCGTTCTTGGGGGTGGCTCGACTGGCTGTGGCATCGCCCGTGATCTGGCGATGCGCGGCGTCGACGTCACGCTCGTCGAACGAGGCAACCTGACGGGTGGAACGACCGGCCGTATGCACGGCCTGTTACACAGCGGGGGGCGCTATGCCGTTTCCGACCAGGCGAGCGCGACCGAATGCATCGAGGAGAACAAGATTCTCCGAGATATTGCCGGCCACTGTGTGGAGATGACCGGCGGGCTGTTCGTCCAGCGCCCCGAGGACTCAGACGAGTACTTCCAGGAGAAACTCGAGGGGTGTCGGGAGTGTGGCATACCAGCCGAAGTGCTTTCTGCACGCGAGTCGCGCGAGGTCGAACCGTATCTGGCGACGGATATCAAACGGTCGATCAAGGTTCCCGACGGGGCAATCGATCCGTTCCGACTCTGTGTTGCGAACGCAATCGACGCCCAAAACCACGGAGCACGTATCGAGACGCACGCGAAGGTAATCGACTTGCTGCGTGATGGCGACGATATCTACGGTGTGAAAGTTAAACACGACTCCGGGCCAGGAAAACGCACGCATAACACGGCTGGGTCGACCGAGGAGATTACGGCCGAGTACGTCGTCAACGCGACGGGTGCGTGGGCCGGCCAAATCGGCGCGATGGCCGACCTCGACGTCGAGGTTCGACCCTCGAAAGGCGTGATGACGATCATGAACGTCCGCCAGGTCGACACCGTCGTCAACCGCTGTCGACCGAAAGGCGACGCCGACATTATTGTACCACACGAAACCACCGCAATTTTGGGTACGACCGACGAGGAAGTCGAGGATCCAGACGACTACCCCGAAGAGCAGTGGGAAGTCGACCACATGATCGACACGCTAAAAGAGCTCGTGCCGATCTTAGAAGAAGCACGGACCATCCGGTCGTTCTGGGGCGTTCGACCGCTGTATGAACCACCGGGAACTGGCACGACCGATCCGACCGACATCACACGCGATTTCTTCTTGCTCGATCACGACGACCGCGACGGCGTCGACGGGATGGCAAGCATCGTTGGCGGGAAGTTTACCACCTACCGGGCGATGGCCGAAGATATCACCGACCACGTCTGTGAGAAACTCGGCGTCGACGCCCGCTGTGTCACCGCCGAGGAGCCGTTGCCAGGAAGCGAGGATATGTCGATTCTCAATGAGGGAATGGATAACTTCGGCCTTCGGTCGCCGGTTGCTCGCCGGAGCAAACAGCGACTCGGCAGCCGCGCACAGGACGTCCTCGACACGAACGAGTGCAACCCAGTTATCTGTCAGTGTGAGGGCGTCACGCGGGCTGAAATTCGTGATGCAATCGACCAGTCCGGCTCCGATTTAAACGCCGTCCGTATCCGGACTCGAGCGTCGATGGGCAACTGCCAGGGTGGCTTTTGCTGTCACAACATGGCAAACGAACTCAGCCACGAGTACGACGAGGAGACCGTTCGTGCGGCCCTCGACGAACTCTTCCAGGAGCGTTGGAAGGGCGAACGCCACGCCTTGTGGGGCGAACAGCTCTCACAGGCGATGCTCAACTACGCACTGCACGCGACGACGATGAACCGCGATAACGATCCTGCAAACGGATCCAAAGCGGTCGACTTTGGGGCGTTCGACGGCGGTCGAGTGAAAGCCCGCACCGACGGAGGCGAGTGAGATGGCAATCGAAGACGACGTCCTCGTCATCGGTGGCGGACTCGCTGGTGTGACCGCTGCGCTTGCAGCCGCCGACGAAGGCACACAGGTCAGACTCGTCACGTACAAACAGAGCACGCTTCGCCACGCAAGCGGACTCATCGACGTCCTCGGCTATACGCCCGACGGCGAGGGGCCAATCGTCGATCCCTTCGACGAACTCGAGGAGCTCCCGGAGGGCCATCCGTACGAACGCGTCGGCGTCGATGCGGTTCGGGATGCCCTCGAGTTTTTCGACGACGTCGTCGGGGACGCCTATGCGGGCGGACACACCGACGATAACGCGCTCGTGCCGACCCACGGCGGCACGGTCAAACCGACCGCCCGCTATCCGAGCGCAACGGCGGCCGGTGTGGCCAGTGCTCCCGAGGATACGCTGCTGGTTGGGTTCGAGACCCTACCGGACTTCGAAGCACCGCTTGCTGCAGCACATCTCGAGGCAGCGGGTGCCCCCTTCGAGGCCCGTGGTGTGACGATTACCTTCCCCGGGATCAAACGCGACGACGCGAAGGTGACCCGGTATGCACATCTGCTCGACTGGGATGAGTCAGTCGACGGTACCACGGGCGCTCGAGACGCGCTCGCGGCGGCCGTCAGCGACCATCTTGAGGATGAATCCCGCGTCGGCTTCCCGGCCGTGCTGGGCGACGACCATCCCGAGGAGGTGCGGGCTGATCTCGAGGATGCCCTCGGCGTCGAGGTATTCGAAGTGCCGATGGGTCCGCCGAGTCTCCCTGGAATGCGCTTAGAAGACGTACTTTATAGCGCACTCGAGGAGAAGGGTGTCCGCGTGACTTCCGGCGTGCCAGTGGTCGATTACGAGACCAACGGTGACCCCGGTCGGATCGATCAGGTGATCGTCGACCGCAACGGGGCGGACGTCCCACATCACGCAGACCAGTACATTCTCGCGACGGGCGGCCTGGTCGGTAAAGGTGTCTCATCCGAGCGTGAGGGTGTCTTCGAACCGCTCTTTGACTGTTATGTCCCACACGCTGCGGATCGCTATGACTGGTTTGTCGATGATGTCTTCGGTGACCAGCCATACGCCCGCTTCGGCGTCGTTCCCGACACGGAACTTCGGCCACTCGACGAAGACGACGAACCGGAGTTTTCGAACCTGCGTGCGGTCGGTGGCGTCTTAGGTGGGTACGATTACGCCGCAGAGAAATCAGGCGGCGGGGTTTCGCTGTCGACGGGCTACGTCGCTGGGAAACGTGCCGCAAAACAGGTGGGTGAGTGAGATGACCGACACACATAATTTACCAACCAAGGTGATTCGATGAGCGACGCCGAGCAGCCAACTGACAGCCACATACCGGGCACCGAAGAGTTCGAACCAGTAGACGTCTTCCCCGAGGCCAACGAGATGGACCTCCGGCCGGGAGCAGACAACTGTTATAAATGTTCGACCTGTGATACTAACTGTCCGGTCGCCGAAGTCGACGACGACTTCCCGGGGCCGAAGTTCCAGGGGCCCGAACAGTGGCGGCTCAAGCGACAGGACGACTACGACATCGACGAGTCGGTGATGAAGTGTTCGAACTGTCTACGGTGTGACAGTGCTTGCCCATCGTCGGTGCCACTTTCACAGATGCACAACACGGCTCGGGCGGAGTACGTCGAGAAACACATGAGCAAGTACTCCCGGGAGTACTGGCGCAACCGGATGCTGGCAAACTATCGGCGACTTGCACCACTTGGGGCAATGTTCCCCCGGACTGCAAACTTCATGACGAGTCTGCCGTTTACCGGCTTCCTCGGCGAGAAGATTCTCGGCATCGCCGGCGACCGCGATTTCCCCACGTTCGCAACCGAAACCTTCCGCAAGTGGTGGACCAAACGTGGCGGTGCGAAAGTGAGCAACCCGGACAAACGCGTTGCGTACTTCCATGGCTGTTACTCGAATTTCAACACGCCTGAAGTCGCAAAAGCACTCGTCCGCGTCTACGAACATTTCGGCTACGAAATCATGGTTCCCGAACAGTCCTGTTCAGGGACGCCGATGTTCGCAAACGGGATGTTAGACGATGCCCGTCGGGCCGCCGAGACGAACGTCCCCGAACTCGCCGCCGCCATCGACGACGGCGCAGACATCATCGCCTCCTGTAGCTCGTGTTCGATGTCGCTCCGACAGGAGTATCCCGAACTGTTCGATATCGAAGATATCGAGCGCGTCTCGGCGAACACCTGGGACGCCATCGAGTACCTGCGCGTCCACGAAGACCTAGAGGGCGCTCTCGAGGGGGCGACCGTCGGCGAGGAGTTCGACGACTTCGCCTACCACGCCCCGTGTCACGCACGCAACCAGGGCCTGGATGGCCAGACTGTCGAACTCTTGGGGCTCGTCGATGACGTCGACGCATACGATGTCGGTGACTCCTGTTCGGGCATCTCAGGCACCTACGGCTGGAAGGCCGAAAACTACGAGACGTCGATGAAAATCGGCGAGGAGATGTTCGAACACATGGAACACGCTCCCGCCGACACCGGTCTTACGGAGTGTCCCACCTGTTCGATGCAGATGGGCCATGGAACCGGCTACGAGATCCGCCACACCCTCGAGGTGTTAGAAGCCGCACTGGTCGGCTCCGAGACCGGCGACGCGTAAATGAATATCCAGGATCGAATCGCCCGCCGACGATCAGCACACCGAGAACGCTCGGTCGTCGTCGACAGAGAGCAGTTGAGCCCGGTCGTCCACCGGCCCGATCCGGTCGGCCGCGGTCCTGTTCTAGAGCAACTGCTCGATGCGTTCGAACCCGTCTTCGACGGTGAGCTGCCCGGGCCGATCGCAGCCGTCGGCCCGGCAGGTTCGGGCACCTCAGCCGTCATCACCGCGCTGTTTGATGCGTTGAACGAACGGCTCGGCAACTCGAGTCGGGCAATCGCTACGACGACTCGAACTGGGGGTCTCGAGTCGGTGACCTGGTTCGTCTACGTCGACACCCGCCGTGTCGAGAGCGCCTTCGCGTTCTATCGAGCGGTGCTCTCGGTGATCTCGCCCGATCCGGTCCCCGAAAGCGGTATCGGAACGGCCGAACTCAGAGACCGGCTGTACGAACACCTCGAGGGCAAAAATGCCAACGCACTCGTCGCAATCGACCACCACGACGAGCCAGAAACGCTTGGCTACGATCGCGTCTGCGAACTGCTCGAGCCGATCGCCGACTGCGTCTCGACCGTCGTCGTCGGCCAGCGTGAACCCGAGGGATGGGCGGGCACGACAGTTTCCGTTCCGGCCTACCGGCCACACGAACTCGTCGACGTCATCACCGATCGGACCTCGAGTGGTCTCTCGGCGGGCGCGCTCGATCACGAACAGGTTCGCGAACTCGCCGAGTGGGCTGACGGAAACGCACACGACGCGCTGGCAGCGCTGTTTACCGCAGCGACGTGTGCAAAAGCCGACGATACCGACCACATTGGTCGGGAACATATCGACCGTGCGATGGCGGACGTTCCAGAAAACGGCGTTCACGTTGACCGGGCACTTGCCCTCTCGACATCCCGTCAACGGGTGTTGCTCGATCTTGTCTCGCTCGATGCCGGCCGTCGTCCGATCCGGGACGTTGCCAGCGATATCGCCGATCGATCGGAACTCACTGCTGGAACCGTCAAGCGATTCCTCTACGAACTGGCCGATAGAGGCGTGATCGAACGTGTGCCGTTGCCCGGGAGCGGAAGCGGCCGCCGACCCAGTACGGTCGAGCCACGGTTTCCGACGCTCGTGTTTCGGACACTCACTGCCGCTGGCTCGGTCAGCTGATACTGATGGCTATCTCGGTGTATCGGTGGTCGCAGACCCCGATAGGGCGACCAGCAGAAGAGACAACAACTAGCCGGAAAATGGCTGCCAAGCTCTTTTATCGATGCACGTAAAACGAACAGTAACTGTACAGAATCGATGACGATTACGTTTACCGAAACGACGGATCCACCGGGTCTCGAGATACACGATTCCCTCGAGCAGCGGCGACTCCGGCTTCAGACACCCCAGAACGTGGTCCCAGCCGTCATCGACTCCGAGGCGTTCGGGTTTCCGGTCGATCAAGTCTGCCGGTTCGAAACCGACACCGTCCGGATCGACCAGCCGTGTTCGATGACCGTCCACAACGGGAACGGCCAGAGCGAAGCAGCCCTTGGCTTTGGAGAGACTGCCACGCTCGAGGATCGACCCCAGTTTATCGGCCTGAGTGGCCCGATCAAACTCTACTTCCGGGTCGACACGCCGGGTGCCGTAGAGATGGATATTACCTCGTCTCGACTCGAATTCGATCGTGAGACGACACTCGAACTCGGCGCGCGGTCGTTACACGCACGACCGGCAGCGACGATCACGACGCCACCGGATGTCGAATCGATCGTCAAAGCGATTTCGGCGCTGCCATCCGCGTTGAAAACGACATCCCCAGAACGGACCTGGCCGACGCTGCGGGGCCATCCACCGTTGATCGAACTCGGTGATCGACTCGACATCCCCGAAGAAGCCACTCACTCCGAAAATCACATCGGACTCGTCGTTCCGCCGGATCGGTTGTCGGCATATCAGGTAGCACCACTTGCGTTTTTCCTGGGAGCAACGGTCCGGACGGGGCAAACTCCCCGACTGAAGACGCCGACGTTCACTCGAGAACTGGGTTCCCGACGATCGTTCGAGGACGACGTTGCTACCCTGTTACGACGATTTTTCCTGCTTGATAGTCTGGTCCGGATGGAGGGCGTCTACCAGTACGATCTTTACGAACGGTCGATGCTCGAGGCCGACCTGCCGTTTGATCTTTCGGAGACCTACGACCAGCCGCTGTGGGTTCGGTTAGAGCGGTTTCTCGAGGTTCCATACGATCGACTCGAGCCATACGTCCCCCGGTGGCCGTTGACAGCCCACGTCCGGAACGAGCCCGAAGCAGTCGAACTGCTGCCGTTCGTCGTCAACGAACTCGGGATCGTTCGAGAAGCACGGGAAACGCCATCAGCGTCGACACCGAGTCCCGAACCGGCGACCACGCGCCTCCTGCGGTCGGCAAGCGGGGCTCGCTCGCCGTCGAAAACCCCCAATGATGAGGAGTTCGTCGTTCCCGAGGTTACCGACGACGCAATCGAACACGTCTGGTTCGGCGACGGTGTCCCAAAACAGGCATCCAAAGCGACGATTGAAGCCTATCAAAACCAACTCGAGACCACCGAGCGAAGCGAATCGATCGACATCCTGCTCGTCTGTAACGACGCCCGGATGCTCGAGGAACACGACCTGCTCGATCAGACCTACGGGAATTTAGACGAACTCCCGTTCGATATCGACTCGGAGTTCGGCGTCAGTACCGACCGACTCGCCGACTTACTCACGGATGGTGGCTACGATTTCTTACACTACATCGGCCACGCAACCGAAGACGGCATCCGCTGTCCCGACGGTGACCTCGATGTCCGTACGCTCAAGTCGGTCGACCTCGGCGTGTTCTTTTTGAACGCCTGTCGCTCCTACGAGCAGGGACTCGCACTTACCCGGTGTGGTGCCTTTGGCGGGGTCGCAACCTACAGAGACGTGATCAACGACGATGCGATTACCGTCGGTGAGACGATAGCTCGATTGCTCAACCTGGGATTTCCCCTGCGGGCTGCACTCGAAATCGCCCGGGAGAATACGGCACTCGGCGAGCAGTATCTGATCGTTGGCGATGGTTCGACCGACATCGCACAGAGCCGTGGTGGCGCACCGCTGATCGTTCGACTCGAAACTCGTGTGGGCGAAGAGTATGGGTTTTCGGTACGGACTTACTCGACGAAAGAGTACAAACTGGGATCGGTAAGCGAGTCGGCGCTGTCGTCCGTTCCAGACCACCATCTGACTCTCGGAAAGATGCCGGCTACCGCCGTTGATGTCGAATCGTTACAGGAGTATCTAACCTGGGCCGATCCCCCAATTTTACTCGATGAGACACTCCACTGGAACGGCGGAATCGGGCAGTTCAATTTCGAGTAAGCAGAGTCTTCCCCCGGCTGTAGTACCGTCTCCCGGGTGTTGTTTGGATAATCGAGTACGAAAACCAGCGACCGAACGTTGTTACGGTCCAACCTGCGTAGCGCTGCCCATAACTGCTGCGGCCGATCCTGCCTGGCTTACCAACAGGACCATCGCGAATAGGCCGCCGATCATTCGTGGGTGCTGTGCGAGGTAATCTTTCATGTCGTCTTTTGCGGACATTGCATTCTAACGGTTATTGCCGAAGCTAATAAATTTACCTTATTATTACATATGATTATGAGATTGAGATTAATCACTTCGTGAAGGTTGGAGCACGAGACGGACACGCACAATAGCAAAACCGCTGTAAGACTCGAGGACGAACCACCGGAGATTAAGGCGCGTCGGTTCCTCGCGGCGGGTATGGCAGTACTCGAGACGATCGTCGTCGCGTTCTGGGCGATGTTGCCCGCCTACGTCCCGAACAACGCCGCGGTGGTAGCTGGCGGCGGCCGTCCGATCGACGGCGGGCGGAGTTGGGGAGAAAAACGGCTACTGGGTGATGGCAAAACCTGGCGTGGGACTGCTGGGGGGATCATAGCCGGCCTTGCGCTCGCCGGCGTGTTGACCATGCTTGAGGGTGACGTAAGCGCCGCAATCGGAATCGACGTCCCGCCGTTTACACCCCTGGCAGCACTCGGACTCGCCGCCGGAGCAATGCTCGGTGATATTCTTGCGTCGTTTCTCAAACGTCGAACCGGTCGCCAGCGTGGGGCGATGTTTCCCGGGCTCGATCAGCTCGATTTCGTCGTCGTTTCGCTTCCGCTGACCGCGTTATTGGCGACCGACTGGTTTGTCAGCGTCTTCAGCTGGGACGTGATTTTGGTCGTCGTCGTCCTAACGCCGATTTTGCACGTCACGACCAACATGATCGCGTACAAACTCGGGCTGAAAAACGAACCCTGGTGAGAGCCCTCGAGCCCAATTCCGTTCACAGCCGATCTGGAAGCGATTACGGTAGTACAAACATATTTATCAGTATAGTAACCACCTTGAGAGAGCGAAGCGATGGCTGACATACCCCCACAGCGGCTTCGGGAGTTGCTAGCTGCAGACGGGCCGTTCACCGAGGTGGCAGATCGGACACTCGAGGTCGGACTCGAGCAACTCGATGTCGACTACGGCCACGTTGCTCGGGTGGTGCCTGGGCTCGACCACTGGGAAACGATCGCCAGCACCGACACAGCCGATGGTCGCTTTCCCGTCGGAATAACGCGTGATCTGCAAACGACGTTCTGTCGCTATGCGGTCGATCGTGAGGATACACTCGCGCTTCACGACATCCCAAATCAAGGGTACGATGCAGAACCAGCCTACAGAACCTACGGCATCGAGTGTTATGCGACGACGCCACTGACCGTCGATGGGGAGGTCTACGGCACGCTCTGTTTTGCAAACGAGACGTCCCGTTCGAGCGCGTTCGAAGCCGACGATGTCGCGGTGCTCGAGTGTCTGGCCGAACTCCTCGTCTCGAAACTCGACTATCGGGAACTCGAACTCACCCTCGAGGGACGAAACCGGCTGGTTGGCATCTTCGGGCGGATTCTCCGACACAACCTCCGAAACAACATGACGGTCATCCGTGGCCACCTCGAGTTACTCGACGATGGTCGCGACGGTGAGGTCGATATGGACCGACTGCATCGAAACGTCGATGATCTCGTTTCGTTGGCCGATAAGTCCCACGAACTCAGACAGATTGCCAACGGCGACCCCGAGCGTCGGCCCCAGTCGGTCACCCGGCTGACCAAAAGTGCGGCCAAACGGATCGAAACCGAGCATCCGAACGCGACGGTGCGAATAGAGTCACCAGGTACGTGTCGACTACGTTCGTACTGGGGGCTCGAGTCAGCGGTCTATGAGCTACTCGAGAACGCAGTCGAGCACGGTAACACAGCGACGAGCGAGCGGTCGCCGAGGTGTCGGGTGACCGTCGAAGAGACGGATCGAGCGGTGACGATTACGGTCGGCGATGACGGGCCGGGGTTGCCCGAACACGAACGAAACGTCCTGCGTGGCGTCCCCGAACGGGCACTCGATCACGGGAGTGGCGTTGGCCTATGGATCGTCAGATGGGTCGTCGAAAACCACGACGGGTCGATCGAAATCGACGACGGTGACGGGACCGAAATTACGCTGTGTTTGCCGCGGCCGACGGCAAACGAGCGGTTGATCGGCCCCGTCTCTGGCGATCTGGATCGCTGATATCCGGTGGCGTTCAGGATATGTCTCGAAACGTTTCCACACCGCTTATTTCGACGGGGCACGCCCGTTCGAGCGATGACCAATCAGGAACTCATCGACGCCTTACGGGCCGCAGACGCGGTCCGCTTTGGCGAGTTCGAACTCTCTTATGGCGGGACCAGCGAGTACTACGTCGACAAGTACCTCTTCGAGACCGACCCCGACTGCCTCGAGGCCATCGCGAGTGCCTTCGCCGGTCGTCTTTCGGCGGACGACAAACTCGCAGGCGTCGCCCTCGGGGCGGTGCCCCTTGCGGCTGCAACGAGCGTCCAGGCAGGTGTCCCCTACGTCATCGCGCGCAAACAGCGCAAGGAGTACGGCACCGGCAACCTGATCGAGGGTCGACTCGAGGAAGGGGAGGAAGTGGTCGTCCTCGAAGATATCGTCACGACGGGGACGAGTCTCGTTGACGCCATCGAAGCACTGCGCGAGGCGGGCGCAATCGTCAACCGCGCGCTCGTCGTCGTCGACCGGGAGGAAGCTGACGGCCGCGAAACCGTCGAGGCCGCCGGTGTCGAAATGGAAGCGCTAGTGACCGCAAGCGAGTTACTTGCCGACCGAAAATAATTCGGCCCGACAAATCAGCACACAGGATCACACGAGAAGAACTGCAGATAGATCGAAACTCGTCGGCGAGTGCGCTGAATCGGACACTATTTGTCCAATAGTTACTGATTGTGGATCAAACGTGAGCTATAGCTCCATAATTTGGATGTTCGGTCTTCCATATTCAAATTTCAAAAACGAATGCGGAACACTTAACCGTGTACTCGCACTTTGTTGTATTGTAATGGCAAACGGTAACGTTGATTTCTTCAACGACACAGGCGGCTACGGTTTCATTTCGACGGACGACGCGGACGATGACGTATTCTTCCACATGGAAGACGTTGGCGGCCCGGACCTCGAAGAAGGCACAGAGATCGAATTCGACATCGAACAGGCCCCCAAAGGCCCTCGCGCGACGAACGTCGTCCGCAACTAATTTCCGTTAGATCGTCGCCTCGGCGACGCTGAACGACGGATTCATTTCTACGCACAACACTGCTCTCGGAGCTACATCTCCGACGGTGTTATAGCGTTCATTATTTGATTCCGGATCATCCGATAGTATCAGTCTCGGCCGTGTCGAGTGAGACACACAGGGAGCCCGATCAGTTCGACGGGCTCTGAGTTATCCGGCGAGTAGACGACCATCTGGCCTTTCTCCATGTAGGGGACTTTCGACTCGAGATTCGAGGGGATGTTGACGCTTTTGATAGCATCTTCGTCGCCTAAGTTCAGAACGACGGTCGTGTTGATCTGTTTGAACACGGCGTCGTCGATGTCCTGGGGGTCCTGAGTGATCAAAAAGAGGCCAAGTCGTTCCTTGCGGCCCTGCTTGGCGGCTTCGGTGAACTTCGAGATGACCTTGCCTGCCTGGACGCTGTCGGCGTCGGTGAGGAAGTTGTGTGCCTCGTCCATTCCGAGGATAAGCGGCGTCTCTTTGATCCGGTCGTAGGTGGGATCGTTCGAGAGTTTTTCGTCGATCAGAAGCGACGAGAGAGCAAGGACGACGGCTTCGGTCGCTCGAGTATCGTTGATGTGGTAGGTCGGGACGACCGAGAGGCCGCCGGGGCGGACGAACTCACCGATCATGTCGGTGATCGGGCGGGCGTCCTGATCGAAGACGTGGCCAAAGCCGAGTACTCGTCGGCGGACGGCATCGAAGGTGGCTTCGTGGACGCGACCCGATTCGTCGAGTTCCTCGCGCAAGGCGGGGTCGTCGAGGAACGTCGTAAATTCGTCGTAGGTCGATCCAGGGCCATACTGGCGTCTAAACCGCGGTAAGAGGACACTCACCAGCGCACCGTACTGGTTGTCGTTCAACCCGCTGCCGGCGACCAGCCAGGGATTGTCGTGAACCATCGCAAACGGAATGGTAAACTCGACCTGTTCGGCCCGGTGGTGTCCCGCTGCATACGTCGCCTCGCCGACTTTCGGGACGAACGCGGTCGTCTCTTCGACGCCGCCGTAAGCGATACCCTCGCGCTCTATGCCCCGTGCAAACTCCGAATCGAGTTCGGGATTGTCGTCGTGCATCTGGGCGTACTCGTCTTGGGGATCGAACTGGACGACCGCAGGCTGGACGGTCCGGCCGTCTGCCATGGGATAGCGACGGTCCTCGGCGAGATACTGCCGGAGGATGTTCTTTGCACCGTGGGTCTTTCCCGACCCCGTCCCGCCGGCGATCAAGGTGTGTCGGAAGACGAGTGGATCGCCGGCCTCGTAATCGTCTTTCAGCCGGTAATCGATCGTCGGCGGTGTCGCCGCCGTCATGACTTTCTCGCCACCGACCGAGAGATGACCGAGGAAGACACCTTCCTCAGGGATCTTCAGCCCGGTTTTGATCTGTTCGGTATCGTTTGCCTCCTCGATGATCGTCCGCGGTTTCGGAACCCGGTCGGTCATCCGGCGTTTGAGTTCGTCGTTATCATCATAGAGGACCGCAACGGGCTCGAGGGAGGCGACGAACTTGTAATCGGCTTCCTCGATACCACTCGCGCGCATCGCTCGCCGGGCGTGGATCTCGGTTGCGTCGTCGGCGTGGTACTGCTGGGCGTACTCGAGGCCGGAAATTCGACAGAACAGCGTCTCGCCGTCGGGGTAGGGTGCAAGCAGGTAGCTGCCGATGCGAATCGACGATCGGTTCTCGGCGGTGACGTACGCTCGAAGCCGCGTCTCGTCTTCGTCTTCGGCGACGCGAAGACCCTGTGAAACACAGAGCGCGCCGATGCCAGCGTCCGTGCCAGCCGGTTCGACCGCAGTCGTCTCGAAGTCGTCGTCGGTCGCCCCGGGATCGACTGCCGTCGGTGAGTTGCTTTCTCCACTCGCCGCGTCGCCGTTTCCTGCGTCCGACGGATCGTCAGAAAAGTCGCTGAAATCTCCCAGATCGGTCATACCGTGTCCAACAGAGCGATCACTCAAACAGGTTTCCCTCCGACGGTATCGACCCCGGACAGACAGCCGGTCAAGGGGCTGGTCGTGACTCGAGGTCTCTGGATGCCATACTCGTCTGCCGGCGTGTTAAAAGACTGTCCGCGGCGTCCGCTCACGCGCCCCAGAAGTTCTCTCGGCTGCCGAGTCGTTCTCGGCGGGAATCACCGTCTCCGTGATCGTCGCCTCCGTGATCGTCGCTGTCGTCCGTTGTCTCCTCGTCTCCGTCGCCTTCTGACTCGAGTGGGAGGCGTTCGATCTCCTCGGCTCGAGCGTGGTTGTTGTGGACGCGGGTGATCTCGACGCGGGCCCGTGCCTCGGGGAGGACGCCGTCGACCATGACGATGAATCCGTCTTCGGTTCGGCCGACGCCGGCACCGCTTTCGTGCATATCGACGACGTCGACGACGACTTCTTCGCCGGCTTTGACAGGCTGGGTCTTGAGGTCGTCGATGGGTTGGTTGTAGTGGGTACACCATTCCTTGCCGCCGCGGTCACCGTAATGTTGACACCCCATTCCGGAGATCCGTTCCGAAAAACTCGGACAATCGTCGGCGAGCGGACAGTCTGCCATGCGTTTTACTACCGGCGGTGGCGTTAAACCGTTTCCGTCTCGTAGCTGTCTGGCCGACAACTGCCGGCAACGCCAGTCACCCCAGGATGGGGTTTGGAAAACGTTTACCTCGCAGCCATCGAGCGATAATTCATGAAAATACTCCTGGCAGTCACCGAGGTCGCGACCGTCGACGATGCGTTCGAAATCGAGGGAACAGAGATCCCAGACCAGTATCTCGGGACTGATCTAAACGAGTGGGACGAGTACGCAATCGAGGAGGCCGTCCAGCTTCAGGAGGCCGATATCGCTGCAGAGGTCGTCACCGTCACCATCGGTCCCGAAACCTGTGAACAGACGATTCGGCAAGCGCTCGCAACCGGTGCCGATCGTGCGATCCGCATCTGGGATGAGGCCTTCGAGGCCGTTGACCTGCTCGATGTCTCCACGAAGACCGCCATTCTGCGTGCCGTCGTCGCCGAGGAAGAGCCGGATCTCGTCCTCTCGGGTGTCCAGTCCGACGACGATAGCTGGGGCGCAACGGGTGTTGCCCTCGCTGCCGCCGTCGACTACGAGTGGGCTGCCGTCGTCAACCACCTCGCCCACGACTTCGAGGACGGGACCGCGTCAGTTCGGCGCGAACTCGAGGGTGGGGTCGAAGAGCTCACGACCGTCGACCTGCCGGCCGTACTGACGATCCAGACGGGGATCAACGAGCCACGATACGCGAGTCTGCGTGGCATTCGTCAGGCCAAGCGTAAACCCCTCGAGGTGTATGGACTTGCTGACCTCGGCCTCGAGGAGTCAGTCGCCGAAAGCCGAGTCAGGCTCACTGCGATGTCCGAACCCGAACGGGAAAGCGATACAACTGTCTGGGAGGGCACTCCGGAGGAGGCTGCCGGCGAACTTGCAGACCTCCTCCGCAAGCGGGAGGTGGTCCAGTGAGCGACATTCTGGCGGTCGTCGACCACCGACGCGGCGAGTTGCGAGACGTCAGTTACGAACTCATCAGTGCCGGGCGCGGACTCGCGGACGCCACCGGCGGCGATCTCCATCTGGCCGTCATCAGCGGCACAGTCGAGCGGTTCGCCGAGAAACTCGACCGTGAGGGTGTCGACGCCATCTACACTGTCGACTACGGCGAGGAGTTCAATCACGGTGTCTACACCCAGGTGACGACCCAACTGTACGACAAACTGGCCCCACAGTACGTCCTTACAGCAAACAGCGTCAACGGCATAGAGTACGCCCCCGCCGTCGCCACCGAACTCGACTTGCCGATCGTCACCGACGCCATCGACCTCGAGGCAGACGACAAGACGCTCACTGTGACCCGTGAGATCTACGGTGGCAAAGTCGAAACGACGGTCGAACTCGAGGGGCCTGCAATTTGTACTATCCGCACAGCCGAGTGGCCCGGTGGCGAGGGAACCGGCACTGCTGACATCGAGGCCTTCGAGGCAACCATCGACGAAGACGCACTCGGCTCGAGCGTTCGTGGGTTCGAGGAGGTCGGCGGCGGTGACGTCGATATCGCCGATGCAGACGTGCTCGTCTCCGTTGGCCGCGGGATCGACGACGAAGAGAACCTCGAGTTGATCGAGGATCTCGCCGACGCGCTCGGGGCGACGATTTCGGCCTCGAGACCGGTCGTCGACAGCGGCTGGCTCCCCAAGAATCGACAGGTCGGCCAGTCGGGCACAGTCGTCACTCCCGACGTCTACATCGCAGTTGGCATCTCCGGCGCTGTCCAGCACGTCGCGGGTATGAAAGGATCGGATACCATCGTCGCGATCAACACCGACCCCAACGCCCCCATCATGGACATCGCCGACTATGCGATCCAGGACGATCTGTTTGCTGTGGTGCCAGCGTTAATCGAGGAGTTTCAGTGAGCGAGCAAGGTGAGTGACGCTTTGACCGATACGTTCTTTCTTCGTGAGTTACAACCACCGCGTATGCGGATTCGCGAGTGGCAGGACATACTCGAGGATGTCACCGACCGGGATGTCGATCCGACTGGCTGGCGGGCACTGGCCGGCGACCGTGCTGGCGGCGTCGGTGAGGATATGTATCTCGCGCATCCACGTGCTGGTGTCTTCGTCCTCAAAACGTACGCGAAAAACCCCTACGAGGTCCGTGGCGTCGGCACGCGCGTCGCCCGCAAGGTAGACGACGAGATCGGATCGTTTCTTCCCGACGAGAAAACCGGCGGCCGCTTTGCCGTCCAGTCGCCCCCAGAGGATACAGCGCACGCCGAAACCATCTCGAGTCGTCTGCAAACGGTCCTCGAGACCCACGCCGACGCCCCGACACGGCCCCAGGATCTGTTTGACGACGTGATGGACGCCCTAGAGAGTCCGGCCTTTGGCCCCATGGCCTACGACCAGTACGACCGACCCGACGAACTCGAGGACCTCTCGACGCGTTTTGAGGAAGCCGAACAGTTGCT
>LFCJ01001367.1_pt1 | contig 16879 bp, 22 predicted proteins | sample 643141 | NCBI WGS metagenome assembly LFCJ01 (sample SAMN03766243, study PRJNA286221) | soda lake metagenome | biome: soda lake; feature: Kulunda steppe; material: water; isolation source: sample B1-Br-g2 brine of Lake Bitter-1 | place: Russia: Kulunda steppe | collected 2010-07 | reverse complement strand
GTAGCATTGATAGCCGCCTTATTGATAGGGCTTTCACTGTCGTTCGCTACGCTTGGTTTCACATTATTTGAAGCTGACCGTAGCGCCTCAGTAGACATAGTCGGAGACGACGAAGGTATTCTCACACTCACGCCAGGAGAGAATACTGACGTTGTATTCCTCAATGATGATGAAGCTCTAGAATTAGACTTGAGTGAGACTGATGCAGACGGTCTCAACGTCGATTCTACCTTAGAGATTGGTGAATATGATGAGCCTGACGAAAGTGAAGCGTTCCGTATCACGAACACACTTGAGGAAGACATAGACGTTACGTTTGAATACGATACTGACCAAGAAGATGGCGAAGTAAACCTAAACATTGTGGATGACGGCGGTGATGAGTTAGGTTCTTTCGATGCAACTGATGAGGAAGCTGATGCATCGTTCGGTCTTGATGATGGTGAAGATGCATATGTTGCGTTCGAATTTGATTCAGACAGTCTTGACGCTGGAGAAGAGTTCTCTGGAGACATGTCTATTACGGCAGAGCGCAGCTTTGAGTGAAGAAATTTGAGGTAACTTTCCTTGCTGTCCTTAGTTCTATAGTGGTGAATTCGAATAAACTATATGTGTATGGTAGTTGACTATTAATATAACTACAAATGCGAGTAATTCGTATTGCGCTTCTCGTTGTTGTCGTCCTCGTATTGGCAGTCGTGATACTGCCTGTAGACTTGGCTTATGTTGAAACGGAGAGTATGGAGCCAGAGTTAGGGGCTAATGATATGTTTCTACTTCACGAATCAGGTTCGTACGGAGAGGGTGACATCATTACGTTTTACTCTGAGTCTCAGGATGACTTCATAACTCATAGAATTGTTGATGAAACTGATGATGGGTATATCACACAAGGAGATGCGAATGATGCCGTCGACCAGGAGCACGGTGAAGAGCCGATAACAGATGATATGGTTCTTGGACAAGTCACAAATATTGGCGAAACGACGCTATCAGTCTCGGGTGCAGGAATACTTGCTGAGTTGTTTATGGAGTATCGATTGCAGTTAACTGGATTGTTATTCATAACGTTACTCATTGAGACAGTATTCTTCTCTGGAGCCTCACGATTTGAACGAGATAAACCACGTCTTATTTCACCTCTCAAGGTTATTTTGTATGCTACTTTGATTCTAATGCTCATCTGGACTGGTGTCACGTTTATATCGATGCAAACTGTTGAAACGGATACGGTTGTAGTTGATGAGAATCCACCCATCGATGATAGTGACAGATTCATTGAACTGAATCAAACAGAGGTTCGCAACGAGAGTATCGTAGTTGGGTCTGATTCCTTGCCTATTCACGTTCGGGGAGAGACTGTTGGGAGTTCATCCGAAGTTAAATCTATAGAGAATAGCGGAGGTGAATACATCATTGAATATGAAATCGGACCATATGAGGAAGAGGGGGTAGAGACTGTTGATGTGATGGTCTATGTATACCCACAAACGTTACCGTCAGATACAGTTACCTCATTGACTGAATATCACCCGATTGCAGCGAGTTTGGCGACAATGGGTGTACTTGCAGCACCGTTTGTCATTTTGGCGTTAGCAGTATTTAGTGGAGGGCCAATTCGATTCCGTGGATTGCGCCGTAAGTTGCGTCGGTGAAGACACCTTTAAGTCAATAAGTTTAAAATATCAAGGGAACTAAATAATACATAACTAGTAATGAATCCAGCCATTTATAAATTCGTAGACAGGTATGCGCTTTCATGGCTTGCGTTTTCCATAATATTCGTTACTGTTGGACTTTGTTTTGTCGTTCTCGGCGGAGTGATGTACGTTGATGACGAAACCGTCGATGTTATCGATGTAGAAACAGAGGATGTATCTACAACGGTTGAGACAGAGTCTGAAGTAACGAACAATACAGGAGTTCTCCAAGAAGGAGAGATTTTACGTGGGTCACCGCTATATCTGTATTCTGTCAACCCTGAGTTAGACATCAATACAGAAGTTGAAGCTCAGAGAGAAGCGGACGTAGAAACAACAGTACTGATTCAGTACCGAGGTGTTGAGGAAGAGTATGAGTTCTGGAATGAACAAGAGGTTATCGAAGAAAGTTCTATGGTCGTTGATGCAGATGAGAGTGCCAAGCAGAGCACAAGTATTACTGTTCCTGAGGTGTACGAGGATGCGATGGCAGTGCTCGAAGATTTCGATGAGGATGGTGATTTAGAAGTTGAGCTGATTGTACAAACATCATATGAAACTGATGAGTACAGCGGGGACATAGAGATGGGTGGTGATTTCTTGTTCCGCGATGAGACGTATTCCGTAATGCCTCCAGAGATGCGAGATTCTCAATCACATGAGATTGAAGTCGAAGCAGAAGAGCCTGATGAGACTCACGTGACTATCTGGGAGTATGCGCTTAAGTTATTGGCAATTAGCTTAATTCTGCTTGTTGCTCACCGATTATCCGACCATCGTAGGTCTGAGCATGACTATGAACGGATTAGATACTCTGATTGGGTGACGCGCGTAGAGGTTGTTGATGTTAGTGAATTTGAAAAGAACGTTATCGGGGTCGATTCAATAAAAGGGTTGGTAGATATTGGGATTGATACTCAGGAGCGCGTATTATGGGTGGCTGAAGAGGAACGATATGTTCTGGTAACAGAAACCTTATTCTACGAGTATGATGTATCTGATTTGGAGTGTGATGAATCAGACGATAATTGAAGTTTCTGCGGTTTATTTTCCAAGGGGTAATAATTTAAGTATTAGAACTGCTAATGCCAGAGTGTGAGCGCTGGTGGTCTAGTGGTATGACAATGGCCTTCCAAGCCATTAACGTGGGTTCGACTCCCACTCAGCGCACTAATGAATGTAGATTCTTTGCCTGAGCGTCCGCTGTATCTTCATGAGGTACGAGTGATTCAGGAAGGAAGTGACAAAGTGAACAATGCAGAGGCGTTATTTTATGAAGGAAACAATCTAAATGCTGTTATTTGTTTATTCATAAATGTGAATGATACAGGACATATACTTGGATTCGACGCGAAGGAAGAATCCTGGATTCAACTTGCGGATGTCTTGAGTGACACAGGTCCAGAAGAGTATGATTCTGAAACAGACTCAATTATAGAGTGGGTTCAAGACCAGTACGGTGAAGAGTTTGGAGTATATGGGATTGCGGAGGAGTAGCAAGCTTTTTCACCTATCGCTCCTTGTTATTAGTATACATGGAATTGCCGCAAGAAGCAGAAGCGGAAGAAGAATTTAAACGTGTTAAAGTATTCGGACGCCTTATCACTAACGAGAATCCACAGTTTGACCAGTTATTTGGAGATACTATGCAAAAAGTTCCCGTTGAGCGAGGAGAAATTGTTATGCCTGTCTTTGATATAGTGTTTGAAGACTTTCACTTAGTGCCACCAACACCGATAGTGGAAGAAATGATTGAGGATGAAATTGACGAATCTATCATGGGGAATCACAAAATTGCACACCAAATTTCGAAGATTAGTCCTGAGGAAGTTCTGGAAGCACCACCAGTTGGATTCCCAACAACAGAAGATGCTCTCGTTGCTGATTTTGCTGTCACGCCAGACCAAAAGGGATTGATTGCCCATGTCTCTCTTGAAGAGATTGTTGAAACTGTTTGAGCCGTATATTCCACGGTAGCATCTATTGATATATTTTATTGCCAACTCTTTAGAATTGAGGGAGAGGATTGTCCTCTGTTCCAAGTTCATACGCGAAGGTTATTCCATTAAGTAATTTTTGTCGCTGCTTATTTGTGAGTTGATGGTAGAGAACATCGAGCCCTTCACCCTGTTCAGGTTTTAGTTCTTCGTCTAAAAGTGGAAGAATGTTCTCACGTGGGAGAGTTGTCCACTGGCTGATTTTATCCTCAAAATCGCTATTTTTGGTATGTTTTACAACTAAGCAGACTCTCCAGGTTTTGTCCTTATTATACTGGCACCTAATAACGAGATATGATGCAGGGCTAGCAGCGATTTCTGTAGCGATTAAATCGAGGATAGACTCCATTCATTCATATATAGGTAAAGAAAGGACAAATACTTGTTTCAACGCAGGTCGTCGAGGTGTCGGTCTTCATCAGGATGTAGGAACCACGGTCGTCGAGGTCTCCGTGGTGGATATGGTCGATGTGGTTTGTGGTTGGGGCTAAGCTCGTTGCTGCCACAGTACGGGCAAAATCGAACGGAATCGTTGTGTGAGCTTTGTACGGTGAAGTCACGTTCACAATTACCACATATAAATTGTGGAATGCCTGACCATGGCTCGTCTGGGTGCTTATCGTCCATACATGAATATCACTAATCAATTGTTTTATGTGTTTTGACAGAATTGAATGAGATACAGCAGAATGCCCCTAAATATCAAGTACTCTCTATCCTACGCAAGAAGTAGAAATGAATACTGTTCGAAAACGAGCTGGAATAGCCGTTCTGATTGTTCTGGGTATTATTCTATCGTATGCAATATTCTATCGGTGGGCGATGATGACGTTTGAAGGTGAGTCGGTTACGATTTTCAAAGCACTTCAGGTCGTAATTGAATCAATTACAACTGCTGGATTTGGCGGGCATGCGCCGTGGGATAGCACTATTCTAAATTTATTTGTGATTATGATGAATCTTACGGGTGTTGCGATTGTGTTTGTTGGTGTACCGCTCGTCCTGGTTCCATTTCTACATAATATAGCATCCGAACCGCCGAAGCAGTCATCTAAGTCAGGTCATGTTATTATCGCATCGTATGATTCGCACGATGAAATCCTACGAGAAGAGTTAGATGCAGAAGATATACCGTATGTAGTGGTTGAGTCAGACAAAGAGAAAGCAAATATGCTGGATGGGCGTGATGTTCCTGTTATTCAACAAGATGCACAGACTGTTGCTGGATTGGAGGCTGCGAATATAAACGAGGCAAAGGCGATTGTTGCTGATATGGATGACGAACTGAATCCAACGGTTCTACTGTCTGCAGAACAGGCGAATTCAGAGGCCAAACGGATTAGCGTTGTGAGTGAGGACCATGCTGCAACGTACAATAAATTAGCTGGAGCTACAGAAGTTGTTCGTGGCAAACATGAACTCGGAACAGGGCTTGGGCTTCAGGCGACTACATCATTACCAGAAGAGTTTGTTGAGGCATTGTCCATTGCGTTTGAAGGTGAACTAACGGAGCTAATTGTAAAAGATGGGTCATCACTCTGTGGGAAGACGATTAAAGAAGCTGCAGAGAATGAATTAGAGAACAATGTTATCATCGGAGGATGGTTCAATCGGAAATTCATAGTCTCGCCGCACCCTGAGCAGGAGATACCGCGGAACTCTGTATTATGGACTGTCGGGGAGTTCACTGATGGGCATAACCTTGAAACGCGCCAGGTCGACCCAAGTAAGAACGGTGAATCCGTCGTGGTTTGTGGCTATGGAAACGTCGGCGAAGCTGTTGTTGAACAAGTTGAGGCTGCAGGATTTGAGGCGATTGTGGTGGATGATGATGAGATGGAGAACGTAGATATTGTTGGAGATATTGCCGAGCCTCAGACGTTCTCTGAAATCGATTTCGATGATGTTCGTGCTGTTGTATTGGCAATTAACGACGACGCGGCAGCCATTTATACATCCTTGATTCTCAGCAATATAAATAGTAATATAGATATTATCGCACGTGCAAACTCTACAGAAAGCGTTTGGAAGCTGTATCATGCAGGGGCAACACGGGTACTTTCGCTGGCTGATGTGACAGGCGAGAGTTTGGCTGCATTGCTTATTGATAACGAGCAGTTCTTCACGCCGAATGTGGATTTTGAGTTTGTGAGTACAACCGCACCTGCACTTAGAGGGCAGACCTTAGCCGAAGCTGATATACGGAAAGAAACAGGCTGCAAAGTGGCTGCCATCGAACGGGACGGAGACTTGATTACGGATGTCTCAGCAGATACTGAGATACAAGAGAAGGACGTTCTGATTGCCGCGGGGACTGATGAGACAATAGAACAGTTCGAGACATACACGTTAACAGGTAGTCTGTAGGTACTGTCTCCCAGCGTGGTCGAGACTGTTCACAGATTTCGCATGCTTGGCGCATTACCAGCGAGGTTTTCTTCAATGTGTTCCCAGTCGTTAAAGGCACCACCATCGGAGAATTGATAACACTTATCAACATCTTCTGGGCACTCATCGACCTTATTGTAATTCATTACGCTTGGATACTCTTCGAAACTAATAGATTCGGAATCAATACCCTGGAAATCTTCTGGCCAGAGTCCGACTTGGTGCCCAATTTCGTGCATTAGTACACCTCCTGTATACTGGGACCCTGCATCAGAATCTCCAACAACCATTCCATCGACGTTCCGTGAGGCAAATCCACCTACTTCATCACCTTCTAGCTCTACAGTATCAGCTATGAGTACATGGAACGCACCATACCCAGAATCAAATTTTGGACCGTAATACTCATTCCTATAAGTATCGTAGTCAAGAGGAGTTGTCGCAGAAACAGGTTCTTCTTCAATGTAAAAGTGGAGATTGATACCAGCTTCATATCCGTTAGCATCTTCAACTGGTGCTTCTGCAAAAGCTTGTTGCACGTTCAAAAGTGCTGATTTTCTCACCTCAACGCCTTCCATATAGCTAACCTGAATTACAACGTCCATTTCATCTGTTGTCAAATTATCATTTGACTCAGATACATCGTTACTGAATCCATCATTTGATGAATCAGTTCCATGATGACTATTTGAGGTAGATTCAAGCGGAAATGTGTGGTGTATTAACTCATGGTCAGGTAATCGAGATGGGTCAGAGGTGAACACACGGTCACTTGTTGGGTCGAAACCATACTCTTCAACAGCCGTAACGTCACGAATTCCGTTTTCGAGTGTATTGTTTGTGAGTGGGTCAGAATCATATTCGTGTATCTGCACATAGTCGGTGAGTCCGTCTCCTGTTGTATCGTTTGTAAGTGGGTCTGTCTCATACTCCATTATTTGTTCATAGTCGGTGAGTCCGTCTCCTGTTGTATCGTTTGTAAGTGGGTCTGTCTCGTACTCGTATATCTGGTCGTAGTCGGAGAGTCCGTCACCAGTGGTATCTGTCGCTGTTGGGTCTGTTCCGTACTCATTGACTTCTGCATAGTCGGAGAGTCCGTCTCCTGTTGTATCGTTTGTAAGTGGGTTTGTCTCGTACTCGTATATCTGGTCGTAGTCGGTGAGTCCATCTCCTGTTGTATCGTTTGTAAGTGGGTTTGTCTCGTACTCGTATATCTGGTCGTAGTCGGAGAGTCCGTCTCCTGTTGTATCAGTAACTGTTGGGTCAGTCTCGTATTCGTATATTTCATCATAATCAGAGAGACCATCACCCGTCGTATCGTTACTCAGTGGGTCTGTGCCGTGGACATGAATCTCATCATAGTCGGTCAACCCATTTCCAAGTGTATCGTTACTCAGTGGGTCTGTGCCGTGGACATGAATCTCATCATAGTCGGTCAACCCATTTCCAAGTGTATCGGCTTTGAATGGGTCTGTTCCATGATATAGGTCTTCACCAGCCCGTAATCCATCTCCACTTAAATCGAGAGCTAATGCACCAGCAATACTTCCGAGTAGCAAGCAGGCGACAACAATAGTTACGAGTACTATTCTACTCAATTCATTGATAAATTCAACGGAATATCCTTAATGTGTTTTCAAACACACAAAGGTGGCAAAAGATTTACTTTAGGAATTCTTTGTTCGGAGTATGGTGACAAATGAAACGCGGAGAGAGCGGATTCAGCATCTGCTATCTATTTCGATGGATGGCCTGACGCCAGAACAACTCGCTCAGCAACTTACGACAAAAAAGCGAGGTCGCGTTACAGAAAACGACGTGCTAAACGACGTGAATCATATTCGCCAATCACTAAGACACGAACAGAGTACATTGTTAGTTCAACCTCCAAAGTGCCGAGATTGTGGGTTTGATGGGTTCGATAATATCTTAGGAAATCCCTCGAAATGCCCAGATTGTCGGTCAGAATGGATTCGACAACCAGCGTTCAAAATTGAGTAACTAGCTTCTTGCAGAGAGCGTCCCGTCGGGAACAGCAGGCTAGGATGTTGCTACAGGTGAACTACCCCAGGGTCAAGCCCCGAGGCACTCTCCCTCGCTATCTGTAGAATGCGTCAAAGAAAATAGTTTTGACACGTGTTCACGTCATTGGGTGCATTGGACTGTCTGGTTCCGTAGCATTTTCTCGAACTTCTGATGGTATCGCGTAGTCTAAATCAGATTCATTATGGTTATCGAAATCTGCCGTCACTGAAAACGATACAGACTCTCCCCCTTCACTAACAGTGCCATCCATTTCAACCGCCATAGGATAATGAGATTCAGAATCAATTTCCTCAACTATGGTGACATCATCGAATGATGCACTACCGATTCCATCTAAGCCTGTCATATCTGCACCTGAATCTTCCATTGCAGCCTCCATTTCATCACCGTCAAGTTCGGTAGTTACTGTAGTCACTTCACCATCATCTTCGACATAGACATCGCCGTAGTAATAGTGCTCCTCGTTTGCGGTCGTTTCATTTACGTCCCAGATTTCCTCCATGTTATCCTCTTCGATTTCATCTAACCCAATTCTGTCCCACTCATCATCACCACTTTCCATAAACATGTACTGGTCATCGAAGTATGCTGTGAACTCAGACGGCTGCCCAGGTGGCATCTGTGCAGCGCTCCCGCCCATATCATAATGAACGCGGGCTTCTTCTGCCGTATTATTCATATCTCCATCGATACTCATTTCAATACTGCCCATATCTGCCTGCATATCCATATCCATAGTCATCGAATGTGTTGCAAGTGTTTTCTCTGCTTCATTACGGTCTTCAATAAACGAGTCGAATTCGTCATCGGACATATCTCCATCGAGTGTCCCTTCAGAAGGTCCAAGACAGCCAGCTAAAACTAGCATTGCAAGGATACTTCCTACGAGGATTAGTTTTCTTAAAGACATAATAAAGATAAATCACGTAGAGCGTAAAATAGTATCTCCATTACATGCCTGCAAGGTAATTCTCTTAGATAAGAATAAAATGATTCAATACATAGTCAGATATACTTTTACGTCATAAGAATGATTATAATGTATGGATTTTACTGGATTTACTCTTCCTGTGACCGAATCTGACGTTCGAGAAATTGTTCAGGTGGCATCGGAAGAAGCTCTCGGGGCTCAGGCTGAGTCTATCGAAAAATTACATGGAGATAATAAGCTCTCAAATGTTTACATCGTTGAGGAAAAATACCTAACAAAAGTCGTTACACGGCGGCATGTTGAGGCACATCGTCTCTTTACACTGTTCTGGAATGCGAGTGCTATTTCAGTTCGTGGTGATTCCTTGTTTGACTCGTATTGGAACCCGTATGAAATGGTTGAGAACGAATATGAAAGTACAAGAGCAATTCGCGAATGTGGTGTCAATGCTCCAGAACCAATTGATGCTATTGAATGTAGAGAGTGTGGAGTGCTTTTCATAGAATATTTACCAGACGCACGGCAATTTGCAGAACTTTCAGGAGATGAAGGCGTTGAAATGGCTGATGAACTATTCGCTTCATTGTCAAAGATGCATGATGCAGGAATTATTCATGGAGATTTGCAGCAGGATAATGTTCTTATCGTCGATTCTGAGCTATACATAATCGACCCCACAAACGTTCGTCGAGAGATAGAGGCCGCTAAACAGTATGACTTAGCATCGGCCTTAGCAACAGTCACATCTGTTATTGATGCACGGCAAAGTGTTATACTCGCCAATAAACACTTTGATAAGGAAGATATTTTGATGGCACGTCGGTTCATTGATGCTGTCGTATTGCAGTTAGGTCATACAGCAGATGCTATTGAATTAAAGTCGCAAATAGATGGAGAGCTATCACGGAGTTCAGATTAAGCTATTTCTTTGTTCATACTCGTAACAGTCAGTATGACGCCGTCGTATTCTGCAGTGTATCCATTCTCAGAAAGATAACTCTTCACAGTTTCAACGTCTTCATCTGATGGTGGAGGAACCATACTGAGTGGGAATCCTTGCCGACCAGGGTCATAATCCATGACGCGAATGACAGGGTCGACTTCATCGTAATGATGAAGAAGTTGTGCTAGTTTTGCTGATGTTGTTCGTGGTTCATCGTGGTGGAAAGTTTCGTAATATCCCATACTGTCTATACTCTCCTCGAACGCCCCTTATTAGTGTCACGGTTTCATGAAAACAGGGCGGTAGCTAATCGTATGCCTCACAGGGCACCCGCTTACCCAAGAACGCTGTGATTTTAAGGCGGTGCGATGGCGTAGTCAGTTACAGGTACTGGTCCTCCCATTCACGGCGTTCTTCGATGATTTGCTCGCCATCTTCTGTAATGGCGTAGTAGTTTGTTCGGCGGTCGAGCTGTCCTTTCTCAACTAGCTCTTTGTTGACTAGTGTGTCGAGGTTCGGGTACAGACGCCCGTGGTTAATTTCGGCGCTGTAGTACTGCTCAACCTCTTCCTTTACGTCTTGACCCGACGGCTGGTCATCGCCACTAATCACGTACAGCAGGTCTCGTTGGAAGCCTGTGAGGTCATCCATGCTACGCACTTGAGTATCAGGGGTATCTAAATAAGTATTTTCATCGTCCGCATATTAAGGAAAAAATACTTTGGCACTTTGGAGCTTTCGAAAATCGTATTGGTCAGCTACTGAGGTAAAACAATCACCTAAAGCTCACCTCCTCTATAATTCACCTATCGGAATAAATGAATATTAGTATGTGAAGATTCTGTCAAACGTTCTCTAAAATAGGTATGATGTGGAGGAGTGTTGTTTTTCTAGTAGTTGAAGTAGAAAATTCACGTGTTTTTCTGAAATATGTTGGATTGGCATACGCAATATAGAACTATCTTTTTTCGGTTTTTCCACCTATCGTTGAGTGAATTTTATTAGATTTGCTGGTTCTGAACAGGTATAGTCTGCTTAGGTCTTTGTAGGTGGAGTTTACCACTTACAGGCAACGCTCTTCTCTCGGGAATACAGCCCCTTCACTCTACTTTTGACGGAGAGAATCGAGGTAATCATTTAATTCGTAATAGAATTTATCGTAATTATTATTCGAGTCCTCCATTTTAGAGACGGATTCTCGAATTTTCTGACTCTCATCAATTGAATAAACTTCTATTGGATTAACAGCAATATCTGTATCAGACTGCCCATCCCATTCATTAACGGGAAACGTCGGTGAAAGCATAGCATCCCAGCTAGGGTCAACAGTCACGTAGTCGTCTTCTTCAGGAATATACACTTCAACAAACTCGTGATAAGATGGTGCTGCATGCGGATAAGAAACCACGGAGTCTGGGAGAGGAAGGTCATCCCATCGAAATTTACATAGTCGTTTGCGCGTCGTGAGTCCCTGGCTATCTAATAGCGTCACAAGGACATCATTCTTCACGACGCAATTATAATCGGGTCGGTCGTGCCATAGAGAGTAAGGAATATCACGGACGACCTCGAAGTAGTATACTCTATCACGCATCTATATCAAGAATATATACATAATGGTAAAAATGATTTCAAACGCAGTACATTTCCGCAATACTCTTAGAAGTATACCAATAAGGTTTTTTATATCCTGTTCTATGACTTAACTATGAGATTCGAAATTGAGCGAATTAATGCTCCAGAAGACGATTTTACACTGAAATTAGGAGATACGTTATTTTTTATTTCAGAACGAGAATGTAAAGCCATCGCCCGAGGACTACAACAAGGGTCTACTTCTGAATTTTTCCGCATTGGAGAAGAAGTTACTGTGCAAACCCGACTGACAAATTACGGTGTAGAAATCCATATTGAAAGTGGATACAGTACGGAATGGAAAGACACTGTTACTCTCTCAAAGTACTACGAGATAACGCGGTCCATTAGTCGAATATGTGGAGAGGAGATTGAATGTTCCGCTATCCAGCGAACAGTTCACTGAGGTCGTGGTGGCTGGATTAATTGAGCCAAGCGCTGGATGAGGTCATCTCTTGCTTGTTCTTCATCATCCTGGACGACGAGACGAATCAGATACACAATGTCATCGTCCGATAACACTGAATCTTCTGTTACTGTTGGAACTAAGAGTTCTGATGTATTGGTTGTATCTTGTTCTGTCTCTTGCTCTGTAACTTGTCCTACCGACGACTCTGATTCAGCAGACTCAGCAGCATAAGCCATGCTGGTTGATTCGACATCACCTTCAGTGGTCTTCGCCGATTCTACTTGCGTCACTTCTTCATCCTGGACCTCAATCTCACCAGGAGCTACCTCAGTATCGTCCTTATCTGTCTCATCAACAGATTCCGCTTCTTCCTCACTTTGAACTGGAGTTCCCTTTACAGGCCTTTCTGTGATATTCTGCATACGAGCATCAATGGGGACACCTTCGAATTTAACATTCCCAGCTTCGCGTTTTTCACGTTTCAAATCCGACTTTGACGTTGCTTCTTCTGTGACATCGGATGACGAGACACTGATTCCATCCACTTCGTCTTTCTCCGCATCGTCTTCAGCTACGCTTGATTTGTCACGAATACTGAGGCGATTAAGGAGCATCTCGTATTGTTCTTCTAACTCCTCGCCAAAAGCCAGTTCAGCAATCTTATGCGGTTTGTATGCATTCACAGGGTACCGTTCAATCGCATCTCGAACAGTGTCCCAAGCAACATCAGAGTTTCGTGCTATCTCGGATATATTTAGTTGCTCAGGCTCCATCTCTTCAATAGACAGCCCACGGTTATCAGCATCCTCATAGGTCGCGAGAATAATGTCCTTATGGTGCTCACGACGGGGGAGTCGAGGCGGTAACATCTTTTCACGGCAAAGCTCTACAATCTCCTCTTCAGAGACTGAGAGGTCAAGGGCATTAATTACGTCTTCAGCTGTATCCTCGGGGTGCTCCTTAACATAGGCTAATATTTCGCGTTCTTCTTCATCTGTAGCTAGCTCGCGGTCTCCTCCATAGAGCTGTTTCTCATTGAAATATTCGAGCGCTCGACGGTCACGTTCGACGCGGATTCTCTGACTTCTGCCCAAGTGTTTTGTAATAGTATCCACGGCATGCCCTGTCAACTCCGATAAGTCCGTCACTTCTAAGTGAGGGAAATGAAGATATGCTGCGTAGATACGTTCCGCGATTTTACTCTTCGCTTCGTCTGTTGCAAGAGGAATAGACAACCCTCCGTTATCATCGGTTCCTGCCGATAGGATAACGGCTTCTGGGGAACTTCCAGTTATCCCCTCGTGCCGAGCGTTCTTGGAATTCGAGATGTGTATTCGAACGTCTCGTTCTCTGCCTGACCGAAATGCTTCATCTGTTGGTGGACAATGGCCACAAATGTACTCCGTCATCGTTCTCTTCTGCCCTCTTTGCATGTATCAGCGTTCATGAGGTCGTACGATAGGTAACTATATCCACTCACTATTTAGAAGTGACGGTTGAGTAAGGTTGGACTGGTATATGAAATGATGTATTCTGAATATCTCGGAGTTGAGAAACCGATGTTTTTAGAATTCCCATTCTGTTTCTGCCCAAGATTCAGGTTCAGGTCTCGATTCAGATTCTGTTCGCTCTGCCAGCATAAAGTATAGGAGAATCGGAATAAGCATAGTCACGAATCCACCGAAATAACCGACAGAAGCTATGGTGACTCCCCACAATCCTGCTGAATCAACGTTGTACTTCTTGCCATCAGCATATATCCAGTACCCTGCAAGAGCTGGTGTAAGTAATAGCAACCCTATGAATCCAATGATTATGAACCAGAGTAGTAATAACTCAAACATACCTTATCATCGATACTAAAATCCTATATATGTTAGGAATAAATCACTCTTCGCCCTGATTTGAGTCTATTGTTTCTCCATCGTGATGAACAGACCATTCTACCACATCAGGCTGTTCTGATAAATCTCCTTGTTCGATGTTACCATTTATTCTCAGCGATTCCCCATCTTCAACTTCATATGTCTCACCAAACGGGAACTCGCCCCTCCCTTCGAATCGGACTTTTACAGTATCCTCATTTTTGTCGTTCTCTACCCGAACATTAAACCATCTATATCCCATAATATTGTAATAGTTCTAAGTATAATTTAATCTTTGGATTTAGTAGTAAAGCTACACAATCGGCAAAGCAAGTTTAACAGATGTGTATAATAGTATTATGAGACAATGTCGAACAATGAATACGACGCGTCACAACATGAGGGTGAACCGTTACTGTGTCCACGAGAACGATGTCGAAGACGTAATGCACCTCCAGAGAGCGATGACTTCTCTCCCACTTGCTGGAAGTGCAACACCTATCTAAACGTTTCTCCCGTAGAGCACGGTGAGGAACTCGAAGTGACAATTGAGGACATTCACGAAAGTGGTGCAGGGGTTGGAAGAACTGAGGACGGATTCGTTGTTATGGTTCATGGAATTCTTCCAGAGGCAAGAGCACGTGTCCGCATATCTGAATTAAAACCAACGTATGCGAACGCCGAACTTATTGAGCGCCTCCCGTATGAACCTGAAGAGGAAACAGAAGACGATGAAGATGGCGATGAAGAGGACGATGACATATATGATGAAGATGATGGCGGTCCAGCATTAGGTAACCGTAGTAACTACTGGGGTAGCTGATTTCCGTTATTCTCTGAAAATTGATGGGGAACTGGTGGGAATACCGATTTTGGTGTGCCTCTGACATGGTAGCTATTTTCCCCATCTATGCTACCACTCGTACTCGGGTGGGCAGCCAATATATGCTTTCTGTTCGACGCCTCATCTGAGGTGTGTCGTCATACTTCACTTCATTTGAAATCACCTGAAGTGACAGTGCCTGTTTCGACGAATGAAACATCAAATTCTAGAGCGTCTTCCATCGCTGCAAGTAACGCCTTCTCTGAGACGTTTTGAAGTTCGACTTCTGTAAGATGAACGGTTATCGATAGTGAGCCATCATTATTATTTTCCACAGTTCGGTCATTATGGTAGCAGGAAAATCCGCTGTTTCGGGACCTCACCCGACCAATTGCACGGTCGAATAACTCATCCAAAAGGAGGTCTTCATCCACATTTAGAACCCCATCGATAGGCATGACACGAATTTTGAGCACTAGCTCTTCCTGAGTCATACTTCTTACTACATATTCGTGAAACAAATAACCTACGAAATGCTCTGAGCGTCGTTACGCGTCGGGTGTCCATCCATCGCTAATTCCGTGACCCCCACTCTGCCGAACAAGGTCGGCTCGGTATTGAGAGAGCGTCCGTGATGCGTGTTCATAGACTTCTTCTGTAAGGGTAAGTCGCTGCTTGACGGAATCGGCTTCTCCATGAACAGTATCGCCTGGGTAGGCATCGAGAACGATGGTAAGACCATCAGGTCCAACTTTTGTATCGTATGGGACTTCAAAGACTACAGTGCTACCCATTGTGGTGTTATACGAAACTGTTACTGCTCCACTTGCGATGTCGCCAATACTGGTCGCCCAGACATATGCTTCTTCTACAGTTGTGAGTTCGGTGTCGGTTTTTACTTGAACCATACCCGAGTTGACAGAGATAGGGACTATATATCTTTTCAATGGGATTTTCAGTCATCTCCCCATTCACACGCAAATCCATATCCAATACCATAGAGTAGTAAGCAACTTATGAACGCAGCATAGGAATAGAACAGACTATAACCAATCCCAGAATATACATCTGAAACAAGCAGTGTTCCGAAAACTGCTCCAATGGCAAGAAGGACATTCAGGCCAAACATGTGAGCACCACCAAATATTCCGTTAACACGTCGGGTTCTGTAGCCTGCGAACGCACTCCCTGAGAGAGCGGCTGTTGAGAGCCCTGTAAAAACTACTCCAATACCGACATCAGGAGATGTAAAGGTACCTAATAGGAATCCGATAAGTATACCAATTCCAGCGTCTCGAAGAACGGTTCGTTCTTCTGTTTTCCAGAGAACTCTCCATAGGGATGTATACCGAAACACAAGTTGTTGCCAACCTGGAGGCGGAGACGTTGAACGTGGAGAGTCTACAGATTGTGTTACAGGCACTATAGAGTCCTGTGTTGTATCTCGTTCTGTTTGACGTTGCACGACCGTTTTTAGAAACGCTCGCTACTTATTTCGTTCGCCAAATCCAAAATAGTGTTTGAGCCTATTCTACAGCAAGGTCTGCCATTTCCTGTTCGACAGTCATTTCTTGGGATTCCGTCTTAACAGTCTCTGTTTCGGTAGTTGTCTCAGGAGTTACGCTCTCCCGAAGTTGGTTGAGTTCATCTTCAATGTCTGAGTCACGATGCAGAGCATCTAACTGGTCATCCAGAGATTCTTCTTCCTCTGCCTCCAGCTCTTCAAGCGCGTCAGCACGGGCTTTCTTCTCCTGAATTTCATCTTCAACATCATCCATAACACGCTCGATGGATTCGCCTTCACCGACACCAGACATGATTTCAGAAGCGTTTGCCTGTGCCTCTGCAGCTGTGAACTTTGCTTTCTTGACGTTCTTTTTATGTTTGAACTCGTTGATTTGCTCTTGGAGTTCATCTCGCTTCTGAAGCATTCGCTCTTCCTGCTGACTCAGATTATTGATGCTATTTTCTAGCGTTTCGACCTGAGACATCTTGTCTTTCTTTCGTTCGAGCGCACGACGAGCAAGGTCTTCTTTATCTTGTTCCATTGCAGCACGTGCCTTCTCATTATACTCTTCCACTTCTCGCTCTGCCCGTTCCTTGTCGTTTTCGAGTCGCTTTCGCTGTGCTTTTACATCTACT
>LFCJ01001366.1_pt1 | contig 16879 bp, 17 predicted proteins | sample 643141 | NCBI WGS metagenome assembly LFCJ01 (sample SAMN03766243, study PRJNA286221) | soda lake metagenome | biome: soda lake; feature: Kulunda steppe; material: water; isolation source: sample B1-Br-g2 brine of Lake Bitter-1 | place: Russia: Kulunda steppe | collected 2010-07 | reverse complement strand
TTGCCTCAAATCTTCATATAATTCTAATTCTTTATATGTAAAAGGAACATCAGATGTTATTACATATTTACTTAATTTTGTTGATTTCTATGTTGTCCAGATATATTGTTCTTAACCATCCCAATAGCTGCTCTCGCCGCGTGAAATAGACCATAATATACGCTTGAAATTGCTCCAAGATAAGAACCGTTTTTCATTTTGATGTAATGCTGTAGCATCATTTAAAGAACGTCTAGCATCTTGTAATTCTTGTTTAATCCATGCATCAGATTTTCTATTCTTATTACTTTGATGCAAACTCATATATAGTAAAACAGATTAACTCCTTAAATGGTTTATGATTTATGTAAAATATATGACCCTACAGTTATTAAGTATAAATATGGTTAATTTCAAAAGAATAAATTGTGAAAATACAAATTTATTAATTATTGGTTCAAATCATGAAAATAAAAAAATGATGTCTAATAAAGAAAAATGTGAAAAAGAATCTAAAACTATAGAAAAACAATTATTTTCTCATAACCCAAGCGTTATTTTCATAGAATTACCTAAAGAAAAAGATATTAGTTTTGTGAATACTCATGCTAATAAATCGCCTAAACATTATGGTACAGAAACGGTTGCTGTAGCAAATTATATGAGTTCTAATAGTAATGTTAAATTAATACCTGTTGATTCAGGTAAATTGCGTGCATTAAACACATATGATGCTTCTGAACATATGAAACAAATGTCGCGTTTAACAAGAAATAATTCTTTAGCGTATAATACATTAGGATATTTAACTAAAGAAAATATAGATAAGGCTGCTATGGTTATTGGTGTAAACCATATGAGTGAAGTTATTAAAATATTATCTCAATAAGATATTCCTTTATTTGCATTAAGCATATTAATAGTTATTTGTTGATTATATTCTGATTTTATAAATCCATAATCAATAACATAGCCAAGAGAGTCTAAATTCATAGTTTTAGATATATCTTGTTTTATACTTTGAGGCATTTTGTTAATTCTTTCAAAAATACATATAATAACATAGTTACCATCAGATGTATTTTCAAAAGTAATATTATCACATTCTATATTTTTATGTACGCGTTTTAAAAGCATTTCAGCGGCATCTTTTGTATTACAAAAAATTGCAAATTTATGAACCATAATAATAACATGTTTTTTGTATTATGTTAAATAATTTATTACATATCTTTAATATTGTATATTTTTATATTTGTATTAGAACCCGGTATCATTGAATCTCCATCTATAAATTCACTAACGGTTCCACTCCAATCAGGATTTAATTTTGCGGCTGAATTAGCATATAATGCTTTCCATATTCTTGCTTCATCATATATTTCAATGTCATCTGGAACAATATTAAAAATACTTTCAGGAACTAAGACAATAAGTTTCTTTTTCATTCTAGATAATGCAACGTTTAGTCTATTTAATGATAAAATAAATTCTTCTTCATCAGATAAATGAGATGGGTCACTAACAGTAGTTGATAAAAACATTATATCTTTTTCACCACCTTGAAAACGTTCAACAGTATCAATAACACTATTTTTACATAATGTATTTAGTTTTCCTTTTTGTGCGTTATGGGGCGTAACAATTCCTACAGATTCACTATTTGGAATTACTTTTGTTAATGCACTAAGCATTGTTGCTTCAACAATATTTACTTGTTTACTTGTTGTATCATCATGAATAATAACTGTTAACGGATAATTTGAGTCTAGGGCATGAGATAAGCCTTTTGTATCAATATTTATTTGAGGTAATAACTCTTGTACATCTGAGGTATAATTTATATTGTCTTGTTTATACACTGTTTGTCTAAGGAATTCTGTCACCGTTTTGTGGCATCTATATGTTTTATTAAGTTTTGTTATTGGAATATCAGCATTTGGACTTTCTGGTGAATCTTCATGTATATTATCTACATCATCACCACGTAAATATCTATAATAATTTAAAGCACTTAGATGAGGCATATTCTCAATAATAGATGTTCTTCTTTCTTCACTCCAATCATATTTTTGAACTGGAGATAACTGTCTTTGGTCACCAGCTAACATTACTTGTGCATCATCTTTTACGAATGCACTAGACATGAATAATTGATACATGGGCATCATACTTGCTTCATCAATTGCTAATATATCGAAGAAATTATATGCTCTCTTATATCCATCTTCAGCCGTTGCTCCTTCAAATAATTTACCTATTAACCCATCAATTCTCCCCGGCGTAGCAAATACAATTAAATGTTCTATACTATTACTTTGAGAACCGGATAGTGTTTGTTGATGTGACGTTCCAACAGGCATAATAAGATTATTTAGTATATTAATTTCTTCACTATCATTATAGTTAAGGTATTCAACTTTATTTAAAGCATTATATGGTTTATTATACGCTAATCTAACAATTCTTGTATTTTCTAATTCATGACTATCATATTCATCATCAAACTTTTTTAATAATCCAACAACATCATCCATAACTTCATCTACGGATTTATTCGATAAACCTGTAACCAATCCTGTTATACGCTCGTTTTTCTGTTGACCATCAAATAATCTAGCTAATAATGAATGCGCTAATGCACCAGATGTTTTTCCGGTACCGGGTGGACCTTGAAGTAAAGAATATTTCTTTGTTTCCGTAATAAATTCTTTTTGTTTTTCATTTGGAGAAAATTCTAAAGCATCTTTAGACCAAGTTATATATTTTTCTAATTTTTCACTCGTAAATTTACTCTCTTTAATGTTTGTATCAGAATTTCTAATTCTATTTATATCTTGATATACTGGGTTTGATTGAGCATGTCTTAAAGCTTTAATACTTTTTTCAGCCATTGTATTATCTGGATTCGGGTCTAAAACAAACATTTCATCTGGGCCAATATATTTACCATAATTACTCTCTGAATCTAATGACCATTGTTTTCGTGGACGAACATATTTGAATTCTAATTTACTACTTGTTCTATATCCATCAATAATTATTTTGTTATTGTTAGGGTCATAAGTATCAATACTTACTTTAATTCCTTTAGCAATTTTTTCTGGATTTGGATTGTTAACAATAAATTCATCATTCTTTTTTGATATCAGTGTTGCAACACATCTTGTTCCACCTGTTGTTTCATCACTACCTCCAACTCTCGAAGAACCTGCTATTTGTTGTGGATTATCAAATCCAAATTCATTAAATAACAATTCTCCTTCTGCACGAAACATGTAACCTTCATCTTTTAATATACTTTTTATACGAATAGGTACAGAATCACCATTTACAATTCTTTTTTTGACTGGTTGCATGTATATATCATATGCATCATCTTCTGTTTGTTGAGCTTCTAAATCTAAATAATCTCTACATGATTCTGCTAATGTTTTCGTTTCTGGAACTTGTGAATCTATGTTTGATATATTAATTGGTTTTTTCGTAATATTTATGTTCTTATAATTAATTGACCGTTCTATGTGATGTAGCGCATGAGCAAATTTACCACTAAGTAAACCATACATAGAAGCTGTTATTTGTATATTTTTCTTAGAACTATCGACCCATTTATAATTATTAATTATTTCTTTTTGTTTTGTATTATCTGTCCACGTATCATCTAATAAATTAATTTCTTTGCTTGCCCATAAATATTCAATAGGTATTTGCGCACCACTTCTTGAGAGTAATGAATAAAAATTATCTGGAGTATCATTATTCGAAGTATTATTCAAAACCGAAGCCAGACGTTTACTATTCTGTTTTATTGGTACATTACCATCAAATAAGTTTTGGTTAAATGCTTCTTTCAAATCTATTTTTTTACCAGAAGAATGTTTTATTTTCCAATCACTATTTGAAAATTGAGCATATGCATCATTTGGATACATTCTTTGAACAATAGAATTAATTGATGTGTCTATTTGTTTTAAAGCAAATTTATTTTTTATTTCTGGCTCTACTATACTAAACATTTGCTGGTCAACACCAAGTCGGGAATCAAGCAATTTTCTCATTGAAGCAGCTTTAGATAATTTAGTTTGATGACGATTTACACAATCATAAAATGCATCGTATTCATCTTGACCATATACATAGAAATGAACACCAGCTTCTTTTTGATTTGTTAAACCACTCACCATATTAATTGTTTTAAAAATATCTGTTAATGATTCGTCTAACAATTTACGTTCATTTTCTTTTTTCCATGTATTTGAATCTGTATCTATATTATTAATAACGCGTGAAAATGATAATGGTGAACCATCATACAGACTTGACGTTACTCTTCCGCTAATAGCAACTAAACTATCTCTAACATAATCATATTGAACATTTAAATACACGCGAATAAGTGATTTTCTTTTAATTGGTAAATCTGCATCAAATGGAGGGTCATCTTCTGGTAAATTAGATGAACCTACACCCTGAAGCCAAGAAAACCACGGTTTTTTATGTGCAAACTCATGATTAGGATTTAAATCTCCAAGTAATCCTTGTGCTTTTTGAGCTAGAATAGGCAATCTTGTTGATAAAATATTACTTTCTTCTAGTTTAGAAACTTTTTCTTTATATTTATCATTTACAGGTATCTCATCAAAATTATATGGTTTACAATTAGGTACAACTTCGTATAATTTAGCAATATCTTGTATTTTTGTAATATTATAATTTTTTAATTTTGATTTTTCACCGGGACTTAACCCTAATAAACTTAAATCACTTTTTTCAATTGATTTTGTAATGGTTACTTCTGAATACGGTGATGATTCATTTATTGATAAAGATAAATCTTTATATTTTGTCGTAAAAGCTTTTTCAAACGGTCCACCTTTATCTAAAATACGTTTAACATCTCCTTCTCTAGTTTCTAAGTGAAATGATGGTGTATCATCTTTTGATAATACAGTATTTAAATCTGTTTCACGGTAAATAATACCACCACCTATTTCATAATTTATATCTAAATCGTCTAATAAATTATCTAATAATAATGTATATGTTGCTGTTTGAAGTTGTTGATATGGTTTTTCTTCCCAAGACGATTTAATATCAATAACATTTATATAAACACCATCATTTGTTGGAAACAAAACAATGAGGTCTGCATCACCTAGTATATTAAATAATTTTATTTTTCCTTTTAAACGTGCTTGTGTTAAAATAGTTGGTTTTGTATTAGGTAATCTTTTAGCTGTTTTTTCTATTTGTTCACATATTTGATTCTTATTTTCTTCACTATCCCAATCAAACCATGTATTTATATGCTCATAACATTTATCATCAATAAATTCATATACCTCTTTTTCAAATTCATTACCAATCGTAGATTGAATAATACTTAATGGTTTTGTTGCATCTCTCCAGTATCTTCCATTCAAAATTGATTGGTCTTGAAATCGTATTTTAATAAACCACGGTTCAAAATTATGTTTTGCAGCTTCACCAATACCAGAAGGTGGTAATTGAGGGAAATTATTAGCATTCATTAATTGATAATAACTATGATTTCAATACGTTTATACCTTTTGTTTACAATATGATAATACTATTAACCAATACATATTATGTATATAATATGAATGTAAATACTAGTTTCCTTACAGAATTACATAATGGAATTTTAAGTTGGCAACAGAAAAAAGCTCGTTCAGAAGAAGAACTTTGGTCATATAATAAATTTGAAAAAGCCATGGATGAATATGATGATATTTTAAATTATGCCCAAAATGAATATGGAATGTATAAAATTGGAGAAGGTCGAGATAGAATAACTTTTACAAGTGGAAAAGTTGTATCGTGTAAAAAAGATGTTGTAATTAAAATGTCTAAAAATAGTGGGCATAATCAAAATGAAGAAGAAATTGAACTATATAATATGTTAGAAAAAGATATTTCTGAAGATATAAATAAATATGTAGCACCAATATTAAAATCTGATACGAAATGTAGATGGATTATACAACAACAAGCAAAACAAGGTTCACCCCCCGGTGCATCTAAACAAGTAATTGAAAAACTTGAAAACATTGGTTGGACTTGTTCAGATATAAGACCAGATAATATTGGTATGATTAAAAATGAACCTGTTTTAATAGACCTTGGTTTAGGTTTGCGTAAAATATAACAGTTAACTTTTTAACTATCTGTTTGTTATAATTGAATACTAATCTCACTAACAGTGTTGTTAGTGGGGTTTTGTTAGTGACGGTCAAAAACAAGCCAAATTACCTGAGTTACGCAAGTTTACTTGTATACTAGTATAAGTATACTTGTATTATAAGGGTTCGTTAGCTGTAAGTATATTTTAAAAAACGTCTAAAAAACGTCTAAAGAGAACAAATCTACGTTAAATCTCACTAACAACGCTGTAAGTTAGAATAATTGACACAAATTAAATAATACTCTTATGATTTTATAATAATATAATTAAAATGTTACATAAAACAATTTGTGTATTGTAGAAATTAAATTTAACATATTTTTTTAACAAAAAATAAAATAATTTTAAATTCTGATAATAAAGTATTATATGAAATTTTTTATAAATAATATTTACAATGGTATCTAGATGAATCTCATGGTAATAAGATATAATTTTTAAATTGATTGTGTTTTCATTATTCGAATACGCGAATCCTGTAACAAAGGTTGTTTGATGCTGTGATATTGCAAGAATATATTCAAAACAATAAGTATATATATTTTGTAAGCGTATTATATTATATGTTTTTAAAACAAATAAACAATAATAGAGCCGTATCACCTGTAATAGGGGTTATTTTAATGGTTGCAATAACTGTAATATTAGCAGCAGTTATTGGTGCATTTGTACTTGATGCAGGAACAAGTGTTTCTGAAACATCTCCACAAGCACAATTCAGTATAAGTTATGAGGATAATGATGCTATTATAACGCATGAAGGTGGTGATAGTGTTGATGAAGATTCCGTGTTTGTAACTGTTAATGGAGATGAACCTTCAACAGTTACGTATAGTTCAAATACACTTCGCGCTGGTAGTACAATAATATTTGAAGCTGAACAAGATGATGATATAAGATTAATATGGGAAAATAGTGCTGGAGATAGAACATCTACATTATTCCAAAATTAGATATATCGCAATAGTTTTATTGGTGTAGTTATTAGAATATAATACAAATGGATGAATATCAACAGACTATTTTAAATGCGCTTACAAATGGAACACATGAAGAAAATAGAACAGCTGAAGACACAATTGCTACATTTGGTCATCATTATTCTATTGATTTAAGTAAAGGTTACCCATTACTTACTACAAAAGAAATGGATACTTTCCGATGGGATTCTATGTTGCATGAATTCGAATGGTATATGAATGGAGAACATCATGTGCGTGATTTAACAAATAAAACAGGAATTTGGGATGCGTGGGCAGATGATGACCATAATTTACCTAGTGCATATGGGAGATTTTGGCGTCGTTATCCTGTTCCTGAAAAAGATGCACAATTAGACGGTGAAGATTGGATTACGGAAGATTCAGAATATACTACGAGGGAAGAAAATGGTCAATTAGTGTTTGACCAACTTGGTTTTGTTGTAGATGCATTATCTGGTGATAATCCACATAGAGGTCCAGAATCTCGAAGATTAATTGTAAATGCATGGCATCCCTCTAATGCGCAGGTAAGTGGATTACCGCCATGTCATTACACATTTGTATTTAATACGCAAAACGGTCAATTAAACACTCATTTAACGCAAAGAAGTGCTGATATTGCTCTGGGAGTACCATTTAATATTGCTGCGTATAGTTTGATGACGGAACTTGTAGCACAACAAACAGGGTATCCTGTTGGAGAATTTAGTCATACGTTAGTAGATGCACATGTGTATTGTGGACGTAATGAACGAAGTAATTGGTACAGTAATAATTTAGAAGAATTACAATCACGACTTAAAAATGTATCTGATAGAGAAGAATATAGAGATATTAGAGCTTGGGTTCTTGATGATGCTCCTGAAGATGAAGGTGTGCGTAATGTAGATGAACATTCTTATGGATATGACCACGTACCGGGATTGTTAGAACAATTGTCTAGAGAACCATTAGGAAGAAGTACACTTAATATTGCATCTAATGCAACAATTGATAATTTATCATATGATGATTTTGAATTAGAAGATTATGAATCGTATGATGGTATTGGTTTCAGGGTTGCAGAATAAATTAATATATAATTTAAATATAAAAAATACTTATTATTTAGTAAATATAATATTATTGTATGATTATTCGTTCCATAGCTGCTATCGATAAAAATAATGTAATTGGTAAAAATAATAGTCTACCGTGGAGTTATCCAAAAGATAAAAAGTTTTATCGTAATAAAGTCAAAAACGAAACTGTTATTGTGGGTCGAAAAACATTTGAATCAGGAAGTCAAAGAACTGATAGAAATAATATTATTCTAACTAAAAATACAGATTTAAGTAGTGAAAATCCAAAAGAGAATTATGTTAATTCCGTTGATGAAGCATTAGAATTTGCAGAATCATTAGATGAAGATTTAGTTTATGTAATAGGTGGTCAAGAAATATATGAATTATTCATGGATAAATTAGATGAAATGATTTTAACTCATATAAATGAATCATATAATGGTGATACTTATTATCCTGAGTTTGATGAAAATAATTGGGATACAAAAATATTACAAGAATATGATGATTTAACAATAGTTCACTATTATAGAAAATAATTAATTTTCTATTTTTTGGATTCTAGATACTAAATTACCATATACCATCAATTCATATATTACTGTGGCAGGAAGTAATATTAAACCAATAATTGTTATTGATACACCTACTTGAATTAATACGAATAAGATTGGATATACTAAAGAAAGTAATATTGCTATTTTAATATATTTTATATTTAATATATATTTTGACATTTTTGTGAAATTAAAAGCATCTGAAATTTTATATTCTTGTGCGAATTCATACATGATTGCAGGGAACACATACAGATATAATAAATAAGCAATAAATATCATTAGGAATCCGATTACCCCAAGAATACTACTTATTTCGCCAAGGAATGATGCTAAGAGAACCATAAACATAAGTAGTATTATGTATATAATTGATACAACAAAATATTTTAATCCATTTATAAATAAATCAACATAATCTTCAAATTTAGGTATTTCTTTATTATTAGAGCTATGATTAATAACTTTCATGTAATAACCCATAATAATAAACCATGGAATTATAAATATAGAACCAATAATAAGTATTGTTCCGATTGCTAACGTTTCGAATAAATTGTCACTTTCTAATGGATATTTTAATGAGTTTAAACCCATGATTAAATATTTATTATTAGACTTATTAATCTTTTGACAATAATACCAATATTTTTATACGTATCTATGAAAAGAATATAATATGAAGATTTGTGCTATTGCCGCCGTATCAAAAAATAATGTTATTGGAAAAGACGATGAATTACCATGGGATTTACCAAAAGACTTAGAACACTTTCGTTCAACAACAATGGGATATCCTATTATAATGGGTCGCAAAACATTTGATTCATTTCCAAATCCACTACCAAATAGACAACATATTGTTTTAACAAGAAATAATTCATTGTCTAGTTCAAATGAAAAAGTAACCTATGTTAATTCTGTTGATGATGCATTAAACAAATCACAACAGTATACAGAGGAGATTGTATTTATTATCGGCGGTCAATCAATATATGAATTATTTTTTGATGAAATAGATTCAATGATTTTAACACATGTATATAATGAATATAAGGGCGACACTTTCTTTCCAGAATTTGATAAACATAATTGGGATACAAAAACAGTAAAAGAAACAAATAAATTCAAAATTATCAAATATATACGAAAAAATTTATAAAATATATTTTATAATAAATAGATATATGGCTAATTCTGCTCAAAAAAACAAAATTAAAACATAAATTTGGTTATACTATTATTGTTGATTCTTCTAAACGAGAAGTAAAAATTGCAGGTAAATCAAAAAACGAAAATGAATATAAAAAGTGGATATTTAATACAGAGGATTGTTTAAGAGCGCGTATTAATAAAAACACAATTTAAGAAATATAATTATGTAATTTATTTCTCGCTTTTTCATATGTTTCAAATTCCTTTCCAATTTGCCTAGCATTATCAATATTAATATTTATGTTTATGGATTGTTCATATTTTATGATTCCATTATTATATGAAATACTTCTCCAATTTTTAATTATTTCTTTAATTGAATTTTTTATTATATTTCCATTATATTTTAGTAAATACATATCTGATTCAAAATTTTTGATTAGTAGAATAGTTTCAAAATAATCTGAAAATTGTCTAACCCATACATCTAAAATTAAATATGTTTTCTCATTTGATTTCAATTCGAAAGAAGATATATTTTGCTTCACCCAATCAGTCATAGTTATTACGATATACTTGGATAAACATATAGTTTTTTATTTTGATTCCAATATAGCGAACATTTTTTGTATTGATAAGATATATTATATTATATATGGTATTAGATTCATTAGGAGATTCACTGCAGAAATCGTTAGATTCTCTTCGTAATAAAAGAGGAGATTTAAAAGAAGAAGATGTAAAACCAATAACAAAAGACATACAACGTGCGTTATTACAAAGTGATGTAGATGTAAAGCTTGTTAAAGATGTTACAGATGATATTCGAAAGCGAGCTATTGAAGATGAAAAGCCAAAGGGCGTTTCACCAAGAGAACATGTTTTAAGTATCGTATATGAAGAATTAAAAACAATTGTGGGTGAAAGCACAGAAATACCTCTAGAAAGTCAAACTATATTATTAGCAGGTCTACAAGGGGCAGGTAAAACAACATCATCTGCAAAGATTGCTGGTTGGTTCGAAAAGAAAGGTTTAAAATCTGGTATTATTCAAACGGATACATTTCGACCGGGTGCACATGAACAATCAAAACAATTAGCTGAAGAATCAGAAATATTATATTCTGTTAATAAAGATGAAAAAGATGCTATTAGACAAGCAAAAAGAGGATTAAATGAAATAAATGAAGCTGAAGTTAAAATTGTGGATACTGCCGGGCGTCACTCTAGTGAAGATTCTCTTATTGATGAAATAGAAGAAATATCAGAAACTGTCCAACCAGATTTAAATCTTTTAGTTATTGATGCAGCTATGGGTAAATCTGCTAAGAAACAAGCAAAAAGATTTAATGAATCAATTGGAATTGACGGCGTGGTAATAACAAAAATGGATGGTACTGCAAAAGGTGGTGGAGCATTAACGGCTGTTAAAGAATCAGATTCTACAATAGCATTTCTTGGAACAGGTGAAACTGTTAGAGATATAGAACGATTTGAGCCAAGTGGATTTATATCTAGATTGTTAGGAATGGGTGACCTTAAACAACTTTCTGAACGTGTTGAAAGAGCAATGTTTGAGATGGAAGATGATGATTGGGACCCAGAAGAAATTCTTGAGGGTGAATTTACACTATATGATATGAAAAAACAAATGGAAGCTATGGGTAATATGGGAAGAATTGAAGAAGTTATGAAAAGAATTCCGGGTATGGGTTCCCAAATATTAAATAAATTAGATGATGATATGTTATCTGTTCAAGAAGAAAAAATGAGAACATTTTCAATCATAATGGAATCCATGACAGAAGAAGAAATTCACAATCCTAGTGTTATGAATAATTCTCGTAAAAAAAGAATAGCGAGAGGTAGTGGAACAAATATTGAAGAAGTTAATGAATTAATGAGTCAATATAAACAAATGAAAAAGATATTTGGCCAAATGGGTTCTGCAGAAGATATGCAAAAAATGGCTAAACGAATGAATTTAGGAGGCAGTCTTGGTGGATTAAATCCTTTTAAATAAATTTTACTAGACTTAAATAGTTTATTTACTATAATTTAATAGTAATAAAAATATAAATTTATTTAACTTTTAATATAATAAATAGTAAAAAAATTGTTTTTTATTTAATTAGTTTTGGAACAATGTTGCTGTTCTTTCACCATCTCCAGTTTCCCAAATAAGTCTTATATCTTTATTTTCATCTAAGTCATTTTCTGAGCTACCATTATCATTTTTCACATCAAATGAACTACCTGCACGAAGAGTTTCTGAATCATCAAGTGTAGTTGTGAAATTATCATTATCTTCAACATCGTCACCATCTACAGTTACAAATACGGAATCTGTGTTTACGCTGTCACCACCTTCATGCGTTAAAGTTGCATCTCCATCATCGTAATCGATACTGAATTGTGCTTGTGGTGTTGTATCTGATACACTTGTTCCTGCATCAAGTACAAATACACCGATTATTGCTGCTAATATTACTGTTATCGCTACCATTAAAATTACCCCAATTACCGGGGATACTGCTTTTTCATCTTGTTCAAATAATTCAAACATGTACTTTATATTATATTTACAGGTATATAAATCTATGGTAGTTAAAAACTATTGATATATTAAAAAATGAATTAATAAAGTTTATATTAAATGGTATTAAATATTTGTTATGGATGATTATACCCCTATTAAAAAAGTAAAAAATTCTAATGATAATGAATGGGTCAATATTAAAGGTAAAATAACTGAATTGAAACCAGAACATGAAATTCATGAAAAAATGAAACAAGAAGGGTATATCAGTGATGGTTCTGCAGAAATTAGATTTGTTAATTGGGGTCACGCTCCAAAATTTGATGTTGGTGATATGTTTGAACTTAAAAATATTGTAACAAATGAATATAGGGGTGTAATTTCTGTATCGGTTACAAGTAAAACAGAAATTAATAAAATTACAGATGAAAATTTGTTTAATGAAAAACCAAGAGAACAAATTGTACGCGAAATTGAGAATAAAGGTCCATCAAACAAAGAATTTGTTGATGTTAATAAATATTGCGTTAGTGTAAGTAATTTGAAAGATATGGATAAATTAAAACCACGTTTTGATATTAAATGTAATTTACATGATAAAAATAATCCTTCAATGCCTTTTTGGAAAGAATATGATTGGTTTGAATATATTCCGCCATTAGGAGGATATAATAATCATATCTTTTCATTATACGGAATTGATGATAATAAACATATTGTTCTTGGTATGTCTGGTTCAATCACAGGAATTGGTGGTACTGTGGGTTTACAAGATAGAAAATCATTAAATGCTGTAAAAAAATTAAAACAATTAGCAGATAATTCAACAGATTTGAATATTATTGAGTATGAAAAATCTGTAAAGTGGATGCACTTAGCAGATTGTAAAAATTGTGGGAGTGAATTCAATATTGAAGAATTAATTGGTGTTAATCCATATAATCCAGATGAAAAACATTTAAGTTTTTATGATTGGTGGAATGAAACGTGCAGACATAATATTACTGTTCCAGAATGTCCTACGTGTAGTGAAAAAGAATTATATCCTCCTGAAACACCTAACCAATGGAAATTTATTCAAAAAATTCCTATTGAGAACGATGTTTCTATTGATGATGTAGAAAAGAAAATTAGTAAAGAATTAAACTTCGATGCTAAAATAACATATACTATGCATGAAACACTTAAAATAACAATGAATAAAATTATTGATGATTTGAGTAATACTATTACAGATTCATTGTTTGATTCAAAAGTAAAAGCAACAGGTGATAGAGGATTAAGAGGAATTAAAAGGCGATATATTAGATTTATGTTTAATCGTTCTTTAACAGAAAATGAATTGCTAGAAATCGCAGATGTTAGTATTAATCATGGTCAAGGAATTGGACGTATAAAAGATGAGAATAATCAAATGAAAATTGATTTAACTTTCCATAATAACAAAGATAAAGAATAATAATTTTATTTTATTATTTAAACGTAGTTAATTTTTTAATTAAAGACACTAATATTAATTTATAAATGAATTATAGTATGTCTTCTGCTGATTATAAATGGCAGAATAACCATCTTAATAATGTTTCAAGAACATTTGCTTTATCTATTGAATATTTACCGAATCCATTAGAAGAGTTTACAAGTATACAATATTTATTATGTAGAATACCAGATACAATCGAAGATTCATATCATATTCAACCAAGTAAAAAGAAAGAATTGTTAAATTTGTATGAATCTGTTGTACATAGAGGAAAAACCGAATCAGCGAGTGAATTTGTTAATGCTGTTTCAGAATATAAGAAGGATACAAAAGATTGGGGTTTAGTTATGGAAACACCAAGATTAATTTCGTTATTTAGAACTTTTCCTCCAGAGATACAGACAGCAATAACTCCATGGGTGAGAGAACTTACGCGTGGTATGTTAAAATATTCTATTAGAACAAAAGATAAAACAGGCGTAAGAATTACGTCTGTAAATGATTTAGAAGAATATTGTTATTATGTTGCAGGAACTGTTGGTCATATGATTATTGATACACTTGTCGCAACAAAAGGTACGGGTGGATATGAAATGACAGAATTACATAATAATGCAAGAAATTATGGGATATTTTTACAACATATTAATATTATGAAAGATGTATATGATGATTATATTTCTGAAGATAGCGTTTATATTCCGAGAGATATTTTAAGTAAATATTCTGTAAATCAAAATGAGATTACAGATGTTAAAAATAAAAGTGCTGTTATTAAAAGTGTTGAAGATGTAATGGATATAACTAAAAATTTCATTATTGGTGCAGAAGAATTTTTACAGAAAATTCAACATATTGATGATAATTCGTATGTTGGGTGGAGTATTCCATATGTACTAGCTGTAGCTACAATGAGAGAATTAAAAGAAAATTCTGAAAATATTGTATCTAGAAATGCTGTAAAAATTGAACGTGAAGAAGTGATTCAAATAGTTAATGCTTTAGAGAAAAATGACCATGCTGCAAATGAAATTAGAGAAATCGTAGAAGAAATACCGTATCATAAATATGTAAAGAACACAGTATAGTTTTATAGTTTAATTAAAATAATACACAATTAGATATTACATTTTACTATTTGTAAATATATCTGGTGCGTATTCATGTTGTTCATCAATCATATAAACAGCTTGTAATGCTTTTACAGCATAATCAAACCTGTCACCATATTTAATACCTATAATTTCATATTCTTTTTTATTATATGTATATTTAAACATAATATTGTTTTTATTTCTATCTTTTTGTTTTTTATATATGTTTAAATCAATTAAATCATCAATATCTGAGATAATTCTCTTTTCACCATTTTTTACAATTACTAATTTAAATACTTTACATGCAACAAGTTCAGGAATTAGATTATTTAGTAAATATTTCTTTTTTGCATCATAATATACTTTATTATTTTTTATTCTTGCATTTGTTGCATATTTTAATTTTAATTCGTCTAATTCTTTGACTAATTTAGATTCATTAATATAATCTGAGATATATACATCGTTTATATTACAATATGGTACAAGTTCATTTATGCTAATTGTAGAATTATCTGAATTATATTTTTTCACAAAACCAGCGTTTGATGTACTTAATTCTTGTATAATTCTACGTTTGGATTTATTTGATAATGCATAGTCAAATATTCCATTAATTGATAAACTAGTTTCATAAGTCCATTTTTTCTCTTTATATATCTTAAAAGATAAAAACCTTCTAAACTTATTTAGATATTTAATCATTATCTTATTAAAATATATTCTAGATTGAAATAAATGTTATGATTTAATATATTCATTAAAATACTATAATTATATATTTATATTATCGTGTTTGATATTTCCTATTTTATTTAAAATACGATTTTGTCCAATTACTCTTGACACATGTTGTTCACTTAATATTTTTTTAACATTTAAATCAGAATTATATTCAACACATCCTACATTATTTAGACCAAGACGGAAATTACTTACATTTTTTGGTTCTTCTAGCATTGTGACTAGCAAATGTTCTGTTCCTCTCGTACCTTTTATTTTTATAATATCACCAATCTGTAAATCTTTTTTCAAAGGTTCATTTGAATTATATTCAACGGCCATATAAAATTGTAATAATTCTAACCTTAAAAATTTATATGCATTTATTAATGATAGAATATAATACTTCGACTCTATAGGTCGCGTAATTTATTAAACGCCGTGGGAGAGATTTGAACTCTCATCACCTGTTACAGTGACTTGCTCTCCAAGCAAGCGAGCCACCAGATTGCTCAACCAACGGCATACTGAAATACCGGTGGAGGGATTCAAACGCCTCATACCTTCCCAACTTGTATTGAGTCAGGTACTGTACAAGCAGCACGGCTCCCCGAAAGACATTTATTTTGTGACTTTCTTTAACTACCGTATGCACCGGAACCAGAAATTTTATTATAGAAATTTCTGAAACTCAAACGCCGCCACTCGGATTTGAACCGAGACGGCTATAAAAGCCTTAACCTGATTTCTAATCAGGCCCCTTGCCAGATTCGGACATGACGGCAAATGTTTTTGAAGTGAAAATTTCAACACGAGTATGTGTGTAAACCATGACTTTACCCTCGTACAGTAGCTCAACTCCCGATTTCTCGTATATGCGGATGTTATCCAACATACCTTGGCCATTTTTTTCCAGTTTTATTTCGGGTATTTTTCCCAACCTCTATAGCGGCACTGATGCGACAAATGACCGTGGGGCTTTCACTTATTTTCACTTCAAACGCCGTGGGAGAGATTTGAACTCTCATCACGCTACTAACGTGGCCGGTTTTCAAGACCGGTGAGCGAACCAGACTGCTCAGCCAACGGCA
>LFCJ01001365.1_pt1 | contig 16881 bp, 7 predicted proteins | sample 643141 | NCBI WGS metagenome assembly LFCJ01 (sample SAMN03766243, study PRJNA286221) | soda lake metagenome | biome: soda lake; feature: Kulunda steppe; material: water; isolation source: sample B1-Br-g2 brine of Lake Bitter-1 | place: Russia: Kulunda steppe | collected 2010-07 | reverse complement strand
TGCAAAAAATACAATATCAGTACAAGAGTAGCAAAGGATGTAAAGGATATTGGTGTTTCTACGACTGTATACGCGTGTTCGACTCTTTTGGAAAGGTTTATGACAAAGTTAGTAGGTTGTGGTGCAAAAGAAAAGTACTTCCCTTCCATGGCTTTCACCGCACCTTTAGAATTTGTGAAAGGATTAATCAGCGGATACGTTTCGGGCGATGGGCATATCACAGATAGTGGAGATATTGAGGTTTCTTCTGTCTCTAGTAAAATCATCGATGGACTTTCTCTTTTATGCTCCCGAATCGGAGTGGTAGGGATGCGCAATATTTCAACAATAACGCAAAAACAATTTCAAAAAAGTTTTAACACAAATGATTTGTATCGACTCAGGATATCATCTCATTGGTCTAGGATATTTTGTGATGCAATTACTCTTATTCATGACAAGAAAAGACTCAAACTGGAGACACATGATTTCAGCAGGAAGCATAGTAAGAAAGAAAAAGTGTTCGGTAATGTATTCTTAGATCGAATCGTTTCTATTGACAAACTTGAAGATGATACAATGTACCCTAAAGTATATGACGTCACTGTTCCCTCTACTTTAAATTTTATGATCGGAGACGGGTTACTTGTGAAGGATACGTCAGAGACAGGATATCTGCAACGAAAACTCATTAAAGCCATGGAGGATTGTAAAGTGAAATATGATGGCACGGTGCGCAATGCGGGTGGTAACATTGTTCAATTTTTATATGGTGAAGATGGCATTGATTCTGTCAAAATAGAGTCACAAAAACTACCCTCCATCGAAAAAGCACATCATGAAGTCATTCATGAAGCCAACTTTAGTGATGATTTTGCCGAGCTTGAACATTTTGTACCGACTACAACATTGGAAAAAATGAGAAAAGACAAAACATTACGGGATAAGATCGATCGTCATGTCGAAGATTTACTGAATGACAGAGATTATGTTATAATGGAGATGTATGGTGGTATGAAAGAATCATCTTTATCCTATCCCGTACATATGCAACGTATAATCACTATCGCTGACAAGACGCAAAATAAATTTGGTCCACCCTTGTCTACGGATCTTGAAATTGACTATATATTTCAGAGATTGAATGAAATTTGTTCTTTGACCGTTACGAAAAATCAACCGGCTAATAAAGTCTTGGGTATATTGGCAAGATATTATTTGAGTCCGAAAAGACTGCTCTTGACGCATAAACTCACCAAAAACAGTTTTGACATGATTATCGAGCAGATCAAACAGAGATTCTACGATTCATTTGTGAATCCGAGCGAGATGGTTGGTGTGATTGCCGCACAAAGTATTGGTGAACATTCAACACAACTCACATTGAATTCCTTTCACTCTGCGGGTATTTCATCTGGATCAAAAGCGGTCAGAGGTGTTCCGCGATTGAAAGAATTGTTGGATATGACCAAAGAAATTAGAACTCCTATTATGAAGGTCAAACTAAGCGATCATGTGTCGCATGACAGAAGCCTGTGTATTCAAATTATTAATGATTTACGCACGGTGCGCTTCAAGGATGTGGTTAAGTCTCTGCGTGTGTACTTTGATCCTGATGATTTTAATACCACTATTCCTGAGGATAAAGCGCTCATAGATCTATATCGCGAGTTTAATCTGCGTCCAGATGGTGCAATGCCTCAATTGTCACCTTGGCTGCTTCGACTTGAGTTTGATAAAGCTAAAATAGATGAGTTTAATCTTGATCTCGTCAAGATTTATCAATCTTTAGACAAGTTTTACGAAGATAGAATCTTTTGTATCAACAGTGATGATAATGCGGATGAAGTCGTCATGCGCATCAAGCTCAATTTGGATCATGATAAAGCCTCCAATAATTCAGATGATATTTTGACAGAGTTGAGAGCATTAGAGTTTCATATTATGGAAAACTTTGTGATTAAAGGTGTTCATAAAATTGAGAGGGCAGATTTATCTGATCAAAAAGAGAAACTTGTGTGGGACCCTCTCCAAAAAGAATTTGTTAAAAAGAAGGAATGGGTTGCTATCACAGATGGTTCAAACTTGCAGGATTTGATGAGTATGAGTGTGATAGATGCCTCGCAGATTTACACAAATGACGTAAATGAAGTATATTCTGTGTTAGGTATTGAAGCGGCACGTAATGTTTTGTATAGTGAATTAGTAGAAGTGATTGACAATGCAAAAATCAATTATCGCCATGTCGCATTATTGATTGATGTCATGACAAATCGTGGAAATATTCTATCCGTGAATCGCCATGGCATCAATAGAGGTGATATCGGTCCGCTGGCCAAATGTTCCTTTGAAGAAACGACGGATAAACTCGTGAAAGCAGGAATGTTTGCAGAATGTGACAAGGTGAATGGTGTAGCTGCAAATATCATGTTAGGGCAGATTGCACCTGCTGGTACAGGAGATATTGACATTTACTTAGATGATACAATACTTTCAAAATTCAATAAAGGATTGCGTGCATCACAAATGGCCAAAACAAAAATGGAAACGATCAACGAATCAAATAATGAACAAGAAAATGAAGTATTGAAAGATGATATGTGTCCACTACAGACATTTGATATGGCGATGGACTTTCCGGTACAACCTCCATCAATGGAAGGAAAGTTTAAACGTAAAGCTAATCATAGTATTGAATTGGTTTAGAATTTGTAAATTGTAATTTTATTATATTTTTTTGTAAAAAATTGAAAGGGATATAAGTATTAATATGTAATTAATGATTATGAGAATCTATTAAAAGTCAAAAGTGAAATTAAATCACACAAATTAGAAAATGTCGACCAAAATTGAAAATCAGAATCAGCATCAGAATCAGAAGTTCATTAATTTTGTAGATATCGTTAATAAATTCAAAGGCATGGACATTCCCGATATTGATGCATCATTTGGATCAGTATCTTGTTCATCTTCTCATTCATCATCCTCTGCCAAGACTGAAATAAATGTTAATAAGGAAACAGTCATTGGGAATGTTGTTATAAAAAATAGAAAAGAAACTGTAGGAGATATAATTCAGTTTATGGAACTCATTCAAGAAGCACTTACAGACATTGTGTCTATATACTTTCCCGGTGAACCTCCTTTAGACACAGCATTTTACAAAGTTCCAGTAAACCTTATTGTAAATGAGTCTAAGAGACTAAATGATCTATGTGATCGCTTACAAAACCGCCTCGAAAAAGAAAGAAGAAAATCCAAACAATGGGTTGGAGGACACGAATCGGGATATGAAGATAGTGACTTAGAAAGTGATGCAATGAGTCCATGGGAAGAAGATGAAAATAGTGATGGAGAACTTAAAGATGATATTTATTTTGACAATTTGATTTATCAAAAGAGAACGGATAATGAAAAACTGATCACTATCCAAAAACATGTATCAGAGTTTGAAGACCTCGTCTTTGATTATCAAAGAAACTTTATTATACTAGAAATGTTTTGGGAGCGATATGGATGCTCAACACTTGATGGATATAAAGGATTTACTATTGATTATGATACTCTTTTATAAAACTATTTTGTTTTTTTTCTTTTTTCTTTTTTATTTCACCTAAAAATATATTAATATTATGTAAAAGACATGAATCAAGACAGATACATATTTTCTAAAGAGGACTGTCAAAAATGGAAAGCGACACCACAGAAAAACCCTAAGACGAACAGAAAGATTAATCCGGAAGCAGAATTTGGTGTGTATCAAATGCTTGAAAGACAATGCGATCCAAAACAACAGGCAAAACAAAATAACAAAAATATGAGTGAGGGAAGTAAGAGTAAGAGTAATAGTAAAAAGGAAGCATCAGAAATGCAACAGAATTCAGGTGTGAGTGTCGTTGTAACACAACACGTACTTCTTATCAGAGACCCTGTAGAGGCTATCTTATATAAAATAATCACATGTTTGCGTCTCAATTGTAGGGATCATCTCAACAAACATGTACTCGCTTTTCGTGATATCAGTATTTTTATGCACAATGAAATGTTACAAGCATCAAGTTCGACGAAAATAAATAAAATTTACCAAGATTCTTTATCATTTGCTAAGGAATACAATTTTACAGATTTATATCGATGTGTTCTCCAAAATTGCGATATGCCTTTAAAATTATTTTTTCAAGATATGGCAGACCGTTTTGAAGAAGCACGAAAAATGTTTAAAACAAAACTACAAGAAAAACAAATTTTAAATTCCACTATCATAAAGAGTTTGGATTTTCTTCAAGATAGATTAAAAATTATGTTGGATTCTTTGGAATCTTCTTCATATAAAAATAAGACATCAAAGAGGGTAATTCAACCGTCTGAGATAATCATTCTTCCATTTTTGACAGCTAAATACATTGTTGTCTTGCTTCGACATATGCTATAATGTTTATGCGTTTTTTATTTCTAATGATTTCTTTAGAATATATCTAAAACGCTGAGGAATATCCTCAGCATAAAAGATAAAGTTTTTATTTTTCTTAATTATTTCATAAGTGAAATAGCCTAATGGATGTTTACTTTTTCTTTTGACCAACAATACAATAAAGGGTGAGTTTGATTTATAAAGATACTTTACGTGATGTGGATGATCTGCAGAATGTCGTTTTATTATAACTATGTTTATATCGATCAACTCGCCAATCTTTTGTATCTCAAAATCACTGACATAACCTTTTGAGCTTTGAAACCATTGTTCATAATCTTTAAAAGTGATGTTATCTTGATCTATCTTTTTATCATCAAAAAGTAAAGATGAAGCATCTTTTAAAGCTTGTACAGCTTCTTTTTTATTCTTCTTAAATCTTTTTTCAATTCGATTCAATAAAATTGATCTTAATACATGTGGTTTCATTTTTTGACTTGCATCAACATCGAAACCCATTTTGTTTTTATCACTTCTAAGTTGAAGACCTAAAATAGGTTCACTGTTATTCGTTCCTGCTTCATGTAAGTAATTGACAACAACACTAAATATTTGAAACACTGACATAGGATTGTATAACTCATTTGGAACGAGTTTAAAGTCAGGAAGAAGGTCGGCTACTGATGGAATCAATGTCCTTTTATGATCTGTCTTTTTAATTTTGACTTCAGATTTTTTATCTTTTTTATTTTTATTAATTTTTTGATTTGTTTGATCTTTATTTACCTCAGTTTTTTCTCGTTCACTATTACTAAATAGAACAGTTCCTTTAAAACTGCTTGTTAAGGTGGTGGGCGCGTCATTATCGGTCAAAACAAGTTTTTGAAATGAATTCGTACGTCCATCTGAAATTGGTGCTGTGAAAAAAGCCTCAATATCGAAATCCACATGTTTGTAATTCAAGCCTAGGTATTTTGTGTGCAGGTCTCTAGATTGAAAAATTGTTTCAAAAAACCGTCCATCTTCAACATCTAGTCTTGAGAATATTATAATATCATCATTAACAAAGTCTTTGTTTTTTAAAGGTCTCTTCTTCAAAGAAAAACTCGGGTTTAAAATGTCGTCAAAATTTCGCGCAAGTAAAGTTTTGTGTACGTTTTTAGGAATACGGATCTTGCATTGTTGGTCTTTTGGCATCCATATGCAATGAGATGAACATTTTAATTTATCTTTGACTGAAGAGCATAATTGATCCTCAAAGAATTCTTTGAATACTTTTTGTTCGTTATCCTCGATAAATATGATGTTCTTTAAATGTGGCTCTAGTAATGTGTACAAATAATGTCGTTTAACGTCTTTGGGTAGAGGATTGTAAGGATTTCTAAAGAACTCTATTTTTTCAATTAGGTTATTCTGTTTTATAAGATTTATCAGTTCATTGCGGAGTGAAATACCTAAATTCTCTATGGCATGTGACAAATCCACAATGTCTTTTCTGGGATCATTAGATTCTGCGCGGAGAAAGATAAACAAATCATCTTTGAAATTATAAATTGAATCGGAATTAAAAAGATTGTTGGCTGAACCGTGTGTAAGAGGTATTGCTTGCTTAAGATGCAATCGCCTTTCGTTTGTTTCATTTTTAAAATCCTTTGTTTTTTTACTCTCTTCAGATCCATAAATAACATAAATAAAGTGATCGTCAGACTGATTACTCACATTAAAGTAATTTGAGTTCAAATCTATGTTAATGCTTTGTAATAAACTTATAATGTCATCTTTGGATTCTCTTGGACGTAAAGTCCTATACATAGTATCAATAAACATACATCCTTTGCTCCTCCAAAGCTTTTCTTTCATATATGCGGGAAACTTTAGAGGAATAAACACATGGCCTTCGATCACAAACCCAATAAGATGAAAGCTATAGTCGATGATTTGGTATTTTATTTCTTTATCTCTAGAATTCAATGAAGATATAATGCTATCAGCTTCTAAACCATTTTCAGTAAAATTATGTCCCATGTGATTTTTTGTTTTTGTCAATGCTTTTTGCTCACAGGATATTTTAAAGGAAAATAATAGCTTAGAAATATTAACATCAAACTCAATACGAGGCGTGCTTTCCATTTTAGAACCTATGAATTTAACAAAATGGATGGGTTCGTACACATCTCCTCTTTTGAAAAGGAAAATAAAGGGTTTGTGTTTACTGTATACATTGTCTACGGTTTTTCCAAAATAAGGACATGTGAAAACAGGTTTATTCTCTATTATTTCGAATATCATTATATTCATGGAGCGAATTTGCCATTTACTCGCCCAATAGCTTTTTTGGAAAAAGAGAGATAAAAGCAAATCATGTGTTTTCAAAACATTGTCATCAAGGAGGTACTCTTTGAATGCCTGAAAAGACTTATAAATTATAAACTCTTTCAAAATGCTTGGGTTTCCATTAAAGACTGGAATTTCTGCAATTTCTTTGTATAAGTCCATCAAGTTGAATTTGTTCACATATGATTTTTGACGCACATTTAAGAAAAATATTTTGAATTTGGAAAACTCATCAACACTATGTATTTCATAATTGGGAACACTATATTGAACATTATTAAACTGGAATTTATTACGGCTATGTAACGGTAGAGGAAGAAAACTCTTGCACAGCATGCCGTTGTGTGCAAAAATAAAATCCTCCAATTTATAATCTTCTACTAGACTGTTTATTAGATCCTCAACGGTAAGAAGAGATGGGTTTTGTAAGATGTGAACTAAACAATTCAAAAAGGAATGCCGATGTTTAGGGAGTCCCTTCCTCAAAAAGGTACGTGTTGACTTGTTAATATGTGTCGACTTTTCAAATTTATACATATCTAATTCATCCTTATTCTTCTGTGCTTTAGAATGTTTTTGTATTTCTTCCTCCTTGTTTGTTTTAAAAACTGTGGGATATTCTTTACCTGACATTAATTTGATGATGGCAGCAGGCAATTTTCCTAGCCTCCCCTCGGGTAAGGGAAAAGTAAACTCGTTCATCACATATTTTTCCGTATCTAAATCTGTGCGACGTTGATACTTGGATTGTTCAGTTGTCAACCGATTTTTATTTTTTTGATCATTTGCATCGTTTTTGTTCGATGCTTTTGATTCGAGGTATTGTTCAACAGTCCCTTCAAAGGCTTTTACGCCACAACGAAGGTCTGATTTTGGAGGTTTTATTCCACAACATGGTATACATAAATCACCATATTTGTCTATGTTGGGGTGTGTTAAGAATCTCACATAGCCCCTTTTTTTTCCGATTATCATTTCCTTAGAATCATTATATTTATTAAAAGTATGTTCTTTGTAATTTTCAATGGCTTTTTCACCCTCTGTGGGACATGTTTTACCGTTTTCTTCATATTGTATTCGTGTCATAGCAATACGGCTTTGGGGACACCAAACATCCGGACATATGAACACATTTTTTTGTGCTTTTTCTGGTGTACTTCCATACATTACCCAGTTGGGAATAGACCCTGGATATCGAGACCGCATATGTATTAATTCATCGGGAGTTATGACAATAGGCTGATGATGAACCTGACACTTTCTGGAAAATTTTGTGTCTCCTTTCAAATCTCTAGGGTTTCCGCTTTCAGATCCAAACAAAATGTCATCAGCCTCTTTTAATTTTTCTAATCTCTCTCGTGTGAACTTTTCATCCTTTCCCTCTTTTTTCTTTTTATTGACGAGTAATGCATCTTCTATCCGCATTTTTCTTTTTTTGGTATCATGAGAAACCGGGACAGGAGTAAATGGAAGTTCCTTCACGAATTCGTTGAAAATCATCTTACTCGGTAATTCTTTTTTTGACTGTTCTGACTGCCTTGACTGTTCTGACTGCCTTGACTGCCTTGACTGCCTTGACTGCCTTGATTCATCTACTGCATTATTTTTAAGCAAATTTTTATATGAACGTGATGACGTTTTTGAAATGTCATCTCCCTTACTCAAACTGAATGCATCTAAATCTTCTAAAAATCCTGCTTGAACATTATCGTCTAGATCATCATCAAAAAAATTAAATGATGGGTTAGTTAAATCAGGCTGTTCTGCTGATTTTCTCTGTAAGGTTTGCATTGCAATATTATTCACATTAGTTTCATTTATGGCTGTCTTATTCAAATTCTTTAAAGTATTTACATTATTTAACATAAAATTGAACAGTCTTATTATTTCTTCATTATATGCATAGTTCGTCATGTCAGAAATGATTAAATGGTACATGTTACGAAATACACTCAACTGAATTAATACAAAATTAGTATTTAAATCTTGACTTATTTGTGTTTGGAAAGGGTTGGATACATCTTGTGTGGATTCCATTACTATTTTGTTATTTTCAATCCCTATTTCGGTATTTCCTCCTCTTCCCTCTAAATAATTCTTAGCCGTCTCAGTATCAATGCTAAAGAAAAAACTTACAATATCAATATATTTCTTACGTGTTTGAAATGTCATATTAGATTTTGATACACCCTTAATCAAAAACCGATTCACAAAAGCTTCAATGTTTGAAGGCGAAGAAAACTCGTTGCTCCTTTTATAAACAATGTCTAAAACATTATTTTCATCATCTTCTTTTAAGACTACAAAAAATGGATGAAGTACCGAAATTAATTCTTTTATTTCATTGAGAGTTAGGTTTTTAGATCCTTTTTGCTTGAATAACCTATTTTGTGTTCGTAAAGACAATATTGGACTACGCATCAAAGGTTTTATGTAACAATGATCTTTTGAAAAAATATTTAAGGGTAATAAAGATATGGGTCCGGCAAGTTCCATGGTCATTTCATCATCTTTATAAAGTTTATTTATGATCTCGATAGCATTGTTCACCTTTGGTATGATATTTTTCTCAATGTAATCTGGTATCACAATATCATTTTTCCTAAAATGTATAGAGAAATCAATTTCTTTTTCTGACCAAATGACAAGTGTTGCATAATAAGAAGTGCTTGTAAATTCTCCTTTTCCAATGTAAATCTTAAGAGTAATCGATTCACCCAATCTTTTATGAAAACCATCGAATTCATCATCTTCTTTGAAATCTTTTGCATCTTCTTCCATTTTTTTCTTTTTTCCAATTGTCTTTATTGGAGTTCCATCCTTTGTATCAAACCTGGTATCTTTTATGGTCCAGTTCAGAATCATTTTTTCAGACACCGATCCAACGGGTTGTATTGCTTTTTTATTCATTTTATATATCACTCCATTCTTAGAGCTATATTTAATAAAAGGAACATCCATATTAGGAATAAACCTATGAAATAATAAATCGAGAGGAAGAATAGATCCACTATAAAATTTAGATTTCAATGATGCAAGAATATCATGATCATAGTGTCTGAAAAAAAGGTTGTCGATACCTTGCTTTATTTGAAGAGATGTTTTCTGCACATCTTCTTTCATTTTATCTCTCACTTTTTGAATAGCTTCATTTTTACCTTTCAAATATGATAAATACGCGTTATGAATAGGAACAAGCCTGTTCTTATAAACATATTTCGGAAAATAAAAAGACAAATAGCGATTTACAATAGAAGTATAATTTTCATTTAGTGGGCCGAAATAATCAGAACTGTTTGAAGCTGAAAACATGAGTTCTAAAGTCTCAAATGAAATACTGAATATTTTTGTAACTCTTGTTGTGGAATGACATGGAATAACAGAATGAAGATTTTTGAACATATGTGTCTCTGGGTTCAACATATTTTGAAAATCTAAATGTAAATTCATTAGTCCCAATTGGTTTAAATCAACCTTTTCTCCCTGTTTTTTATCTAAAATTTTTAATGGATTAACAAAAAAGAACGAATTTTGTAAAGTCTTGGTTAATCCTTCTGGAAAATTTATAGAATGAGATATATACGGCAAATAATCGAAAAACAGAGGGACATCAATAAATTTATCAACTCGATCTTGTAAAATAATTTCTTTCAATTCCAATTTTAAATTGCTCAGGATCTTATTGTCTGTAGGATTTTCAATATGTGTCCATGCATATATAGATGAAAATTGTGATAAAGCTTTACTTATTTTACCATGAATATCATATAAAGGATCGTCGACAAAGACCTCATCCAAAACATACTTTATATTTATAATATTTATCTTATTATTTGGTTCTAAGGCTAAAACTTGTTTAAAGTCGTGACCGAACTCTTTTTCAAGTAATTCCCTCTCTTTTTTATCAAACTTCAAAGCCGATACATCCAAATTTGATGATTGTATTTCAATATTTTTAAGAATTCCCACAATCTTTGAATCTAATGACGATTTTAAAAAAACAAAACATGTCCCTTTTCTTGTTTTAAGATCAGAATAATGAAATACATGTAACACATGCATATTATTTATGTTTTATAGTTTATTGACATTTTCTTTGATTGTTTTGTAAATAGTCAAAAAAGTTATATGATGGAATTACTAATTTTTATACCACAATAGTCATGTGGTTCATCATTAAAATCTACCTTTTTGTATATGCCTATATCTATTGCTTCTTCTAATAAGAACTTGAAATTCTTCCAAAAAGAATCCGTATGACCGATTTCTTTAGTCATAATGTGGGCCAACTCATGAATGGCTACATACATTACAACATTTTTGTCGACAAATTCTCTATTGGTTTGTCGTATACAAAGAATTAGTTTTTCACCTTTATTAAAAGAATATGAAGTATAACCACTATCTACAGATCCTTCAGATAATGCATCTGGATTGTAATTTTGATAAAGTTGTAGTACATCACGGCTTTGATCATATTTTGCCATCATATGCCGGACAAGTTTAAGAAGTCTTATATTAATCACGGCCAAGTAGTCTGCTGCTTCTTGACTATCTTCAAATTTACGGACAATATAATATCGCCCATCTATAGACGATTTTACATATTCCACTTCACCATAATGATTTTTGATAAAGAAAATAATAAGCGTCGCCAGAATTAAAATTATAAAAATATCAAGATGTCTCATAAGCTAGTATTTTGAAAAGCAAAGCAGCTTTTTAATTTAATTACATAAAATAAAGTCGTTGTGCGATATAATTTGAAAAATAATATCATCATTACACTAGAAATTGAATTTAAATGGAATGTTTCTTGTGTGAACTTTTTGATACTCCTAACACCCTTTTTATCAAACATTTAGACTCATTATTTGACCTGAATGCCAAAAAACTACTTTATTCTCGTCTTTATGCACATCCATCCCTTTTGTTTAACCTTACATTTATTTATTGTTGGGAAAAATGTTTTTCGACCATTCCTTCTAAAATCGAGTGTTTTGATGCCTTACATAATTTTCTTCCAAAAGAAAACATTTATAATCACATTCAAAATTTGGTGCAAAATAACATCGCTGATCATCAGCCTTATATTTCTCAATTGATATACAAGTACATATCTCAAAATACCTTCATAAAATATATTCCTGAAATCAATAACAATAAAGAAATAATAATCGCTTCTACAACCAAATATTTCCAAAAAATGTATTTATGTGCAAAAGGATATGAAAGCAGGGACAATGTAAATTTCTTTGAAGAAAACATACTTTTCACTCATAATGAAATCAAATCAAAATTAAAAAAGAGAATATATCCTTGGATACAGATAATAAAAAATGAAAGGTTTAATGACAACGAGAATCTCACCCTATATGAATATTATACAAAATTAATCCAATATAATGGTAAAGTACATGACTTTTACCAAGAATGTAGAAAACAAATTCTAGAAAACGATCTGTTGTATAAAAACGTTTTTACAGGTTTTATCATTTTTCCGGGTTATCAGATTCTGGAGCAAATTAAATTCGACGAATGGACATGCCTCAATCCTGTGGAATGTATAAATTTTCAAATAACACATGATTTTTATTTTCAAAGAATGCTTTACAGAAAGAATCTATTGGTTTTTTATAAATCTCAAAATAAAAAGAAAGAAGAGCATGAATTAGACAATGGGGAAGAAATGAAAGAAGATATGGAAGAGGATAGCGACATAATGACATCAATATTCCTCAAAATTACCAAATCATGTCTAGAATCTGTTTTTGTTTTGGGATCAAAGGTTGTATTCGATTTTATTGAAACACACAAAGAAAATGAGTCAGACTCCCCATTTCGCTATGATCATAATATTTTTAATGCATGTGTCCCCCGTATCGCTGGTTTCATGATATGGATTAATGAACAAAATAATCTTACTCCTACACAAGAGAAACTCGAAATTCAACCAAAATCTTTGAATTCTATCAATGTATGTTTTTCGTTTTCAGACACTTCAGAGCATGAAGGATACAGACATATCGTCATCGTGAAGGATTATCCAGAAGTTTTGAAATTACCTTTAAATACGGAGCTGATTCCTTTTTTTATAAATGAAAAAAATGCTTATCCTTTGATTTTAAATGATTTAGAATGTGAAATATCATCTCCATCACCCTATGCCCGAGATTTTAAGATGTTGACACATATAACCGACGATTTCATAAAAGGTTATTTTAACATGTTAACAGCAGTCCAAATGCGAGAACAATTATTTACTAAAACACTAATGATAGCCAAAAATCTAATATTACGATACGTTGTTCAGAATGATATATCAATTCATAAAATCACGGATGCGTTTAATGAATCTTTCGAACGCAAAAGGAAATTTAGTGCCAAAAAACATTGTCTATTTTATTTAGACACGCGCAAAAACATATCGGGTATTTATTCTCTCATTATCACTCTTTATAATTTAAATTTAAACGCAAGTGATTTTAAATGGGAAATTGTCATTCTCACTCTAGATAGTTACAGAACTTTTTATACTCATTATTTAGGACCATATGTTAAATTCATTAGCCATTCGCTCGTCAAGAAAGACACATCTTTTAGTATCGACACTTATAATCGCATTTTAAAAAGTGAAGAGTTATGGACATCATTACAAGATCTTCATTATGATAAATGCCTTATTATACAAGATGATAGCATGTTGTTCAGAAAAGGTGTTGAAGAGATGTTTTTCAAGTTTGATTATGTGGGTCCACCATGGCTTAAGTGTCAAAGTAACGCAGAACTTAAACAATATGTTGGTGATTCTTTTATAGGCAATGGTGGGTTGTCTTTAAGAAATGTGGGTGCAATGCTCGCGATTTGTCAAAAATATCAAAATGAAAAAAATTTCCTTTTTAATGGTAGGCTTCAACCGATTCAAGAGGATGTTTATTTTAGTATGTGTAGCTTAAAAGAGAATCTAAAATTGCCTACATATATGGAAGCATCATTTTTTGGAATTGAACAAGTATACAACTCAAAAGCATTGGGTGTCCACAAATTTTGGGTGTATAACGACAAAAGTAAAGTTATTGATTATTTTATTTCCTTGCAGAGAGAACACAAACATCGTTAAAAACAAAAAAATGTGATTTTTATTTTACTCATATAAAGAGCAATAACTATTGAATACCAATATAGGAAAAAAGATGATCAGCGCAAAATCAACGGGTTCCTCTTTTAAATGTAAGGGAGGTTTGCAAAATTTGGGAAACACCTGCTATTTGAATACGAGTTTACAATGTTTGCTCCATTGCAACACGTTTCTCAACTTCTTCTTGAAAAACAATGGACATCACGAGTGTCCACTCTTCAATCAACTAAAAGATGTGTTTTATAAATTACATATTTTAAATAAATGTGTTGTTCCTAAAGGTCTTATATTCATGATAGAGAGAACAAGTATTTCAAATATTTTAGATATAAAAAGTCCAAATGATATGCATGAGTTTTTGAGTTTGTTTTTAGATGTTCTTTTGGAAGAGCAAAAGAAGAGAGAAAAAACAGATTTTCATCATTTTAAAAATATTATGATAGGAAAAAATCAGAACTGTATTATTTGTGATTTATGTCGAGATAGATCCTTGCGTAATGAAGATTTTTCTTCGATTATGCTTTCCTTTCACAAACAAGAACATGAATCGTGTGAATTGATCAACCTGAATGAAATGATATGTCGCGCATTTCAAGATGAACATATAGAAAAACGAGAATGTGATGGATGTTCATCAAAACAGAATGCTGTCAAATACACAAAACTATATAAATTACCTCATGTTCTCATTCTCATGATTAAACGATATGATTTAAAAGGAAAACGAATTAACTCTGGCGTAAATGTACCTTATTCTTTAGACCTGAAACCGTTGATTATTCGTCCATGGAAATTGAAAGGTGATCAAGGAGATTCCGATGATCAAGAAAAAGAAAGACTCAAATATACAAAATATGAAATTCGTTCAATCGCTTGTCATATCGGCAGTCAACAAAACGGTCATTATTATTCCTTATGTCATGATACCAAAAACAAAATTTGGTGGAAAATAGATGACGAAAAAGCTGAACAAATTGAAATATTGCCTCATTCACGCGATTATTACTGTCTGTTTTACGAAAAAATCAAGTAGTTTAATTTTACATGATAAAATAGAAGAATGGGATAATGTAAACTACACACGCTGCAAAAAACATGATTTCTCTAAATCCTCTAATAGCCCTTAATCCTTCTGTTCTATACCTAAAATATTTTTTTTTCTGTATTAATCCGCTTATTATGATTGATACAATAACAAGGAATAGATTGATGAGCAAAAAATCTTTTAGGTAGGTAGAAATTAAATACCAATTGATAAAAAATGTACCCCCTGGCGTTTTGAACATATAATGAAGTAAAATGAGGATTATAAGAATAAACAAATTGAATCCAGAATGTATGAGTAAAAATAACCCAATGAACCTGTTTAAAGATGGAGGATTTTCATCGAGGGCATATACTTTTTTCATATACATTTCAGAAAAAAGCTTTTCTGTGAGATGCAAAGATAAGGCTACAAAGCCCAAATTAATGAATTTTAGAACATATATGGTATAAAAAAGTGTATCGAGTATGATATCCATTTTTAATGTGACGATATTTGTTGCTTTGCTTGATATAAGGAAATAAGTTTTTTCTCCAACATTGAATTTACACTATCTATGTCAAATGATAAAAAAATGGAATCATGCTGAAAATACCCATGAGTGCAAACATCACTTGTTTTTGAATACGTATTGCTCTCGCACCTTCTGTAGAATACCTGAAATAATGACGCTTTTGAATAACAAGACCTGTCAAAAAAGAAAGAGATATTACAAAAACATACACACTCGCCATGTCGGTCAGGTAGTTTTGAATGACATACTTGTCTACAATGAACGTGTTCGTACTCGTTTTGTACAAATATTCAAGTACAAATAATGTTATTACTAAAATCAAATTGTAGACAAAATGAAGGATAAAGGCAATAAGTGGTAAAATCATTAGCGAAGGTGGCTGACCCGACCTTTCATAAACCTTTCTTTGATAATGCAGTAAGAAGCGATTGCTCACCGTGTATAAGATGATAAAGAAAACGACCGCATTAACAATCTTGAGACCGTATATGAGTAAGAACTGTGGATCTAACAAAATATACTTCCATTTTATATCATAATTATAATAATTAAATATTCGAACATAGGATTCATCCAGTTTATGACGCACTCTATTTGCATCATCTATGTACTTTAACCTTTCTTCCGGATCGATGACATTCATGAGATTAAATTTTGCGATCTGTAAATCAAACAGATTAGCCACTTCGATAAGCAAGAACTTTTTTGCACGCTCCGATAAATCCATCATTTGCTTGTCTATTTTCTCGATTTCTGTTTCATACGGTTTCAAATGTACTTTGAGTTCGTCATTGTTTCTCCATCTATTTAGATACTTTTTTCTTCCTCGCATGATCTTGGCTAAAAAATCAAAATGTTTCTTTTCATAACTTGCGATAGATTCCCGAATAAGACGAATTGTAGCTTTGTAGTATTCATGAAAAACCTGTTCGCGTTTAATGTTATACTTGAAAGCATTATTCGACAAATTTTCCTCTTTCTGCCTTCTTTCTATTTCCTCTAAAAATTGTTGTCTTACACTCTCGTTCCTCTGTTGTTCAATTTCGAGATATCGCCTCTCCCTTTTCAAGGATTCTTCTAGAAAATAATTAGATACTTTCGAAGCTTTCTCTTCGCTTGTTTTCTCCCTTTGAAGCGGATCCTGAATATTACGAAACTGTTTATCAAGATAAGTATCTAATTTTTCAGTAATATCAGTAATATTTGCAGGTGCTTGGTTTATAAACTCGTTAAAGTCTAAATTTTGAAAATATTCAGAGACCAAATCTTCTAAATATTTTCTCAGGTGAGAGCTAAAAATTGACAATAATTTATTCTTTTCTGATTGAATGTAAGATTCTAAAGATGTTTTAAAATCTCGATATTTTTCATTTTCATTTTTATTTTTTTTAATAGATTCAATAAATTGTATTGCCTTTTGAATATGATCTATATCTGATGATTCATTAAATAATACCATA
>LFCJ01001364.1_pt1 | contig 16881 bp, 19 predicted proteins | sample 643141 | NCBI WGS metagenome assembly LFCJ01 (sample SAMN03766243, study PRJNA286221) | soda lake metagenome | biome: soda lake; feature: Kulunda steppe; material: water; isolation source: sample B1-Br-g2 brine of Lake Bitter-1 | place: Russia: Kulunda steppe | collected 2010-07 | reverse complement strand
GAGACCGACTATGACTGATACGTTTGATATGGACCTACTCACTGAACTCACCGAAACGAGCGGCGTTCCGGGGTATGAGGATCGGATTCGCGAAATCGTCCGTCGTGAATTTGCCGATAGTGTTGACGGCGTACAAACTGATACAATGGGGAACGTTGTGGGGACGCTCGAGGGGAGTACAGATGATGCGTACACCGTCGCGGTCGCCGCCCACATGGACGAAGTCGGGTTCATGGTTCGGCACATCCACACGGAAGGCGAGTACGGCTTTCTCCAACTCGACGCCCTCGGTGGCTGGGACGCGCGGGTGCTCAAAGCCCAACGGGTGACCGTCCATACCGACGATGGTGACCTCCCAGGTGTGATCGGCTCACCGCCACCGCACACGCTTGACGACGAGGAGCGCGAGAAAACCCCCACGGTCAAGGACGTGTTTGTTGACCTCGGGCTTCCATCCGACGACGTTGCGAAGCGAGTCTCGAAGGGTGACCTCGTCACGATGGCCCAAGCAACCGAGCGTGTCGGTGACACCGTGACCGGCAAGGCCCTTGACGACCGGGTCTGTCTCCTAACCATGCTCGAGGCCGCTCGAGCGATCGAAGACCCCCCGGTCACGATCCACTTCTGTGCAACCGTTCAGGAGGAAGTCGGCCTCCGTGGGGCCCGATCGCTCGGGGTCGATATCGACCCCGATTTGGCAATCGCCCTGGATGTCACTGTCGCCAACGACGTTCCCGGCTTTGACGCTGGCGAGTACGTCACGCAACTCGGGGCAGGGGCCGCAATCAAACTCAAAGACTCGAGCGTGCTCACGAATCCAAAGGTCCACCGCCGCCTGCAGTCGGTTGCAACGGAGGCGGAGATTCCGTTCCAACTCGAGATTCTACCGGCAGGTGGAACCGATACTGCGGGATTCCAGCAGTCTCACGGCGCGAGACCGGTTGGGGCGATTTCGGTTCCGACACGATATCTGCATACGCCGACGGAGATGGCACATGCCGCGGACGTTGAAGCGGTCATTTCCTTACTGACAGCGTTTCTCGAGTCTGAAGACGGAAGCCACGACTATCGACTCTGAGTGGGTGTGTGGGAGTTGAGACAGTACGGAACAACAGAACCGAAGATTTCAGTACAGGTCCGTCCTAATCGGGGTGTATGGATGTATTCGAGGACGATAGCCCGCTTTCACGCCGGGGCTTTCTTGTCACCACCGTCGGGACGGCTGCGGCCGCCGGTGTGAGTGCGACGGCACTCGCTCAAGAGGATGACGATGACGAAAACGGCGAAGCAGATGACGAAGCGGCTGAAGAAAATGGCGACGAAGAGGAAAATGGTGACGAAGACGAGGAGGAAGAAGAGCCAGCAGAGGCACCTCGAGAAACCGTCATCGTTGGCCCGGGTGGGGACAACGTTTACGAACCCGAGGAACTGTTCATCGAACCGGGAACGGTTGTCGAATTCATCTGGGAGTCGGACAACCACAACGTCAACGTGACCGAACAGCCGGGAGACGCAGACTGGGAAGGTCATGATCCCCTCGAGGATGACGGCTTTGAGTTCGAATCGCTATTCGAGGTCGAAGGCGAGTACGAGTACGTCTGTGACCCCCATATCGGCGTTGGCATGATTGGCAATATCATCGTTGACCCTGATGGCGGTGGCGGTGGCGCTGGCGGACCACAAGAAATGGTGCCTGATGCCGCTTGGACGCTCCTGATTGCGACCTGTGCGGGGATGGTATCAGTGCTGTCGCTGGCCTACGCGTTTATGCGCTACGGTGACGCGAATCCGAGTGAATAATCGGTTTACAACGCCGCCTGAACCGTTTCGAGGATGTTCGTATCGACGAACACGACCACGTGATCGCCGAGTTCGATGACTGTATCCCCGCGTGGGGTGACGAATTTTCCGTTACGGGTGATTGCTCCAATTACGACACCTTCCGGTAACTCGGCCATCGCATGTTTGATCTGGTCGCCAAACAATACGCTTTCTCGACTGACTTCTATCTCGAGCACTTCCGCCCGATCCGACTCGAGGATGGCGACGTTTTCGGTGCGCTCTTCGCGGGTAAATCGGGTAATCTCTTCTGCGGTGACGAGCCGTGGATTGACCGCGACATCGACACCAACCGTTTCGAAGAGTTCGGTGTACTCACCGTATTCAACGACGGCGACGGTCCGTTCGACGCCGATCCGTTTAGCAAGCAGCGAGATGAGTAGATTCTTTTCGTCGCTATCGAGCGTCGCGACGACGATGTCTGACTCGTCGACGTGTTCGCTCACCAGAAAGTCAATATCGGTCGCATCACTCTCTAACACGAGCGTGTTGGGTAGCTTTTCGGCCACCTCGCGCGCTCGGTCGTGGTCGCGTTCGACCAGCCGCGGTGAAAGTCCCTCAGCTTCGAATAGCCGAGCGGTCTGATAGCCAATCTCGCTTCCACCGACGATAACGATCTCGTTTGCCTGCTCGAGCGTTGGAGCCGGCGTGAGCGACCCAGCGAAGTTTCGGACGCTTTCGGCGCTCCCAATCACGACGACGTTGTCGTGTGCTTCGATCACGGTGTCTCCGCGGGGGATAACGATCGTCTCCGGTCGGATCAGTGCGGCAAATGTCAGTGATTCGAACCGGTCGGCTTCGGCGACAGTCTGGCCGGCGATTGGGCTCTCCTCGCCGACTTCGAACTCGGCCATGTGGACGAGCCCATCGGCGAACGTATCGACATCGTGCGCGCCGGGTAAGCCGGCAATGCGGACGATGTTTTGGGCGGTGAGAAAATCAGTTCCGACCATGAAATCGACGCCGAAGGCCGATTCTGTCCGCTCCCAGGTCTGTAGATAGTCGGTCTTTTTGACTCGAGCGATCGTGAACGGGTCGTTGACGGTCTTTGCGGTCCCACAGGCAACGATGTTCGTCTCGTCGCTATCGGTACTGGCGATCACCATATCGGTGTTTGTGGCCCCGGCCTCCTCGAGAGTCCCGAGTGACGTGCCGTCTCCTCGGAGGGCGAGAACATCGAGTTCGTAGGTGATCGATTCGACGCGTTCGGTGTCGCGGTCGATAACGATCACGTCGTGGGATTCAGCGAGGCTGGCTGCAATGTTCGAGCCGACCTCGCCGGCTCCGATCACGATCACGCGCACGACGGACTCACCGGTTGGGTCGGACTGTCTTTCACCGGTTGCATAGAACTGGTTTTTTCTGCACGCGGTAAGACCCTTGCTCTCATGGCAGCTCGTGAACGGTCAACTCGACATCGCGATTTGTCCCCTCGATATCCCTAACAAGCTGCCCGACAACGCGCTCGGCCTCCTCGAGTAGTCGCGGCCGAAGCTTTCTGATTACCCAATCTAACGAGACGAAACGGGGAAGGCTAATTGCGTCCGGATCAGCCGAGTGCGGGTCGTATCTTGCTTCAAAGTAGATTCGGCTTGCCACTTCGGTTTCGCCTTTGGCGCCGGCGTCGGCGTCGGCTTCACCATCCCCCTCGAGTCCACCCCCATCTTCGGCTCCGTCCGGCGCAGGCTCAACTCGCCACTCACCACGGGCATCGAGGTCGGCAATGAGTCGCCACTCGAGGCGGTAGGGCGCTTCGACCGCCGTCACCTCCGAGTGGGCGGTGTAGGTGAGTTTCCACCAGGCAAATCGGAGATCATAGCGCGTCCCCGGGCCGCCGTCACCGGATCGGCGCACCGATCGGAGGTGGTCGGCGTAGCGTGGATAGCGCTCGAGGGCCTGGAGATACGGAAAGACCGTTTCCGGCGACCGGTAGACGACGGTGCTGAGGACGATTCGGTCCACACGCCCTCTCTCGGCGATACGAAAGTAAACGTTGCCCTCCCCGTCTCGCCCCTGCGGCCGCGGTCGGGGTCGGGGACAGGGAATCACAACTCGCTACGTTTGTTATGCCCCCCTTCGAAGAACACCCCATGAGAGACGTTTGTATCATCGGTGGCGGCGTCGCCGGACTTGCTGCTGGGCTCTTTACCGCCCGTGCCGGCCTCGAGACGCTCGTTATCGACGGCGGCGAGTCAATCCTCGAGCGCAATGCCAGCCTCGAGAACTATCCGGGCTTTCCCAACGGTGTCGATGCCCGCCGGTATCTTCGAATGGTCCGTGACCAGGCGAGCGAGGCGGGTTGTACGTTCGAACTTGGTCGCGTCACGAGCGTCGACCCGATCGAGCCGGGGGTGTATGAAGCGGGCTTTCGGGTGACAACCGTGGAGGGTCCTCCACTCGAGGCACGGCGGGTAATCGCCGCCTCCTGGCCCGACAGCGAGTATCTGCGTCCACTCGATGTTGGACGCGAACAGCGGGGGAGCAAGTACGTCGTCAGCGTCGACGAGGGTGGTCGGACGGCCGTTGATGGGGTGTACGCCGCAGGAAAGATCGCCGACGAGCCACATCAGGCGATTATCGCGGCCGGTCACGGGGCGAAGGTCGCTATTGCCGCCATCGTCGATGCAGAGGTGCCGTTCTACCACGACTGGGTTGTCCCCGAGGGCTACTTTACCGGTCGGGGCCGCGAAATTCCCCCCGGCTGTGAGGAGATCGATGACGACGAACGCCGCGCCCGCGATGAGCGCGCCCGCGAGACAATGTGTAACCGGTTGGCCGATCCCCTCGATGCGGTGCCGACGATGCATCCGAGTGTCGAGAGGGTAGATGAGGGCGAGGCTGAGTCTGACACACGCGACGAGTAGTCGGCCTTTTGCCACTCCGGCCTAAAGAGGAGATAGATGCTCGAGGGAGTCAACGTTGCACTCGGGGTGACAGGATCGATCGCTGCGGTGAAAACGGTCGAACTTGCCCACGAGTTGCGCCGACAGGGTGCGACTGTGCGGGCCGTGATGACCGGGAGTGCACAGGAGATTATCCACCCGTGGGCGGTCGAGTTCGCCACCGAGAACGACGTCGTCACTGAGCTTACTGGCCGGGTCGAACACGTCGAGTACTGCGGAACTGAGGGCTGGGCCGACGTGTTCCTGATCGCCCCCGCCACCGCCAACAGCGTCGGCAAAATTGCCGGCGCCGTTGACGACACACCGGTCACGACGTGTGCGACGACCGCCCTCGGTGCCGGCACCCCAGTCGTCATCGCGCCTGCGATGCACGAACCGATGTACGATCATCCCGGCGTCCTTGAGGCGATCGAGCGCGTCGAATCGTGGGGCGTTGACTTCGTCGAGCCGCGAGTTGAAGAGGGGAAAGCCAAGATTGCAAACGAGGAGGCGATTCTCGTTGCCACCGCACGTGCCGCTGGCGAGGCGCCGCTTGCGGGGACACACGTCGTCGTCACCAGCGGCGCGACGAGCGAGCCGATCGATCCCGTCCGGGTCCTCACCAACCGCTCGTCGGGAAAAATGGGTCGAGCCGTCGCCCGCGCCTGTGCGGTTGCCGGCGCGAGGGTGACGCTCGTCCACGACCACGACCCCGTTCCGTACGCAGACTGTCGCCGGGTCGAAACGGCGAGCGAGATGCTCGAGGCGACTGCTGAGGCGTGCAGCGGCGTTGAGGCCGACGCTAACGCTGACACCGACACCGATGCCAACGGCGGTGCTGACGCACTCATTTCCGCCGCCGCCATCGGCGACTACACGCTCGAGGGCAGCTCCGAAAAGATCCGGTCGGGACAGGAGTTGACACTTGATCTCGAGCCGACGCCGAAACTGATCGATGAGGTTCGACGACAACAGCCCGACCTGCCGATCGTCGGCTTCAAAACCGAAACCTCAGGCGATGAGACGGCGATGATCGAAGCCGCCCGGGAAACCCTCGAGCGAGCCGACCTTGCGTTTGTCGTCGCAAACGATGCACGTGTGATGGGTGCTGATCGGACGCGTGCCCTGTTGGTTCACGCGAACGACGCCGCCCGATATACGGGGACAAAAGCCGGGCTCGGTCGGGAGATCGCCGCGTCGCTTGCTGTCGTTTTGGGTTCCACTCACACCCACACCTCCGACTGACTCCCACGGGTCAGGAAAGTTATATAGGATGCGTTCATCGGGCTATCTATTGAGTCAGTGGCCGATGACTGTCACGCTCAGAGGATAACAGATGGCACAGCGCATGGAACCGCTCGAGAGAGCGGAGATATTTGAAGTATTGCGCAATCAGCGCCGCCGCTATGCCCTTCATGTACTCAAACGGGACGGACGGCCGATCGAACTTGGTACACTCGCCCAGCAGGTTGCGGCGTGGGAGTACGAGACGACGCTTGAGGATGTGACGCCGGCACAGCGAAAACGGGTGTATACGACGCTTCAGCAGACACATCTTCCAAAAATGGACGAGGCGGGGATTCTCTCCTTTGACTCCGATGCAGGTGTCATTGCACCGACTGAGCGAACGGCCGACATCAGCGTCTACCTCGAGATCGTCCCGGGACGAGAGTTTGCGTGGCGCGAACTCTACCTCTCGCTTGGGGCAACTAGCACCGCGCTTGTCGCTGCGCTATGGGGAGAAATCTATCCGCTGACGCTCCTGTCGGACCTTGCGTGGGCGACCATTATCTCCGTTCTTTTTACGGCGACCGCGGCAATCCATATTTATCACGAACGGAATATGCGTTTGGGCCGGGGTGACCAGCCCCCAGAACTCAGCTACGGGAAGGAGTGATAGCGTCTGTACGGTACACACCGAAGTCACACACTAGGGTATAGACCGACTCCACTAGAGCCGTCTGAACTCACCGCTGAGTCTCCCGAATCGGTTGGCACCCCCTCAAGGCCAGACCACGACACCCATTAGTATGCTCACGTGGCAGACGCCTACCGTCAACTTTTACTCGCTCTCCCGATGACCCACGACATGGATAAGCTAAAGCGGTCGTTGCTCGAGGCACCGATCATTGAAAAAGACGGCTACCACTACTTTGTCCACCCGATCAGTGATGGCGTGCCGAAACTCGAGCCGACGCTCCTTCGAGAGATCGTCATCCGAATCATCCGAAAGGCTGACCTCGAAGACGTTGACCGGATCGTGACACCGGCGGCGATGGGAATCCATATCTCGACCGCCGTCTCCCTGATGACTGACATTCCGCTTACGGTGATCCGCAAACGGCAGTACGGACTCGACGGCGAGGTTGCCATCTCCCAGCAGACGGGATATTCTAAAAATGAGATGTATATCAACGATGTCCACGAGGGTGAACGCGTCCTCGTCCTAGACGATGTGCTTTCGACCGGCGGGACGCTGGCAGCAGTGCTCACTGCACTCGACGAAATCGGTGCAGAGGTCGTCGATACCGTTGCCGTTATCAAGAAAGTCGGTGGCGAGAACAAAATTGAAGACACCGACTTTCACATCAAGACGCTCATCAACGTCGATGTTATCGACCAGGAGGTTGTGATTATCGACGAGGCCGGTGACGACTAGCGGTTCGGCAAACCCGACGTTGTGAGTCGAGCCATTGGTTCGACTTGACAGTCGAGACATTACTATTAGCTGTCGGTTCGATACCGTTTTCGTTTTGGTGGCCCTCCTCGAGTTGGTGGTGTATTTCGCGACAACCGGGAGGTAAATTTGAACCTCGGTCGCGCTACAGCGCTCCCTGCTTCAAATCTACACATACTCTTTTCGAGGCTCACGAACTCCTCGCTGCGCTCGGAGTTGTTGTTCGCCTCGAAAAGTAGCGGGAGGTAGATTTGAACAACGCAAAGACTGTTCGCTTTGCTCACAGTCTTTTCTCGTTCAAACTACACCGTGCAATATATGTCGCTCACGAGTTTGTTCGCGACAAAATATAGCGGGAGGTAGATTTGAACTACCGATCTGCGGGTTATGAGCCCGCCGGAATCTCCTGGCTATCCCATCCCGCTATCATCTCCTAACCCGCTGTGCTAGTTAAGGGTTGTGATTCCAATACCGGTTCCCTCTACGTGTTTTCACCCATGTGAACACGCCACGTGTACAAACTTTCGAAGGCATAGTTGACGAAGAATCCGACACCGATTCCGATCGCGTTTGCGAGCAAATACCATACCCCGATGCCGTGAACGAGCGCGGTAAACACCGCCATTGTCACCACAAAGCCACCGATACGAACCAGATTCGAACGGAGAAACCGACGACCGAGCGCTCGCGTCCCGCCTACCCCCGCCGTGGCAAACGTCCAATACTCGTTGATTAGAAAAATTACTATCACGGCTACCTCCCATGCGATTACTTTCGCGGCGACGGGACCAAGCCACCCGAGTTCGACAAGCGCGACAAGGACCGCAAAATCGACGACAGCACCAACCGCTCCAGCCGAGGCGAACTGGCCGAGGCGAACCCCTGACCCGAGCGCCTCGAGCCGATGTTTGAGCCACTTGCTGCTACTCATCTGGGGCCTCGACATCCATATCGATATCAACCTCAACCTCGAGGGCCAGTTTGTCGATCAACGCGACTGGTTGTCGCCGCCTGGCAATCGCCGTATGCACGCGACTGCCCCCGTGGTGCTTCGCTCGGTGGCGTGCTCGGAGGAGCGCGACGCCGAGTTCGAGTGATGTCCCGACCGGCGAAACCGTCGAGGTGGGAGCATCTTCCCAGATTACTGGTACCTCTATGATCTCCCAGCCAAGCGCATCGGTCAGCGCGATCAGTTCGATGTCCCAGGCAAAGCCCGGCTCTGAAAGGTGGCTCCGGACGGCGGTCCACGCCGCTCGGTCGATTGCCTTTGCGCCACATTGGTAGTCCGACAGCGAAACCGCAAGCAGACGACGGGCGACCCACGCAAACGCATCCCCCAACCGCCGTCGGGCGAGGGTCTGATGGCTCCGGACGTCGGCGTCGGGGTGGCGACGGGAGCCGACTGCGAGCCCAACCCGACCGGAAACAACCGGCTCGAGGACTGCCCCAATCGATTCGGCGGGTGTACTCCCGTCGGCATCGGCAAACGCGAACACGTCAACATCGGTTTCGGCTGCCAGCGCTTGGAACCCCGCTGTGATCGCGGCCCCCTTTCCGCGGCGCTCGGGAACGGCGTTGACTGTTGCTGACGTGTCAGCAAGCGCCACAACCGTCTCCCGCTCCGGCGCGTCGAGTTCGACGCGGATCACTGCCGGCTCGATCGTTTCATAAAGCGCCTCGATATAGGCTTTGAGCCGCTCGATATCGGGGCGGTAGGCGGGGATGACGAGACCGACCGTCCGACTCATTCGTCTGAAGCGGCGAACTCCAGTGAGTAAAACAATTCGGTCGCGATGACGGTTCGACAGCCGATATTTTCATTCCGTTGTTATTATCTCGGCTCCTCGTCCTTCGGGTCGGGGACCGTCGCCGACGAAAAGACATTTGAGAGCCCGCTTGAATCTCACAGCCAATGAGCGGAGGTCCGATTCTCGAGGGTGGGTATGTCCTTCTCTGGCTCGTGCTGTTCGTCGGGCTTGGAGCGATTGCGCTTCCAAGCGTTGCCGTCGTCTTTGCGCGGTTGGGTGACCGGGGCGCGGGACTGGCGATTCCGTCGGCGCTGTGTGTGATCGGTGTCGTCGGCTATTGGGGTGGCCGCCTCACGTTCGGTCCCCTGATCGGACTGCTCGCGGTTGGCGCGCTCGCGGGCGCATCCGGGTGGGCCCTGCGCCGGGGCGTCGCGGTCGACTGGCGACGGTATGGCGAAATAAGTGCGGTGTTCGCTCTTGCCTTCGGCTTTCTCGTCTTTATCCGTACCTTCGATCCAAGCATTGTCGCCCTCGGCGGTGAAAAGTTCCTGGACTACGGCCTGCTCAACACGCTCTACCGGGCGGAGACCCTTCCGCCGGAAGATCCGTGGTTCGCCGGTGAGCGCGTCCGCTACTACTACGGTGGGCATCTGATCGCCGCCCTGCTCGGTCACCTCGCCGTCACACCACCTCACTACGCCTACAATCTCGCCCTCGCCGGCTTTTATGCGACCATTGTGAGTACGGTGTACGGGCTCGCGGGCGCAATTGCCGCCGACGCGGGCTACAGCCGGCTACGGGCCGCTCTTGCCGGGGCGGTTCTCGTCGGCCTTGCGAGCAACCTCGCTACCCCCGTTCGACTCGTGGTGTGGCTCGTTCCTGGCGGGCGGACGGTCGCCGAGACGGTGGGGATCCCAACCACCCGCAACGGCGGCGAGACGGTTGCCTTCGGCCCCAGTTTCTTTGGCTACTGGGACGCCAGTCGGGTCATCCCGGGGACGATCAACGAGTTTCCGTTCTTTGCCTTTCTCAACGGCGACCTCCACGCCCACATGCTCTCGGTTCCGTTTCTCTGTCTCGCCGTTGGCTGCTGTTATGCCTACTGGCGGACCCCTCTCAGAGAACGGGGCCGCCGCCAACTGCTCGTCTTCGGCGCCATGCCGATTATCGCCGGCTGGCTCGCCGTTACCAACACGTGGGACTTCCCGACAAGTTTGGGCCTGCTCTGGCTGACGCTGGCGCTCGCTCCCGCCCCGCCGTGGACGCTGCTTCCGGGTCGACTCGAGGCTGCCGTCTCCGGGCGATTCACCGATCTCGAGGAGAGGACAATTCCCACCGAACTGCTTCGCCCAATCGTGGCCGTGGCCCTCGTGATCCCCGTTGCCCTACTAGGCGCAGCCTTCGTCTTCCCGTTCTTTGCCGGCGCGGCGAGCACGGGCGGACGAACCATTGCGCTTGTCACCGAGCGAAGTGACCTCCCTTCGCTGCTGCTCGTCCACGGCACGTTCCTCCTTGTCGCCGCGTGGCTGCTCTCTCGGCGGCTTTTGACCGACGGCGATGGCAGGCTCATGCCACCGACGACTGGCCGACTCGAGATCGCCGCTGCCGGTGGACTTCTCGCACTGCTTGCCATCCTCGCGTGGGCGCTCGCTATGCCCGCAATGGCAGTTATCGCCCCGGTCGTCCTCGTCGGCTGGTATGCGATTCGAACCGACCGCGGCGGCTTCGAAACGCTCCTTTTTGTCGCCGGTGCCGGACTGGTCGTCACCGTCGAACTGCTATACCTCTCCGAACAGGCCGGCCCCGGCCGGCTCAATACGGTGTTCAAGACTTACATCCACGTCTGGGTGTTCTGGTCGATTGCCGCCGGTGTCGGCCTCTCGATGCTCTCGAGTCGCTACTCGGAGGCGTCGTCGGTGGAGGATGGCGGTCCATCTGGGTCTCGGCTCGAGTCCGAAGCCGAGTCCGAGCGGGGAACCATCACTACTACCGTCACCACTGCCAGCGAACCCATCACTCCCCCGAATACCGGCGAAACCGCCACCGCTACAACTACGGCCCACCGCCGCCGGGCAACGGTGTTCGCCGTCATCCTCCTTATCGGGCTCTCGCTGTACGCCGGCCTCGCACTGGCCGACCACGTCGGTGACCGTGAGGAACTGACGCTCGACGCCCGCTCGGACGTACAGACGAACGCCCCACAGGAAGCCGCCGCCTTCGCCTGGCTCACAGAGCGGTCGGGCCAACCGCGAATCCTCGAGGCCCCAACACCGTCCCAACACACCTATGGCTCGACCGACGGGAGCGGCGAGTGGCCCCCCTCGAGATACGTCAACGGAGCCTCGACGTTCTCGGGCTTGCCGACGATTGCCGGCTGGACGCACTCGGCGGATTATCACGGACAGGAGCCCTACGATCAACGGGTGGCCGACGCTGAGGTCGCCTTCACCGGCGATACCTCAGAGCGGGCCGCGGTACTCCTCGAGTACGAGATTGAGTACATCTACGTCGGGCCAAACGAACGCGCGTGGTACGACCTCGCGGCGCTCGAGGACGACGCGGGAATCGAGGTCGAAGAAGAGTTCGGCGAGGAGGTAACGATTTACCGGGTCGAGTTAGCTGCACTCGACGGCTGAATTGAGCGGAGCCGACCGGAACCAGTCACACCGCCGGGTCGCCTTTGGCCTTCAGGACGGTGACGGCCTCGGCGTCAGCGTGGTCGACCTCGAGAAAGTGGGGGACGTAGTCTCGGCGGTTGAACGTCTCGCGTTCGTCTTCGGTGCCGACGGTACACCACAGCTGGACCTCCTCGGGGCCGTGCCATTCGCCGTTGCGGTTGATCGAAAAGCAGGTCAGCTCTTCGCCGTCGTACTCGATGATACCGTCCTTACGCACGCCCGGGTCCCCGTAGATGATCAGCTTCTTCATAGGCGACGGTTCGGACGATGGGGAATTAAGCGCTTCGAAGGGTGAGAGTGTGCTACTGTGCTGCGGAGGCAGCCGTTTTTGGCTCGCTGGCACGGTAGGCCCCCTCGTCAGTCCGCTCGACGAGGTCACGCGCCGAAAGCGTCTGGAGGACACCAAGGAGATCGATTTTCGAGAGGTTGAGCGTTCGCTGGAGTGTCTCGACGGTGACCGGTTGCTCGAGTACCGAGAGGTAGACCAGCTTTGCGTTCGGGGAATCAATCTCCCCAAAGCAGCTGTCGGTCCATTCACAGCCGGTACAGGCCAGGATACCTTGGACGTTTAATAGGTCGGCATCACAGGAAGGACAGGCTGTTGGGGTGGCTATCTTTTCGTCGTCCGCGTCTGGGTTCGTCTCTTCGGTGTCAACCTTCGCGCCCGTCTCGGTGGTCGTCCCCTCGCCTTCGCCTTTCGTCGCCGCGGGCGCCGACTCCACCCCAGGCGTCGGCGTTGGCGGCTCGCGTGCGCCAAGCGGGACCGGCAGCTCGCCGGTGCGGAGCGTCGCAATCGCGTCGGTCGTCGTATACGTCTCCTCGCTGTCGGCGTGTGAGTGGGGATAGACGCCGATCAGCTCCCGGCCGTCATAGAGGGCGAGACAAAGAATCGGGGTTACCAGCACGCGTGTCGGCTCTGCGGCGGCGAGAGAGGTCGCTGATCGGATTCGAAACGGCGGCCGGATACTGACATTGTTCTCCTCAGCCCAGGTCTCGAACTCCTCGAACCGCTCGGTGACCTCCTTGCGTGGGCTCTCGGGGGCAAGCGAGACGCTATCCGACCAGCTTCGAAAGAGCAACTCATCGAGTTGTCCCTCCCGCGCTGCGGTTCGTAGCGTCTGGATTTTCGAGTCAATCGGCTCGAGCAATAGCGGTGCGCGGACGTAACAGACGGCGGTTAGTTCGGATGGGTCTGGCTGTGTCATTGGTTGTATGGCCCTCCCACACCGCTGTGTATAAAACCCCTTATCGTGTAAAATATATAATGATTCTTTGTGCAGCCGACACTGAAACGGCCAGCCATCGCCGCGAACCAAACGGGTTTTAAACGGCGCTGTCCAAGCCCTTCTCAAGAGATCACCATGCAGATGCCACGTCGATTCAATACGTACTGCCCGCACTGTGACGGTCACTTCGAACACGAAGTCGAGAAAGTCCGACGCGGCCGTTCAACCGGCATGAAGTGGGACGCTCGCCGAACCAAACGCAACAAAAAGGTAATCGGGAACGCCGGTCGTTTCTCGAAGGTCCCCGGTGGCGACAAGCCAACGAAGAAAACCAACCTCAAATACCGCTGCAGCGAGTGCGGTAAAGCCCACCTCCGGAAAGGATGGCGCGCCGGTCGACTCGAGTTCCAGGAGTAATCCATGTCAGGAAATTTCTACAACGTCCGATGCAGCGATTGTGAGAACGAACAGGTCGTCTTCGGCAAAGCCTCCACGGTCGTCTCCTGTGCGGTCTGTGGGACGACGCTTGCGGTCCCAACCGGTGGCAAAGCCCAGATCGACCACGAGATCATCGAAACCGTCGAGTCACGATGAAATACAGCGGCTGGCCAGAACCGAGCGAACTCGTCGTCGGCAAGATCGACGAGATCGAAGACTTTGGCGTCTTCGCCGACTTAGAGGAGTATCAGGACAAACGCGGCCTGATCCACATCAGCGAGGTCGCAAGCGGCTGGATCAAAAACGTCCGCGATCACGTCCGCGAGGGTCAGATCGTCGTCTGTAAAGTCCTCGAGGTCGATGAGTCCCACGAGCAGATCGATCTCTCGCTCAAAGACGTCAACGACCACCAGCGCTCGGATAAGATCCAAGACTGGAAAAACGAGCAAAAAGCCGACAATTGGATGCTGCTTGCCTTCGGCGAGGAGGTCGACGACGAGCAGTACACCGCCATCGCCAACGAACTGCTTTCGGCTCATGGCAGCCTTTATGATGGCTTCAAACAGGCCGCTATCCACGGCGAGGAAGCCCTCGAGAGCACTGACCTAAGCGAGGCCGAACGCGAGGCGCTCGTCGAAACCGCCCGCGAGAACGTCTCGGTACCGTACGTCAACGTCACCGGCTACGTCGACTTGGAGAATCCCTCCGAGACTGGCGTCGAAGGAATCCGTCAGGCGCTCAAAGCCGCCGAAGGTAACGGCGATATTCCAGACGAGATCGACCTCGAGGTCACCTACGTCGGCGCACCCGAGTACCGAATCAAAGTTCGGGCGCCAAACTACAAAACCGCTGAAAGTGCCCTCGAGGCAAGTGCACAGCGAGCAATCGAAGCACTTGTGGCAGAAGGTGGCTCCGGTCACTACCACCGCGAACGAAACACCGACGACGAGTAATCGATGCACAGCGATATTCGCGTCTGTGCTAACTGGAAATCCGCTCACGACCGGCCGGTCTACACGCTCTCTGAGCAGTGTCCTAACTGTGGTGCCGACACCGAAAACACGGCCCCCGCTCCGTTCAACCCGGCCGATCCGTACGGAAAGTACCGACGCGCTCTTAAACGTCGCACTCGCGGATAGAATATGAACGAACTCGAGATTGACGCGGTCGCCGAGGTTGACCTCGAAGATCCCGTCCTCGTTGAGGGGTTGCCGGGTGTCGGACACGTCGGAAAGTTGGCCGCTGACCACATTCTAGAGGAGTTAGACGCCGAAACCACACTGGTCCGCCGACTCTACTCCCAAGAGTTTCCGCCACAGGTATCAATCGACGAGGGCGTTGCCTCACTCACCTGTACGGAGATTCATGCCGTCGAAAGCCCCGAAGGCGGGCGAGACTTACTCGTCCTGACTGGCGACCATCAGGCCCAGTCCAATGCCGGCCACTACCTGCTGACGGATGCGTTTCTCGACATCGCTGAGACGTTCGGCGTCACCGATATCTACGCCCTCGGCGGTGTTCCAACCGGCGAACTCATCGACGAGTACGGCGTCCTCGGGGCCGTCACCGAGGCGGATATGATCGAGCCACTCGAGGACGCTGGCGTTGAGTTCCGCGAGGATGAACCCGCTGGCGGAATCGTCGGTGTCAGCGGCCTCCTACTCGGTCTTGGCCGCCGCCGGGGCATTCGAGCGGCCTGTCTCATGGGCGAAACGAGCGGCTATCTCGTCGACCCGAAAAGCGCCCGCGCCGTCCTCGAAGTCCTCGAGAGCCAACTCGAGATCGAGTTGACCTACGACTCGCTCGATGAGCGAGCTGACGAGATGGAGGACGTAATCGGCAAGATCCAGCAGATGGAACAACAACAGCAGTCGATGGAAGCGCCAAGCGACGACGACCTTCGGTACATCGGGTAACTGGCACCCCGAGTGCGAGCAATTCTTTAGCCGTCAGTCCTTACTCGCTACCGTGCCAACGACCGTCCTCGAGGCGATTCCGCCCGCCGTGCTTGCCGGATTGGTTCTCGGGGCATTGTTTGCGGTGTTTGCTGCCGGACTATTCGTCGCCGGTGAACGGCTCTTTCCGACAGCAACGACCGCCAGTCGGTCGAGTACGGCCGGCTCCCACGCTGACACCAGTGAAGATCGTCGACGAGGAGAAATCCGGGCGTATTTGGGATCGATCGGGGAACGATACGCCGAATCGTATCCGATCGATGGCCAGACAGTCGCGTTCTATCTTCCCGACCGAGATGTCGCAGTGACGTTTGACGCACACGTCTTTTTCCACATTCAGAACGCGACTGACACGTATGCGGTGCTCTGTGAACACGAGATGCACGGCAGCCATCTCGGTGCTCGGCTCCCCTTTTCGGTGCCCGATGTCGATACGAAACCATATGCACCGGAGGACCCGATTCGGAGTGCGTACGAGGCCCTCGGCCTCACCAAATCCGCCTCGAGGGAGGATGTCCGGACGGCCTATCGGGAACAGATCAAAGAGGCCCATCCGGACCACGGCGGGAGCAAGGAGTCGTTCCACGAGATTCAAGAGGCGTATGCGACGGTCAAAGAACACGCTCAGTAACGATCACTCGCCGTCGAGTACCTCATATACCACATCCCCATCCCGAATCGCATCCGTCACCCGACCGATTGCATCGGTCGTCGCCACAACTGTTACGGTCAGTCCCCGGCCAGCCGCATCAGCAGCCACTTCGCCGGCGCCGAACGTCACCGCCGGCTCGAGGTTCTGCTCTCGAAGAGCGACAACCGCTTCGACGCCGGCAGCGGTGACGAGGTCGGCGGTCGTACAGTGGTCAGCGATGATCTCCGGGTTGACTGCTCGGCTGCCGCCAGCCCGAACCGACGGCACCTGGACGACCGTCACTGAACCGGGCTCGAGGTCGATCACCCCTTCAAAACTGGTGACACCGATGTCCGTTCCTTCGTTTGCGTCGGTCGTCGCAATGCCCGTCGCTGGCCCCGAATCGCCCGGGCTCGCGTGGAGCAAGCCGTCTTCGACCGTGAGCGAAACCGGCTGACCTTCCTCGAGCGTCGCCGTCGCGATGGCGGCATCTTCGCCCATTGCCCCGAGGACATCGTCGGTGACGTGGTCGGCAAACCGACGGACATCGCCGGCAGCCTGAAAGAGCCAGTCGACGCCCTGTTTGGTCACTCGGTAGCGCGAGCGCCCCTCTTTCTCCACGAGGCCGTCGTCGACCAGTTCGCGAATGTACTCGCTTACGGCCTGGCTTGTGACGCCGACCTCACCAGCGATTTCACCCTGACTGACGGCGGGTTGGCGCTCTGCGATTTCGACTAAGATTCGAAACCGCGTCGCAGCCCGTTTGTTGTCGAGGACGTCGACCATACCCCGTGTTGTGGGTAGATG
>LFCJ01001363.1_pt1 | contig 16904 bp, 16 predicted proteins | sample 643141 | NCBI WGS metagenome assembly LFCJ01 (sample SAMN03766243, study PRJNA286221) | soda lake metagenome | biome: soda lake; feature: Kulunda steppe; material: water; isolation source: sample B1-Br-g2 brine of Lake Bitter-1 | place: Russia: Kulunda steppe | collected 2010-07 | reverse complement strand
AGGTCAGCGAGCCCACGGTGGTACGTTTCTGCCGCGCCCTGGGCTGCAACGGTTTCCAGGACTTCAAGCTCAAGCTGGCGCAGATGCTGGCGACCGGCAGCCAGTTCGCCCAGTTCTCCATGAACGATAGCGACTCGGTGGCGGAGTTCTCCCAGAGCATCTTCGACTCCACCGTGGGCACCCTGCTGTCGGTGCGTGACCGTCTCGACAACGAGGCGCTGAGCCAGGCGATCAACGCCCTGGCCATGGCCAACCGGGTGGAGTTCTACGGCTTCGGCGCCTCGGGTGCCGTTGCCTTCGATGCCCAGCACAAGTTCTTCCGCCTGCAGATCTCCACCGCCGCCTACGCCGACCCCCATATGCAGAACATGTCGGCGGTGACCCTCAAGGAGGGCGACGTGGTGGTGGCCATCTCCCAGACCGGCCGTACTCGTGCCCTGGTGGCCAGCGTGCGCCTGGCCAGGGAGTCCGGCGCCACGGTGATCGGGCTCTGCCCCAGCGGCTCGCCGCTGGCCGAGGAGGTCACCCTGCCGCTCTATATCGACGTCCATGAGGACACCGAGATCTACACCCCCATGAGCTCGCGCATCGCCCACCTGGTGCTGGTCGACGTGCTGGCGGTGGGCGTGGCCAAGACCCGGGGCCCGAAGCTGGCCGAGCAGCTCAAGTCGGTGAAGAAGAGCCTGATTCCGCTGCGCTACCCGGAAGAAGACGCCTGATATGCTAAGCTGTTCGCCCATTTTCCGAGCAGCGATGCCCTCCCCATGGATGACGTCACGGCGATCCTCGACCACCTGAACACCGCCCAGCGCGAGGCGGTCAGCGCCCCCCAGGGCAATATGCTGGTGCTGGCCGGGGCCGGTTCCGGCAAGACCCGGGTGCTGGTCCACCGCATCGCCTGGCTGATGCAGGCCGAGGGATTATCACCCTATGCCGTGCTCGCCGTGACCTTCACCAACAAGGCGGCCCGCGAGATGCGCACCCGTCTGGAGGCGCTGCTGGGCCTGTCGCTGCGCCATGTCTGGGTGGGCACCTTCCACTCCACGGCCCACCGCCTGCTGCGCACCCACTGGCAGGACGCCCGCCTGCCCCAGCATTTCCAGATCATCGATTCCGACGACCAGCTGCGTCTGATCAAGCGGCTGATCAAGGAGCACGAGATCGACGACGAGCGCTTCCCGCCGCGCCAGGTACAGTCCTTCATCTCCGGCTGCAAGGAGGAGGGGCTGCGTCCCCATCAGGTGGATGTCCACGGCGACGCCTACCTGGGGCAGATGGTCGAGCTCTACGAGCGCTACCAGCTCACCTGCGAGCGCGGCGGCCTGGTGGATTTCGGCGAGCTGCTGCTGCGCAGCCTGGAGCTTCTGCGCGACAACCCCGCCCTGCTGGCCCACTACCAGGAGCGCTTCTCCCATCTGCTGGTGGACGAGTTCCAGGACACCAACACCCTGCAGTACGCCTGGCTCAAGCTGCTCAGCGGCATGCGCACGCCGATGACCGTGGTGGGCGACGACGACCAGTCGATCTACGGCTGGCGAGGTGCCCGGGTGGAGAACATCCGCCGCTTCGAGCGGGAGTTCACGTCCACGAAGACGGTGCGTCTGGAGCAGAACTACCGCTCCACCAGCGCCATCCTCGAGGCCGCCAACGCTCTGATCAGCCACAACACCGAGCGCATGGGCAAGGAGCTGTGGACCGACGGCGCCCGGGGCGAGCCGATCTCGGTCTACGCGGGGTTCAACGATCTCGACGAGGCCCGCTTTATCGTCGATACCATCCGCGAGAGGGGCGAGGAGGGGTTCAATCGCCGCGAGATGGCCATCCTCTATCGCTCCAACGCCCAGTCCCGGGTAATCGAGGAGACCCTGATCCGCCAGGGGGTGCCCTACCGCATCTACGGCGGCCATCGCTTCTACGAGCGTCTGGAGATCAAGAACGCCCTGGCCTACCTGCGCCTGCTGCTCAACCGCGATGATGACGCCTCCCTGGAGCGGGTGATCAACGTGCCGGCCCGGGGCATCGGCACCCGCACCGTGGAGCTGCTGCGCAACCGGGCTCGGGAGAGCGGCGTCTCGCTGTGGCAGGCGCTCCACGACGGCGTGAGCGACGGCTCGCTCAAGGGGCGCGCCGGCAGCGTCGTACAGGCCTTCGCCGAGCTTATCGAGCGGCTCGACAACGATACCGCAGGGCTCGACCTCCATGAGATCATCGACCACGTCACCGAGGTCACCGGGCTGATCGAGCATCACCGCAGCGAGAAGGGCGAGAAGGGCCAGGCTCGGGTCGAGAACCTTGAAGAGCTGATCAACGCCGCCCGCGCCTTTACCCAGGGAGAGTCCTTCGATCCCCCCGAGGCCGGCGAGGGGGCTGCGGCGCTGGAGGCCTTCCTCTCCGAGGCGGCGCTCAACGCCGGCGAACACGAGGCGGACGAGTTCGAGGACGGCGTGCAGCTGATGACCCTGCACGCCGCCAAGGGGCTGGAGTTCCCGGTGGTGTTCATCGCCGGCGTGGAGGAGGGGCTCTTCCCCCACCGCATGTCGGCGGAGGAGCCGGGTCGCCTGGAGGAGGAGCGCCGGCTCTGCTACGTGGGCCTGACCCGCGCGATGAAGAAACTCTACCTGACCCACGCCGAGATCCGTCGCCTGCATGGCAAGGAGACCTTCCAGCGCGCCTCGCGCTTCCTGCGCGAGATCCCCGAGCAGTACCTGGAGGAGGTGCGCCTGCGCGGTCAGATCAAGCGTCCGGTCACTGCCCGTCCCGGGGGCCTTCGTCAGACCGAGGTGGAGGGCGGCGGCGACCTGCCGTCGCTGTCCCTGGGCCAGCGGGTTCACCATCCGGTGTTCGGCGAGGGGGTGATCCTCAACGCCGAGGGTGAGGGCGAGCGCGCCCGGGTCCATGTCAGCTTCGAAGGAGAGGGCGACAAGTGGCTGGTGCTGGGCTTCGCCAAGCTGACCCCGCTTTGATCGACGGCGCTGCCCGAGGGCGTTCGGCGGCTTTCCGTTGACGTTTCCGGCAGGCCACTGTCTTGTGGGGCAATTCGGCCTTGGCGCATACTGGCCGGCGGACACTGCCGCACGTCGTCACGCCGCGCGGCGCCCCACAACATAACAAGCCTTTCGGAGTCATGCCGCCATGCAACGCCGCAACTTTCTGAAGACCCTCGGTGCCGGTGCCGCCGGTGTCGCCGCCGCTCCCTTCGTCTCCACCGCCCAGGCCCAGGAGACGATCACCTGGGACATGGTCACCTCCTGGCCGAAGAATTTCCCGGCGCTGGGTACCGGCGCCAACGAATTCGCCCAGCGCGTGGAGGCGCTCTCCGGCGGGCGCATGCGCATCCGCGTGCACGGTGCCGGTGAGCTGGTGCCGGCCATGGAGGTGTTCGACGCCGTGGCCGCCGGCACCGCCGAGATGGGGCACTCCGCCGCCTACTACTGGCGCGGCAAGGTGGCCGCCTCCCAGTTCTTCACCGCGGTGCCCTTCGGCATGAACACCACCGAAACCAATGCCTGGCTCTATCACGGCGGCGGCCAGGAGCTGTGGGACGAGGTCTACGCCAAGCACAACCTCAAGCCCTTCGCAGTGGGCAACACCGGCGCCCAGATGGCCGGCTGGTTCAAGAAGGAGGTCAATTCCCTCTCGGACATGCAGGGCATCCGCCTGCGCCTGCCGGGCCTGGCCGGCGAGGCGATGAACCGGATCGGCGTCACCACCGTGAACATGCCGGCCTCCGAGATCTTCACCTCCCTGCAGACCGGCGTGCTGGATGCCGCCGACTGGGTCGGCCCCTACAACGACATGGCCCTGGGCCTGCACCAGGTGGCCGACTACTACTACACCTCGGTGTGGAACGAGCCCACTGCGGTGCTCGAGGGCACCGTCAACCTGGATGCCTGGAACGCCCTGCCGGACGATCTCAAGGCGGTGGTGCGCGAGGCGGCCAAAGCCGCCAATCTGGCGATGATCAGCGAGTTCGCCTATCGCAACGCCCAGGCTCTGGAGACCCTGGTCGACGAGCATGGCGTCGAGCTGCGCACCTTCCCGGAGGACGTCATGCAGGCGCTGTACGACTCCTCCATGGAGGTGGTCCAGGCGCAGGTCGACAGCGACCCGGAGTCGAAGAAGGTCTATGACTCCTATCTGGCCTTCCAGAAGCTGGTGCGGCCGTTCAGCGACATCGGCGAGTATTCCTATCTGAAGGGTCGCGAGACCGTCGGCGCCTGATACCGCTCTCTGGCTGACACGATACCGGGGGCGCCAACTGGCGCCCCCGGCGCATATGGGGAGCGGAGCGGCTACTCATGCACGGCGCGGATGCGGCCCTTGTCGTCAAGCGCCACCATCACGAAGCTGGCCTCGGTCACCTTGTGCAGTTCCCGGGGATCCCGCTCCTGGGGCTGGCGGATCCATACCTCCACGTCGATGCGGATCGAGCTGTGGCCGATCTCGCGCACGGTGGTGTAGATGTTGACCATCGAGCCCACCCGCACCGGACAGAGGAAATCCATGGCCTCGATGGCCACGGTGGCGGTGCGGCCATGGGCCTCGCGGCCGGCGGCCAGCTCGGCGGCCTGGTCCATGTGGGCCACCAGCCAGCCGCCGGCGATATCGCCGTGCAGATTGGTGTCCTGGCGGCTGGCCAGCAGTTTCAGGGTGAGGTCGCCCCGGGGAGCGGGAATGTCGTCGAGGTCCGTCATGAAAATGTCATCATCCTGGCTTGTTATTGTGACCGTAAGCGACAAGAGGCATACGGATGTCTGAATCGGGGGCCATGGTATATGCAGTCACCGCGGCTCACCAGCGCGGCACCCAGGCCTGCGGCCAGGGGCCGCGCCGTGCCGGCTGGCTGCACGCCTGGCGGCGGGTGGCGAGATGTTGGTTGACGCTGCTGGTGCTGGTCGTGGTGCCGGGAGCTGTCCAGGCGGATGCCGATGGGGTGGCCGGCACCCTGGGGGCGGTGGGCTCCGATACCCTGGCGGGGCTGATGCTGCGCTGGGGCGAGGCCCTTGCCGAGCAGCACCCTGGCGTGCGCCTGCAGCTGCAGGCCAGCGGTTCCGCCAGCGCGCCCACGGCGCTGATCGCCGGTACGACCCGTCTGGGACCCATGTCGCGCCCCATGAGCGATGCCGAGCGGGCGGCCTTCGTGGCGCGCCACGGCTACCCGCCGCTGGAGCTCGAGGTGGCTCGAGACGCCCTGGCGGTGGTGGTGCATCGCCACAATCCGCTGAAGAGCCTGACCCTGGCCGAGCTGGATGCGCTCTTCTCGGCGTCCCGGCAGTGTGGCGGAGCGACGCCCATCGAGCGCTGGTCACAGCTGGATGTCGATCTTCCCAGGGGGCGAATCTCGCTGCATGGTCGCAACGTGGCCTCGGGCACCCACGACCTCTTCCGGCTGCGCGGGCTGTGCGGCGGTCGCTTTCGGCTCGACGTCAACGAGCACCCCGGCTCGGCGGCGGTGGTGGCGGCGGTGGCGGCGGAGCCCACCGCCATCGGCTATGCCGGACTCAACCATCTGACGCCGGCGGTACGTGCGGTTCCCTGGCGCGACAGCGAGAGCGGTGAGCTCCACCCGCCGAGTGCGTCCAGGATCAGCCGAGGCGACTATCCGCTGTCGCGCAGCCTCTACCTCTACGTCAACCGCCCGTCGGGGAGCGCACTGCCGGGTCCCGAGCGCGCCTTCCTCGAGCTGGTGCTCTCCGATGCCGGCCAGGCGGTGGTGGAGGAGCTCGGCTTCGTGCCTCTGCTCCCGGCCGAGCGTGAGCGCCAGTGGCGCCGGCTCGCGGGCCCCGTAGACCGCTGAGGCTGTCACCCAACTGTCATCTGGATGTCGTAAAGTGATGCTATCCCCCTTGCCGATGATCGACCGGGAGCGGCCATGATCGACCCCCTGCCGCCCAGGGTAGAGCCGCGTCACCAGTGGCGGCGGCGCCTGCGGGACCGACTGGCGACCCTGCTGATCACGGCCGGTGGCGTCGGCGTGGTAGTGGCGGTGCTGGCTATCGGCATCTTCCTGGCTCTGGAGGTGGCGCCGCTGTTTCTCGATGCGGGCTCGGGCGTCGGTTGGCGCGAGCTCTGGCAGCCCCGCTGGCAGCCCGGCACCCTGCCCGGTGAATCTCCGCTGTATGGGCTGCAGCCCCTGGCCTGGGGCACCCTCAAGGCCGCCTTCTGGGCACTGCTGTTCGCCGTACCGCTGGCGCTTGGGGCGGCCATCCATTCGGCGCTCTATATGCCGCCTCGGCTGCGCAGCCGTCTCAAGCCCACCCTGGAGCTGATGGAGGCGATGCCCGGCGTGGTGGTGGGCTTCGTGGCCGGCCTGGTGCTGGCGCCCTGGGTGGAGCGTCATCTGGCCGGTGCCCTGGCGCTGGTGGCGGTGCTGCCGGCGGGCATGCTGCTGGCCGGCCTGGCCTGGACGCGTCTGCCGGCGGCCTGGCGGCATCGACTGCCCCAGGGCTGGGCCGGGCTCTGGCTGATGCCCTGGCTGGCGCTGCTGGTGGCAACGGCGCTGTGGCTCTCCCCCTGGCTCGAGCGGCTGCTGTTCGGCGGTGACCTGCGCGGCTGGCTGGAGGCGCATCTGGGATTGGGCTACGCCTCGCGCAATGCGCTGATTGTCGGTCTGGCCATGGGCTTCGCGGTCATCCCCGGCATCTATGCCCTGGCCGAGGACGCCCTCTCCGGCGTGCCGGCGAGCCTCGGCGAGGGGGCCCAGGCGCTGGGCGCGACCCGCTGGCAGAGCCTCTGGAAGGTGGTGCTGCCGGCGGCGGCGCCCGGCGTCTTCAGCGCGGTGATGATCGGTGCCGGACGCGCCATGGGCGAGACCATGATCGTGCTGATGGCCAGCGGCAATACGGCGCTGATGACCCTGAGTCCCCTGGAGGGCATGCGCTCCATGGCCGCCACCATCGCCATCGAGCTGCCCGAGGCGGTGCCGGGTGGAGTCCACTATCGGCTGCTGTTCCTGGCGGCGCTGACGCTCTTCGTCTTCACCTTCCTGGTCAACACCCTGGCCGAGGTGGTGCGCGCCCGGCTGCGCCACCGCTACCGGCGCCTGGGGGGCATGGCATGATCGGCCCCGGGCGCGTCCGGCTCGCTCGCGGCGAGGGACCCTGGCCCTGGCTTGCCGCCGGCAGCGTGGCGCTTTCGCTGCTGCTGCTGGTCGGGCTGCTGACCCTGCTGGCGGTGCGCGGGATGGGCCACTTCTGGCCGTCGCCTCTGACCCTGGTGACCCTGGAAGACGGCCGCCAGCTGGCCGGGCAGGCGGTGCGCGAGGAGCGCCTGCCCGACTCGGCGGGGCGAGAACGGCTCTATCTGACCGCCAACCGCGACCTCGAGGGTGACATCTGGACCTGGGTGGCGGTGGCGGAGATCGCCGAGGAGAGCCGTCCCCGCGACCTGGTGGTGCTGGAGCGCACCCGCTGGGGAAGCTTCCAGGGGCGTCTGCTGGCCCTGGAGAGCGACGAGGGTCGCGTCGAGGGCGAGGCCGCCTGGGCGGCGCTGGAGACGCGTCTCGAGACGCTCGCGACGCTGAGGGCCGAGCGTGACCGCCTGCGCGACGAGGTCGTGATGCCGCTGGTCAGGCGCCTGGAGCGGGACTCGGGGGCCGAGGCCGAGCTGGCGCATGCCAATGCGCGGATCCGGGAGCTGCAGGCGCGCATCAGCGGCGGCATGCTGTTGCTGGAGAGCGTCGACGGGCGCCGCATCGAGCAGCCGCTGGAGCAGGTGCTGCGCGCCTGGCGACCCAACGCCATGTCGCCGCCCCAGAAGCTGGCCGCCTGGGCGAGCGGCGTGTGGCGCTTTCTCTCCGAGGGGCCTCGCGCCGCCAACACCGCCGGCGGGGTTTGGCCGGCGATCTTCGGCACCGTGCTGATGGTGCTGCTGATGTCGGTGGTGGTGACCCCCTTCGGCGTGCTGGCGGCCATCTACCTCAACGAGGTCGCCCACCAGGGGCGCCTCACTCGGCTGGTGCGCATCGCCGTGCGCAATCTGGCCGGAGTGCCCTCCATCGTCTACGGGGTCTTCGGTCTGGGGGTGTTCGTCTACGGGATCGGCGGCAGCCTGGACGAGTGGTTCTTCACCGATCAGCTGCCCTCGCCCACCTTCGGCACCGGCGGTCTGCTGTGGGCTTCCCTGACCCTGGCGCTGCTGACCCTGCCGGTGGTGATCGTGGCCACCGAGGAGGGGCTGGCCCGGGTGCCGGATCACCAGCGCGAGGGGGCCCTGGCGCTGGGCGCCACCCGGGTGGAGATGCTGACCCGAGTGGTGCTGCCGATGACCGCGCCGGCGATGCTCACCGGGGTCATCCTGGCCGTGGCGCGGGCGGCGGGAGAGGTGGCGCCGCTGATGCTGGTGGGGGTCGCCAAGCTGGCGCCCCAGGTGCCGGTGGACGGTGAATTTCCCTTCCTTCATCTTGAGCGGAAGTTCATGCACCTGGGCTACCACATCTACGACGTGGCCTTCCACGGCGGCGACGTGGAGGCGGCTCTGCCGCTGGTCTATGCCACGGCGCTGCTGCTGGTGCTGGTGATCCTGGTGCTTAACCTGACTGCAATATTTCTGCGCCATCATCTCAGGGCGCGTCACGGGGCGCTGCCGCGTCGCTAGCGGCAGCGCCCGAGGAGAGTGAACCCGATGTCCGTCGTCTCGTCGCCGCGGCTCGCCGCCGGAAACTCGATCATCGATTTCGACCCGGCCAGCTGCTGCCTGGAGATCGAGGGCCTGACCCTGGCCTACGGCGGTTCGCCGGCGCTGCGCGAGCTGACGCTGCGCGTGCCGCGCCAGCGGGTCACCGCCTTCATCGGGCCCTCGGGCTGCGGAAAGTCGACGCTGCTGCGTGCCCTTAACCGGCTCCACGATCTCAACGACGAGGTGCGTCTGAGCGGGAGCATTCGCCTCGAGGGGCAGGACATCCATGGCCCCGAGGTGGAGGTGGCGGAGCTTCGCCGGCGGGTGGGGATGGTGTTCCAGGCGCCCAACCCCTTTCCGATGTCGATCTACGACAACGTGGCCTTCGGACTGCGTCTGCAAGGCGGCATCCGCAAGCGCCAGCTGGACGATATCGTGGAGTGGGCGCTGGAGTCGGCGGCCCTGTGGGACGAGGTGAAGGACCGCCTGAAGAGTTCGGCCTGGGCGCTTTCCGGCGGTCAGCAGCAGCGTCTGGTGATTGCCCGCACCCTGGCGGTGCGCCCCGAGGTGCTGCTGCTCGACGAGCCCGCCTCGGCGCTGGACCCCATCTCGACGCTGAAGATCGAGGAGCTGATCCGCAACCTGAAGTCGCAGCTGACCCTGGTGCTGGTCACCCACAACATGCAGCAGGCGGCGCGGGTCTCCGACTACACCGCCTTCCTGCAGGAGGGCGAGCTGGTGGAGTACGGGACCACCGACACCCTGTTCACCAACCCGCGCCTCGCACGCACCGAAAACTACATCACCGGGCGCATGGCCTGAAGGGTGGCCCCGGGCCCCAGGCGCATTCCCAGGAGAGGAGCACCATGGACATTACCAGCGATATCCACAGCCGGCATATCTCGCGGCAGTTCAACCAGGAGCTCGAGGAGCTCAAGACCCACCTGATGGCCATGGGCGGCCTGGTGGAGAAGCAGATCCAGGAGGCCGTGGCGGCGCTGCTCGAGGGCGATTCGGAACTGGCCCGCCGGGTGGTGGAAAACGACCGCGCGGTCAACGACATGCAGATCAAGATCGACGAGGAGTGCACCCAGGTACTGGCGCGGCGCCAGCCCGCCGCCTCCGATCTGCGCCTGGTGCTGGCGGTGATTCGTGCGGCCTCCGACCTGGAGCGCATCGGCGACGAGGCGAGCAAGATCGCCCGTAACGCCGGCGAACTGATCGAGGCCGGCAACGGCAGCCGGGGCTTCGTCGAGGTGCGCATGATCAGCGAACATGTGCGCCGCATGGTCCGGGATGCGCTGACCTCCTTCGCCCGCTTCGACACCGAGCTGGCGCTGAAGCTGGTCCACGAGGACGAGGAGGTGGACGAGGAGTACCGCAGCGCCATGCGCTCGCTGATGACCTTCATGATGGAAGACGCCCGCTCGATCTCGCCGATCCTGAGCCTGATGTGGATCCTGCGCGCCCTGGAGCGCATCGGCGACCACGCCAACAATCTGGCGGAGTACGTGGTCTATCTGGTCAAGGGGCTCGATATCCGCCACACCGACCCCGAGGACCTGGACGAGCAGGCGATCACCCGCAAGGGGTGATCGGTAATCGAGCCTGCTGCGCGCTGTACGGTCCAGCCTCGGCGGCTGTCTGGAGGGCCTGGTGGTGCCGGGGGCGGTGGCCGGCGCCGCGCCGATGTGGGAGCGCCACGGCCGAGTCTGGGGGTGACGCCGGGCGGCGTTGAACCGTGCCCGTTGCCTCGCCTGCTATGCTCAGGGTAAATCCCGACGAGGACGATGGAAGATGCGACTGTCCGTTTCCCTGCTGCTGGCCGCCGGCCTGAGTCTCTCCGCCTCCGCTCTGGCCCATGAGTATCCGCTGGAAGATATCGTTGTGGTGCACCCCTTTGCCACGCCGGCACCGCCCGGCGTCCCTCATTCGGCGGCCTATGTGGATATACGGGTGGAGGGGGATACCCCTGCCGTGCTGATCGGCGCCAGCACGCCGGCCAGCGAGTCGGTGGCGCTCTATGAGACGCGGCGGGAGGAGGGCGAGACGCAGAGTCGTCGCCTCGAGCGGATCGAGGTGCCGGCAGGCATCACCCAGCTCATGCGTCCGGAGGGCGGCTACCACCTGAAGCTCGAGGAGCTGGTGGCGCCGCTGCGCCTGGGCGAGCGCTTTCCCATGACCCTGGAGTTCGCCGAGCGCGGCGAGGTCGAGGTGGAGGTGTGGGTGCAGAGTGCCGAGCGGGGCAGCGAGGCCGCCGACGGCCACCACCACGACCTCTGAGCATCGTCTCCGGAACGGCGCTCAGGCCGTGCCGGTGGCCCCTCGCCGGGCGGCCACGACCAGGCGGGACGCCGGAAAGTGACCGCGGAAGCGTGCCCCCTGCCCGGGCCCCGAGTCGACCTCCAGTCGGGCGTCGTGGCGCAGCAGCACGTGCTTGACGATGGCCAGACCCAGCCCGGTGCCGCCGGTGGCGGCGCTGCGACCCTTGTCGACGCGATAGAAGCGTTCGGTCAGCCGGGGGAGATGCACCGGATCGATCCCGTCGCCGTCATCCTCGACCTCCAGGCAGGCGCCGTCGCCCTCAGGGTACCAGCGCAGCAGGATGCGGCTGCCCTCCGGCGTATAGCGCACCGCATTGAAGGCCAGGTTGGAGAGGGCGCTGCGGATCTCCTGATCGCTTCCCACCAGCGCGCGAGTATCACTGACCTCGACACCGATTCGGTGCCGGCCTCCGGAGAGCGCCTCGGCGTCGCGCTGGACGCTCGACAGCAGGGTATCCATGGCCAGGGGGGCATGGTCCCCGCCGCCGCGGTCGATCTCCAGGCGTGACAGCAGCAGCAGGTCGCTGACCAGGCTCTGCATGCGTGCGGTCTGCTCCTGCATCTGGCCGAGCCCTCGGGCGAAGCGCGGCGGTAGCTGATCGGCGTAGGTGGCGTAGGTCTCCAGATAGCCGGCGAGCACGGTGAGCGGGGTGCGCAGCTCATGGGAGACGTTGGCCACGAAGTCGCGGCGCATCTCTTCCAGGCGATGCAGGCGAGTGATGTCGCGGGCCATCAGCAGGCGCTCATCGTCGCCGTAGAGGGTGATCTGGAACTGCAGCACCATCTGTTCGTCGATGGGCGAGGGCAGGGTCAGCGGCTCGCGGTAGTCGCGGCGGTGGAAATAGTCGACAAAGCGCGGATCGCGCACCAGGTTGGTGATATGGTGGCCGCGGTCATGGGCGGCGCGCAGGCCCAGCATGCGCTCGGCGGCACTGTTCCACCATTCCATGTCGCCGTGACGGTCGAGCATCACTACGCTGTCGCGCATCGCCTCCGAAGACTCCTGGATGCGCTTGAGGATGCTCAGCAGGCGCTCCTGGGTATGCCGCTGGCCCTTCTGATAGCGGTAGAGGTGGTCGAACAGCTCGCCCCAGAGGCCGGGCGCCGACGGCGGCTCGGCCTGGGGGTGCCGGGTCAGCCAGCGGTGCAGGCGCCGCAGCTGGTAGAGGTGGAAGGCGAGGCAGGCGGCCAGCCCCGTGGCCAGCCCGGCCCAGGGCCGGGACAGCAGCCAGCCCGCCGCCAGGCCGACGCCGGCCAGCAGGATGAGACGCCACAGCTCCCGTCGCCAGAGAACCACGTCAGCCCTTGGCGGAGAACCGGTAGCCGGTGCCACGCACCGTCTGTACCAGGTGCTGGTGGCGATCGCCCAGCGCCTTGCGCAGGCGGCGGATATGCACGTCCACGGTGCGCTCCTCGACGTAGACATTGCCGCCCCACACCTGATCCAGCAGCTGGCTGCGGGTATAGGCGCGCTCCTGGTGGGTCATGAAGAACTGCAGCAGACGATACTCCGTGGGTCCCATCTCCACGGGCATGCCGCTGGCGCTGACGCGATGGCTCACCGGGTCGAGCAGCAGGCCGTCCACCTCCACGGCCTCCTCGACGCCCTGGGGCGTGGCGCGACGCAGTACCGCCTTGAGGCGGGCGACCAGCTCGCGGGGCGAGAAGGGCTTGGTGATGTAGTCGTCGGCGCCGGCCTCGAGCCCCTGGATCTTGTTGTCCTCCTCGCCCTTGGCGGTGAGCATGATGATCGGCAGCTCGGCGGTGGTCGGGTCGCGCTTGAGGCGGCGGGCCAGCTCGATACCGCTGGTGCCGGGCATCATCCAGTCGAGCAGCACCAGGTCGGGCTGGTGGTCGACCACCATGGCGTGGGCGGTCTGGGCGCTGTCGGCCTCGAGCACACGGTAGTCGGCCATCTCCAGCGCCACCGCGATCATCTCGCGGATCGGCGCCTCATCATCGACGATCAGAACGGTCTTGGCGGTCATCCGGAAGCCTCGGAGCAGTGACGATACGATGACGATATCACCACGTCAGTATGACACTGGCGTGACAATGCCGCCCGCTCGTCACGCGCCGGCGGCCGGCCACAGGCTCAGGGCGATGCCGGCGAATGCCAGCAGTCCCGACCAGTGGTTGTTGAGGAAGGCCCGGAAGCAGGGGTCGCGCTCGCGGTGGCGGATCAGGAACTGCTGATGCACGAAGGTGGCCGCCATGGCCACCAGGCCCAGCCAGAAGAAGCCGCCCAGTCCAAGACGCAGCCCCGCCCAGGCCAGCAGCAGCAGGGTAAGCCCCTGCAGCAGGCCGATCATCAGTCGATCGGCGCGGCCGAACAGCACCGCGGTGGACTTGATACCGATCTTGAGGTCGTCATCGCGGTCGACCATGGCGTACTGGGTGTCGTAGGCCACGGTCCAGGCGACGTTGGCGGCAAACAGCAGCCAGGCCTCGAAGGGCACATGGCCCAGCACCGCGCCGAAGGCCATGGGGATCGCCCAGGAGAAGGCGGCGCCGAGGAACAGCTGGGGCAGGTGGGTATAGCGCTTCATGAAGGGGTAGATGAAGGCCAGCGCCACCCCAACCAGGGAGAGCATCACGGTGAAGAGATTGGTGAAGAGCACCAGCACGAAGGCGGCCATCACCAGGATCAGGAACAGCCCCTGGGCCTCGCCCTCGCTGATGCGACCGGTGGCCAGGGGGCGATTGCGGGTGCGCTTGACGTGGCCGTCGAAGTGGCGGTCGGCGTAGTCGTTGACCACGCAGCCGGCGGCGCGCATCAGGTAGACGCCGGCAACGAAGATCAGCAGCACGTTGCGGCCGGGAATGCCCTCGGCGGCCACCCATAGCGCCCACAGGGTGGGCCACATCAGCAGCCAGGTGCCGATGGGGCGGTTCAGGCGCATCAGCTGCAGGAAGTCGGGCACCCGGGCGAGTCCCTTGGGGTGCATCAGGGAACGATCCATCTCTACCTCGTGAAAGTCGCGTGAAACGGCAACTAGCCGCTCTGGTACGGGGCTGATCCGTCGACAAGCCTGCGAGGGGGCGCCATGAACCCCTCCATGGGAGCTACCTAGACCCTGCTTCGCTCTCGCATCCTGCTCCGCTTGCAGGACCGGTGCTGGCTATCCATGGCCAGCCCGTTCGGAGCAGTGCTCCTCACCCCTGGTCCACGGACCCCCTCTTCGGCTTGCCCCCGGCGCCCCTTGCAGCTGGCTTCAGGAACAGGCCCAGAGCCTAGCGCGAAGGGAGGCCGAGGTCATCCGCCATGGCGTCCAGGAACCACTCCTGCACCAGCACCCGGAAGTCACCGCGGCGAAACACCGAGCGCCGGCCCCAGGGGCCGCGGTCGGCGTGGAAGCCCGCCGGGGCAGTGGTTACCTCGATCTCGCCGCGCTCGAGATCCGGCTGGCGAAACAGCCAGGAGCCCAGGGAGCGCTCGCCCAGTCGGGCCAGCTCCTGCTCGGGCAGGCCCGTGAGCGGCGCCACCGAGCGGGCCACCACCCAGGGGCGCTCGCCCAGGCAGAGCGCCACTTCGCGTAGCCAGGCGCGCTGGCCGGGGGCGATATCCAGAACGTCGGCTTCGTCGGGGCGCGGCGTATCCAGGCGCTGGTCGAGCAGCTGCACGCGGAAGGGGTGCGGCGCGCCGGCTTCGGTCAGGCGCAGGGTGAGGGAGTCCCGGGAGCCGACCCAGCGCTGCCAGGCGGGGCTCATGGCGGGGCAACCCTCGGCCAGGGGAATCCAGCGCGCCGTGGCACGGGTCTCGGAAGTCGGCAGGTCGGACACCGTCGGGCTCCGCATCGATTCAGGGGCGGTTAGTGTAACATGTGGGGTACTTCCTTCCCTGACGCGAGGAGGCCCATGAGCGCTCCCCTGACCATCATCGGCTCCGGCATGGCGGGTATCGGCCTGCTGCGCGCCCTGCGCGCCCTGGATGCCGAGCGCCCCGTGACCCTGATCACCGCCGACAGCGGCGACGACTACTCGAAGCCGCTGCTCTCCACCGGCTTTGCCAAGCGCCTGCCCCCCGAGCGGCTGGCGGCGCGCAGCGCCCTGCGGGTGGCCGAGGAGCTGGGTGCCGTGGTGCGCACTCACACCCGGGTCGACGCCGTCGACACCGCGTCGCGGACCCTGGCGATCGGGGAGGAGACGCTGCCCTGGAGCGAGCTGGTGCTGGCCACCGGCGCGGCGCCGGTGACCCCCTTTCCGGTCCCCGAGACCTTGGCCGGGCGGGTCTTTACCATCAACGATCTGGACGACTATCGCGCCTTTCATGCGGCGCTGGCGTCGCTGGGGCGACCCGGCCGTATCGCCATCGTTGGCGCCGGTCTGGTGGGCTGCGAGTTTGCCAACGACCTGCTGGCAGGCGGTCACGAGGTGAGCCTGGTGGCTCCGGAGGCCGCGCCACTGCCGCGGCTTCTGCCACCGCCCCTGGGGCGCGCTCTGGGCGGGGCCTTCGAGGCGGCTGGCATGGCGCTGGCGCTGGGGGGCGGAGTGAGGGCCATCGAGACGGCCGGCGCCGATGTGGCGGTGGCGCTGGACGATGACAGCCACCTCGAGGCCGATCTGGTGCTGGTGGCCACCGGCCTGCGGCCGCGCACGGCGCTGGCGCAGGCGGCCGGGCTGAGCGTCAGCGCTGCCGGCATCCATACCGACCGCCTGCTGGCCACGTCGGCGCCCGGCGTTCACGCTCTGGGCGACGTGGCCTGCGTCGACGGTGTGAGCGCCATGTACGTGCAGCCGCTGCAGGCCGGCGCCAAGGCGCTGGCGCGCACCCTGACCGGTACTCCCACCCCGGTCGGCTATGGTCCCTGGCCGGTGGTGGTCAAGACGCCGCTGCTTCCGGTGGTGGCCCTGCCACCCACCCACCCGCCGGCCCGCTGGCGCGTCGAGGGGGAGAGCGGCGATCTCACCGCCCTGGCAGAGTCGGAGGACGGACGTTTGATCGGATTTGCGTTGACAGGGGCCTGTGTCCGTCGGAAAGTTGAGCTGGCGCGGGCTGCGCCGCCGTTGCTAGGCTAGATCTTCCACCACAAGACCCCGGCGACAGGCGCCCGGGGAGGATGCCAAATACCAGGAGGGCAGTATGCGCAAGCCAGAACTCGCCGCGGCGATTGCCGAGCGTGCCGATCTTTCCAAGGACAAGGCGAGCCAGGTGCTCAACGTGATCCTCGACGAGATCACCGGGAGTGTGGCCCAGGGGCAGGATGTGTCGCTGATCGGCTTCGGTACCTTCACCGTGCGCGAGCGTGCGGCGCGCACCGGCAAGAACCCCCAGACCGGCCAGCCGCTGACGATTCCGGCCAGCAAGACCGTGGCCTTCAAGCCGGGCAAGGGCCTCAAGGACGCCGTCGCCCAGTAAGGCAACGCAAGGCGCCAGGCGGTCCGCCCCGGCGGGCCGCGATGGTTTCACCCTCCATGGACCCGGTGGCGAGATCGACATGAAGCTGCGACTGATGCTCTGGCTGCTGGCCTTCCTGCTCAAGCGTGCCCTGCGCCGAAAGGCGCGCTTTCGCGAGCTGCTCGGCGAGCAGCGTGGCCTCGACTGGGGCATCGCCACCGAAGATCTCGCCGTTGCCCGCTACTACCGGATGTCTCCCCGCGGCATCCAGTCCGGGCGCGGTCTGCCGGTGGACCTCGACCTCGAGCTGCGCTTCGAGGACGAGGCCACTGCGCTCAAGGTGTTGAAGAAACCCACCCAGCAGGCCTTTCTCGACGGCATGATGGCGGGCACCGTGCGCCTGGTCGGCGACTCCGCCGATCTGCAGAAGCTGCAGCGGCTGCTCAAGCATCTCTGACCGGGTTTCGCCCGGCGCTTTACGCGATAAGCCTTGAGCTATAAGAAAAACCTTGTTGCAAGGTTTGGTAGCAGCATCCTGGCTTACGGCTTACGGCTTACGGCTTACGGCTTACGGCTTACGGCTTACGGCTTACGGCTTACGGCTTACGGCTTACGGCTTACGGCTT